>Ga0209986_10003428_pt1 | contig 13896 bp, 15 predicted proteins | sample BlataG_FD_183168 | JGI IMG/M metagenome (GOLD analysis project Ga0209986, IMG submission 183168) | Deep subsurface microbial communities from Black Sea to uncover new lineages of life (NeLLi) - Black_00105 metaG (SPAdes) (version 2) | ecosystem: Environmental > Aquatic > Marine > Oceanic >...
GCCAGCAAGCTAACAGGCTGAAGACTACTGCCTTTATGAGCCTTACCCTGGAGGAGCATACTGCTGAAGCCGGTGTGGTTACCCGTTTGGAAGCCTTCCTTGACATGATACACAGAAGGAAAAGGAGACAGGTGGAAGTATGCGTATAGGCATGCCCCATATGGGTAATCTATACATACCATTTAAAGCCTTATTCCAAAGGCTTGGTATTGACTATGTGATACCGCCGGTTAATAACCTGCACACCCTCTCCCTTGGCGTCAAGCACTCCCCTGAAGGATTATGCATCCCGTTCAAGCTGACTCTGGGTAACCTGATTGAGGCTGCCGAACTGGGGGCAGACACCCTGCTTATGGTTGCTGGCACTGGCGTCTGTCGTCTAGGCTATTACGCTAAGATACAGGAGCGAATCCTCCATGACTTGGGGTATAATATTGAAATGATTCAGCTAGGGGTTTCAGAATACAAGCTATTCGGCTTGCTGGGAATGATTAAGCGCTTATCAAACAATGCGTCATGGACTAAGATTATATCAGCCTTTCGCTTTGGACTGACCAAACTAAATGCCCTAGATAAAATAGAAAGAGCAGTTCAAAAGGTTCGTGCCGTAGAACGGATAAAGGGGACAGCCAATCAGCTATTTACCAAAGCAATTAAGGCTATTGACAGGGCAGATGATTACAATACCTTGAAGAAGGTAGAACTAGACTACATTGACCAGCTTGACCAGGTAGCTAGGGATACCCAAGCCCAGCCATTAATAGTGGGCATCACTGGAGAGTTCTATGTACTGCTGGAGCCCTTCTCTAATCTAGATGTGGAGAGTGAGTTGGGTAAGCTGGGGGTAGAGGTGAGGCGGACAACCTTTATTTCAGAGTGGACTAAATTTAGCCTATTCCTCAACCCCCTAGGGATGAACGAGAAGGCCAGAATTCACAAGGCGGCTCTACCCTACCTCAAGCGGGATGTTGGTGGCGACGGCTGGGAATCAATAGGGGAAAAGGTACTTCATGCTAAAGAGTATGATGGCTTAATTCACTTAGCCCCCTTCACCTGTATGCCTGAAATAGTAGCTCAGAATATTATGCCCTCCACCAGGGAAAATATCCCGGTGCTAACCATACTTTGTGATGAGCAAGTAGCTAAGCCAGGTATGCTAACCAGACTAGAGGCATTTGTTGACCTCTTGGAACGAAGGCGACGGGCACGCACTAACAAACGGCAGCGAATAACAGTATAAGGAGAGTTTGTGGAAGTCTATTTAGGTGTTGATGTTGGCTCAGTGACTACTAAACTAGCCGTGCTGGATAAGAATGATGAGCTTGTTACCTATACCTACCTGCTGACGCAGGGCAAGCCCATTGATACGGTACAGCAGGGGCTTAAACAAATTGCACAGCAACTGCCTGAAGACGTTGACATCCGTGGGGTGGCTACCACTGGTAGCGCCCGCTACTTAACTGGGGTTATCGTTGGTGCCGATTTAATCAAGAATGAAATTACCAGCCATGCTGTAGCTGCCCTGCTCTATATCCCTCAAGTGCAAACCATTATTGAAATTGGGGGGCAGGATAGCAAGATTATCATTATTAGAGATGGGATAGTAATCGACTTCGGGATGAATACCGTGTGTGCTGCCGGCACTGGCAGCTTTCTTGACCACCAGGCACAGCGCCTTAATATGAGCATTGAGGAATTTAGCCAGCGGGCACTGGATAGTAATACTCTAGTGCGCATCGCCGGGCGGTGCACAGTCTTTGCTGAATCAGATATGATACACAAACAACAAATGGGGCACCGAACTGAGGATATTGTCTATGGTCTGTGCCAGGCATTGATTCGTAACTACCTTAATAATGTTGGCTTAGGCAAGGAAATTAAACCACCAATAGTATTTCAGGGCGGGGTTGCCTTTAACCAGGGTATAGTGAAGGCACTTCAGGAAGAGCTTAACACCGAGGTCATCGTACCACCCCACCACGAGATCATGGGGGCAATAGGAGCCGCCTTACTGGTGCACGAAGAGATGGTAAGTAATAACAGTAGAAGCAGGTTCAAGGGATTCGGGGTAAGTGAAATAAAGTATCATACCACCTCCTTTGAGTGTAAGGCTTGCCCTAACCGGTGTGAGATAGCCCAGCTTTCACTTAATGGTCAGGCTCTTGCCCGCTGGGGAGGGCGCTGTGACCTTTGGGAAAGAAGCCCGACTAGCTAAAAAATATTTAATGAGAGGAAGTAAAGCTATGACTAAACCAATTGTAGTAGATGCTGCTACCTTCGACCAAACCGTGTTACAATCAAAGACGCCGGTGCTAGTTGATTTCTGGGCACCCTGGTGCCGACCCTGCATCATGGCTGCCCCTGTGCTGGAAGAGCTGGCTGATGAGTATGCTGGTAGAATGACTATCGCCAAGTTGGATGTTGACCAGAATGGGGGAATTGCTGCCAAGTATGGCATAATGGCTATCCCCAATCTCATTATCTTTAAAAACGGGCAGCCACTCTCACAAATAGTTGGCTATAAGCCCAAGGCAGAGCTAAAACGGGCTTTGGATGCTGCTCTTGGCTAAGCAGGTTATTCAAATTACCATTGTAGATGATAGTAAGGGTGAGAAGTGTGATGCTCACTGTGGGCTAGACTGGTCTTCGCCACAAGTCATTGCCTTAGCTGGCCAGCGAATTAAAGATAGGTTCGGCGATAAAATAGAATTAGACTACCTTGACCTATCCGAACCGATAACTAATCACCACGCCTTGGAATTAAACCAAATAGCTAGGCAGGGAAATCTCCCCTTACCACTATTAGTTATTAACGGTCAGCCTAGAATTTCAGGGCAATTTGATATTCGCTTGCTACTGGATGCTATTGATGCCGAGCTAGAAATCAATAAGGAGGGTTAAACAGGCGAGGTTGATAAATAATAATTATGATGTAATTATTATTGGTGGGGGTCCTGCTGGCCTTAGTGCTGGCCTTTACGCTTCACGGGCGAGGCTAACTAGCCTGCTCATAGAGAGGGGGCTGGTGGGCGGTCTGATAACAGAAAGCGAGCTGGTAGAGAACTTCCCTGGCTTTCCTGAAGGTATTCCTGGCCTTGAGCTGGGGCAACTAATGCATCAGCAGGCAACAAAATATGGGCTGGAAACCTTACTGGCTGAGGTTACTGGCATTGAGCTCAGTGGAAAGCAAAAGGTAATAAAAACCACTAAAGGCGACTTTGTAGCCAAAGCAGTGATTATTGCTAGCGGCTCAGAGCGACTCAAATTGGGTATACCTGGAGAAGAGGAATTTACCGGTAAAGGCGTGTCCTACTGTGCTACCTGTGACGCTGCTTTCTTCAGAGAGCTGCCAGTAGCCGTAGTCGGCGGTGGTGATACGGCTATTATTGAAGCCCTTCACCTCTCCAAATTTGCCTCCAAGGTTACCGTGATACACCGCCGTCACCAGCTTCGTGCTACCCGCATTCTACAGGAGAAAGCCTTCTCTGAACCCAAAGTAGAATTCCAGTGGGATTCCATAGTTGAGGAAATTGAGGGCAGAGATTCAGTTAAAAGAATCAGACTTCGTCAGGTAAAAACCGGAGAAAAATCTGCCCTGGATGTAGCCGGAGTCTTTATATCTGTTGGGATTAAGCCCAATACAGCCTACCTCAAAGGAACCCTAGCCTTAGATGCTGCTGGCTTTATCATCACCAATGAGAGCATGGAGACTGAAATTCCCGGCATTTTTGCTGCCGGTGATGTGCGTTACCACTCGGCTAGACAAGCCATAACCGCTGCTGGAGATGGGGCTACTGCTGCTATATATGCGGAAAAGTTCATCTCTGAATAGGGTGACACTATTTATCAAACCAATACCACCCCTTTCCTACCCCGGGGAAGGGATAAATAATCTCTAAGATTAATCTTTTACTTCACTACCCGGCTGAAGTATAATTATAAAAAGAGAGGGAATTATGAAGGTCGTTTTCCTGAAAGATGTGCCTAATGTGGCTAGGGCTGGCGAGATAAAAGAGGTAGCTAATGGCTACGGCAGAAACTATCTTATACCTAAGAACCTAGCCTTATTAGCCAAGTCTTCAGCTATTAGCTTGACAGCGGCACAGCGCAAAATAGAAGCCCAGAGCCAAGTTGATAACATGGCTGAAATTGTCAAGCTGGCTGACCAATTAGATGGGATAGAGGTTACCCTGAAAGCCCGAGCTGGAGCCAAAGACCGACTGTATGGCTCAATTACCAGTGCTGATATTGCCGCTGAGCTAGAGGCCACCACCGGGCTAGTTGTTGACAAAAGAAAGATGGAGTTAGCTGAGGCCATCCGCCAACTCGGTAGCTATGAGGTAGCTATTAGATTAGCTAAGGATATAGTACCCAAAATAAAGGTTACGGTGATTGAAAAGGAGACAGACTAGAGTGTATGGGGAAAAACTGCCACCCCATGATATTGATGCTGAAGAATCAGTAAATGGTTCGCTGCTGATAGACGGTGCAGCAATCTACAAAATTGCTACCTTCCTTCAGCAATCAGACTTCTACACTGAACAAAATCAATGGATATATGGCGCCTGTCTATCGCTTTACCACCGCAATGAGGCTATAAACCAAATTACAGTAGCTCAGGAGCTTGCCCGACAGGGAAGACTGGAGGCATGCGGCGGTGCTGCTTATTTAAGTCGCCTAATATCCATAGTCCCTACCTCACTTGATATTGAACATTATGCTCAAATTGTTTATCGCTTATCAGTGATGCGCCACCTGATTAATGCTGCTGGACAGATTGAGGCTATTGGTTATGAGGCTGACCCTGATGTTGGCCTCAGCCTTAGTCGGGCCGAAGATATCCTATCTAGGCTGCGTCGTGGGCAGAGCCCCCAAGACTTCATCCATATCCGCCATGTACTGGACAAGTACTTTGAGACTACTCCCCACCCAGAAGCAGAAGGCTATCCTCAGGAGCCTCTTCCTTATGCGCTATCAGGCTTTATTGGCTTAGATGAATTCTTAGGTGGATTTCAGCGCTCTGATTTGGTTATTATCGCCGGCAGACCTAGCCTGGGCAAAACCAGCCTGGCCCTTAGCATCGCCAGAAATGCTGCTGTGGAGCAAGGAGCTTGCGTGGCTCTGTTTAGCCTAGAGATGGCACGGGAGCCGTTAGTACTACGCCTACTAGCCAGTGAATCTGGGGTCAATTCAAGACGGGTTCGTCTCGGGCTTCACACCGAGGAAGATGAAAGACGAATTATGGATGCTACCGGCATCCTTTCCCAGGCACCAATCTATATTGATGACACCCCCCAACTCCGAGTAGCCGAGATGCGAAGCAAAGCCCGCCGACTTCATTATGAGTGTAGCATCAACCTTATTATTGTTGATTACCTACAACTGATGCAGGGGGATGGAAGGGGAGAAAACAGGGTTCAGGAGATTAGCTACATCTCTCGTTCCCTCAAGGCATTAGCTCGTGAGCTTAATGTGCCCGTTCTAGCTGTATCACAGCTTAGCCGAGCTGTGGAGTGGCGGGCGTTACATATTCCTCAACTCTCCGACCTGCGTGAAAGTGGTAGCATTGAACAGGATGCTGATGTTGTTTTGTTTATCTACCGAGACGAAGTCTACTTCACCAAAGAGGAGTGGCAAAACCAACACCCAGATAAAGAATACCCGCGAGAGATTGCTGATATCATAATTGCTAAGCATCGTAATGGACCTACCGGTCAAATAAAATTGCATTTTAGGCACAACCTAGCTAAGTTCGAAAATATTACTACCGAAGAGCCGAGTTTATTATGAAGCCATTTGCTGGTTTCCCAGCCAGGATGCAGTTTACCCCCCTACCTAATTTTTTCTTCAGTAGCCTGCTGCCACAAATCAGTGATATTACTGAGCTGAAGACAACCCTCCACATTTTAGGGGCACTTTACCACAAGCGGGGCTACCCCCGTTTCCTCACTCATAGAGAACTCCTAGGTGATGCCAGCCTGATGACTAGCCTCGGCGAGGCAGTAAAGCCGCCAAAGGAAGCATTGCGCCAGGCTCTAGAAATGGTTATCAAGCGGGGGACCATCCTTCATATTGTATTAGATGGAGATGGAGTGCCGGAGGATATTTATCTTCTCAATACTGAGTCCAATAGACAGGTGGTGACTAAAATTCAAAGTGGTGAACTTTCTCTTACCGAGCTAAAGGCTGAGAGGCGAACCCGTATTCAGGTTGAGCCAGAGGCTATCCCAGGTGAGGAACCATCTGACATCTTCACCCTTTATGAACAGAACATTGGTATGCTAACCCCGATGATTGCTGATGAACTGCGTGAGGCAGAGAAACTTTATCCTGTAATCTGGATTAAAGATGCCATCAAAGAGGCAGTTACCCACAGTAAACGCAAATGGAGCTATATTTCAGCAATTTTAGAACGCTGGTCAGCAGAAGGTAGGAGCGATGGAACATATCGGCGAGATTCTAAGACAGACCCGGATAAATACATCAAAGGCAAATATGGACACATGGTCAGACGCTGAGGAAACAGAAGAACTTTCACCAAGCTCAAATTGTTCTATTTGTAAGGGGGCAGGATTTGTTCATCCCCCCCTACCTTCAGGCAAACCGGATTTCAGCCGAGTTGTTGCTTGCCGCTGCACCCAGCAGGAATTAGACAAAGGACGCCAAACCCACTTACTGCGGTATAGTAACCTCGGGTCATTAACTCGATTCACCTTTGATAATATACTCCCCCGGGGGAGAAGCGGTAATCCTATAAACCAAGAACAATTCCACCGCATTTATGAGGCAACCAAGGCATTTGCCGCTGAACCCAGTGGTTGGTTAATCCTAGTCGGTCCCAGTGGTTGTGGTAAAACACACCTAGCAGCCGCTATCACTAACGAGCGTGTTAGCCAGGGTCAGCCTGCCTTTTTTATCTCTACCCCCGACCTCTTAGACCGCCTGCGCTCTACATTTAACACTAATAGTGAAATACCCTATGATGAGTTCTTTGACCAGATGCGCAATGCTCCGCTGCTGGTTTTAGATGATTTGGGTGCTCAAACCAGCACACCCTGGGCTAAGGAAAAATTGGAGCAACTGCTAAATCATCGCTTTAGTAGTGAACTACCTACCGTGATTGTGGCTATCATCCCTATTGAACAGCTCGAAGACCGAATACGCACTCGTCTAACTGATCCTAATTTGTGTCATATATATGCGGTTGAGGAAAAACAAGCCTTACTAGAGTATAGCTGGGGTCCAGAGTTTGAACTACAAAAAAGCATGACCTTTGATAAATTTGACTGGAGGCGGGTTAATCTGCTGCCAGAGCAGCGCCAGAACCTGGAGCAGGCATTTCGTCTTGCCCTTGACTTTGCCAAATCGCCCGACGGCTGGCTAGTATTTATGGGTGTTACCGGCTGTGGCAAGACCCACCTGGCGGCTGCCATTGTCAACTATCGCTATCAAGCCAACCAGCCTGCCTTGTTTGTAGTAGTACCTGATTTCCTTGACCATCTACGTTCTACTTTTACCCCAGAGAGCAAGGTATCCTATGACCAGCTCTTCGAAAGCGTAAAGAATGCCCCATTGCTTGTCTTAGACGATTTTGGTGAGCAGTCAACTACACCCTGGGCACGGGAAAAGCTCTATCAAGTTATCAACTACCGCTACAATGCCCGGTTGGCGACAGTAATTACTGCCCGCGGTTCACTAGATGAAATTGATAGCCCGATTAGCTCCCGGCTAGCCGACCCCAAAATCACCGTAGTATGGAATATCATTGCTCCTGACTACCGGACTGATGCAACAGCTAGCCGAAAGAAGATAACTCGTGGTGGCAGGAAAGGACGCTGGAGCTAAGAAGCACGGCAACTTGCATAGTCAGCAGCTTTTTAGTAAAATGAGCCAGCCTTGGCATTAAGAGGAGTTTCAGTGATGACAAACCTTCCTGTCTTGGTGCTCAATCAAAACTACGAACCGCTTAATATATGTCGGGCTCGGCGAGCAATAGTGCTACTTTATCAGGGCAAGGCTGAAATGCTGGAGGATGGCTCGGGGTTTATCCACTCAGTCAGCTCTATCTTCTCCCTGCCTTCAGTAATCCGATTGGCTTATATGATTAAGCGTCCCCGCCCTGAGAGGAAACTAACTCGCCTTGAGATTTTCAACCGTGACCAGTACACCTGCCAGTATTGTGGTAAGGAAACTCGGCAACTCACCTTAGACCATGTCATCCCACGACATCGTAATGGCCATCATACCTGGGAAAATGTTGTCAGTGCTTGCATACCCTGTAATCGTCGTAAGGCGGGCAGAACCCCTGAGCAGGCTGGAATGAGATTACTTCACCGTCCTTCCCCCCCACGCGGTAACACCCTTTTTTACATCCCCTACCACTACTCACAAACCCAGAGTAAATGGCAGAAATACCTCCCCCAATGATCATCTGATTGACGAGCTAATCTAATATAGTAACCTCATTGACAGACAATTCCACCCTCGCTCCGCCTTCCATCTCAACCAATACCGTTTCCTTCAGTGGGTTACCGCTGACTACACTAGCTACCCCCATAGGGGTAGACACTCGCTGACCCTCTTTAGGCAACCTCCCCTTTATAGTGTGGTATTGCTCACTCTCATAGCCTAAGCAGCATAGCAAGCGACCACAAACACCTGAAATCTTCATCGGGTTAAGGGGCAAATCCTGTTCCTTTGCCATCCTGATAGAAACAGGGGCAAACTCACTTAAGAAACTCATGCAACATAGGGGGCGACCACACCTGCCAAAGCCACCTATCAGCTTGGCTTCATCCCTGGGCCCTACCTGCCGTAGCTCCACCCGTACTTTGAAACGGTTGGTTAGCTCCCGAACCAGCTCACGGAAATCAACCCTCTCACCAGCACTGAAGAAAAAGTTAAGGCGATTACCATCAAGGTTGTATTCAGCAGATAGCAACTTCATTGGCAGATGTAGTTTAGCAATCAGCTTACTACACTCAGCTAGAGCTTCCCTTTCCTTGTCTTCAAATTCCTGAGCCCGCTTAATATCCTCAGCTTCTGCCTTGCGCACCACTGGCTTTAAGGGCTTGGCTATCTCACTGACCAATACCTGCTTGGGAGAAATAACCACATGCCCCAACTCCGAACCACGCCCCGTGTTGACAACTACACAGTCATTTATCTCTAAGTCAATACCTGCCGGGTCAAAGTAGTATACTCTACCAGCTCTCTTAAAACGTATCCCAACAATCTCAGGCATGCTTTACCGAAACACCCTCCTCTCTTCTAGGCATACTAAGCATTAATACCTCCAGCACCAGACGTGGATTGGCATTCTCTCTGAGCTGCTCCCCGGCCGCCTGAATACCATTAATAAAAGCCCTTATTTGAGCCAGACTAAAACCCCTTGCCCACTCAATAAGTGTGGCTTCCAGGTCAATATTAGTAATAGTATCACTGCAGCCTACCTTAACCAGCAAAAGGTCACGCCACCAGTCAAGCCACAAATCTAATATCTCCTGAACTGACTCCCTCCTGTGGCTAAACTGGTCTACCAACTGGGCAGCGTAGGCAAAGCGTTGTTCATAATTAGCCCCGATAACGTCAAGCAGTCTTTTCAACTGCTCAGCACGCTGCTGGAGCAAATCACCATCAACAGCCGCCGATACTGCCCAACCCAGGCAGCCATGGGAAAGCCTAGCCAGAAGTTTAGCCTTTTGTGGTTCAATACCCCAGCGACTATTAAGGACAGCCTCTACTTCGGTAGCTGCTAGGGGAAGCAACTCCAGCCGTTGACAGCGAGAAATCACTGTGGCTGGAAGGGACTTGTCTTTTGTGGTTAGCAGTATAAAGATTACCCTGCCTACAGGCTCTTCTAAGGTCTTAAGCAAGCAGTTAGCCGCTTCATTTGATAGTAGCTCAGCCCCGTTAATAATGAAAACCTTATACCTACCTTCAAATGGCGGCAAGCTGGCTGAGTGTTGCATTTGTCTAACTTGGTCAATACCAATTTCTGCCCGGGGCTTGGCCTCAACTGAATCACCGTTTGTAGTCAGACCTATAATCTGGACATCAGCGTGCTTGGCTAAAGCTATTTTCTGGCAGGAACCACATACCCCACATGGAGGGTCAGACGCCTCGCAGTTTAACGCCTTAGCTAAATCCAGAGCCAGAGTCATTTTACCTACATGAGGCGGACCAACCAAAAGATAGGCATGAGCCACAGCCTCCCCCTCCAGGCTACGCTGGAGTAAAGATACCAACTTGCTTTGCCCAACTACCTGCCACAAACTAGAGCCTCCTCTAACTAAACTAAATCACATCTGGTCAGGTCGTCAAGGGTCTCCCGTCGCCGAATAAGGCGTGCCTTGCCTTCTTTGACCAGAATAATAGCTGGCTTAAGTGAAGCGTTATAGTTACTTGCCATTGGCAGGCAATAAGCACCACAGTCGGGTATAGCTATAATATCACCGGCTGAAACCGGAGGCAGATTAATATCCTTAACCAGTATATCACCCGATTCGCAAAACTTGCCAGCAATGGTAACCTTCCCTGCCTCCCTTTCCAACATTTTATTAGCTACCACAGCCTCATATTTAGAGCCATAAAGGGCAGGGCGGATATTGTCAGCCATACCACCATCTACCGAGACATAGCACCTGACACCTGGTATATCCTTCACCACACCCACCTTATATAGTGCTACCCCAGCCTGTCCTACTATCGCCCTCCCCGGCTCAACCACAAGCCGCGGTAATGTCAGCTTTAGCTCCCGGCACTTACTAATAACCTTAGCTGCAATTGCCTCAGCATAGACAGAGATGGGTGGAGCTGGGGAATCCGGGGTATACTGAATAGCAAACCCACCGCCAACATTTAGCTCCCTGAGCTCAAAATTGTATTTCTGCTTCATTTTAGCAGCAAAGCTGATTATAAACTCAATAGATTCTTGATATGGCTGAGCCTCAAAGATAAGGGAACCTAAGTGAAAGTGCAGACCTACTGGGCTCAGGTTAGGCGCTGACATGACTTGAGCCACTGCCTCCTCGCCGCTAACTAAGGGAAAACCAAATTTACTATCAACAACGCCAGTAGCAACATATTTGTGAGTATGAGGGTCTACCCCGGGAGACAGGCGCAGCAATATATCGGGACTATAGCCCGACTCCTTAGCTATTTCACCTAACAGCTTAAGCTCATGAAAGTTGTCCACCACTAGCCGGCCAATATGCCACTTCAGAGCCAGTCTGATTTCCTCAGCTGATTTATTATTACCATGAAAGTAGACCTTATCTGGCGGAAAACCAACTGATTGAGCAATACCAAGCTCTCCAGCAGAGACTACATCTAGCCCCAGTCCCTCTTCCTTAAAGATAAGGGCTAGAGCCCTATTTATAAAGGCTTTGCCGGCATAAATAACTGTAGTATCACCATAGTGCTGGCTAAATTCGGCTTTGAACTCAGTGCACTTATTGCGCAAGCTAAATTCATCAAAGAGATATAGAGGCGTGCCAAACTCAGCGGCTAACTCTACAGCATCACAGCCACCAATTATGAGGTGGCCCTGTTTACTCACCTCAGCGGTTAACGGAAAAAGAGAAAGTCTAGGCATCATTTCCCCAATGTTAGCAGTGCCACCCAATGAAGTCAATGAGAAAAACTAAGAGAGGAAATGAATAAAAGATGTAAGACTCTGGGCTATAACCTCTGCGGTTAGCAATGAAGGGCTAATTTATGTTTAAAGTGGGCCATTGTGGGCTCGAACCACAGACCTCAGTCTTATCAGGACTGCGCTCTAACCAACTGAGCTAATGGCCCGCGCAGCGTGGTGAGAATTATTAAAAATAGACCTTAACCCCTGGATAGCGGAAGGAAGAGATTACACCGACTTATAAGTCGGCGATTGACCTAGGAGATTATGGACTTTACATCCTTTTCTCTCCCTAGAAAGGAGGTGATCCAGCCGCAGCTTCCGCTACGGCTACCTTGTTACGACTTCGTCCCAATCATCAGCCCCACCCTCGGCGACTGCCCCCCCGACAAGTCGGGGTTAGCCCATCGACTTCAGGTGTTGCCAACTTTCATGACGTGACGGGCGGTGTGTACAAGGCCCGAGAACGTATTCACCGCAGTATGCTGACCTGCGGTTACTAGCAACTCCGACTTCATGCAGGCGAGTTTCAGCCTGCAATCCGAACTGAGGATGGCTTTATCGGATTGGCTCCAGATTGCTCTATTGCTACCCTTTGTACCACCCATTGTAGCGTGTGTGTAGCCCAAGGCATAAAGGCCATGCTGACTTGACGTCATCCCCACCTTCCTCCCCGTTTTGCAGGGCGGTCTCGCTAGAAAAAACAACTAGCAACAAGGGTTGCGCTCGTTGCAGGACTTAACCTAACACCTCACGGCACGAGCTGACGACAGCCATGCAGCACCTGTGGCGGCTCCTGACTTAACAGGTGGCTCCCCTTTCAGGTCACTACTTCCGTCATATCAAGCCTTGGTAAGGTTCTTCGCGTTGCATCGAATTAAACCACACGCTCCGCTGCTTGTGCGGGCCCCCGTCAATTCCTTTGAGTTTTAGCCTTGCGGCCGTAGTCCCCAGGCGGGATACTTAACGCGTTAGCTTCGGCACAGAGAGGGTCGATACTCCCTATACCTAGTATCCATCGTTAACAGCGTGGACTACCAGGGTATCTAATCCTGTTCGCTCCCCACGCTTTCGGGCCTCAACGTCAGAAACAGCCCAGGAGGCCGCCTTCGCCACTGGTGTTCCTCCCGATATCTACGCATTTCACCACTCCACCGGGAATTCCACCTCCCTCTGCTGCCCTCTAGCTTAACAGTATCGGATGACCCCTCCCCGTTAAGCGGGGAGATTTTACACCCGACTTGAAAAGCCGCCTACGCCCTCTTTACGCCCAGTAAATCCGGATAACGCTCGCCTCCTACGTATTACCGCGGCTGCTGGCACGTAGTTAGCCGAGACTTATTCCTCAGGTACCGTCATTATTCTTCCCTGAGAAAAGAGGTTTACAACCCGAAGGCCTTCATCCCTCACGCGGTGTCGCTGTGTCAGGCTTTCGCCCATTGCACAAAATTCCTTGCTGCTGCCTCCCATAGGAGTCTGGGCCGTGTCTCAGTCCCAGTGTGGCTGATCGTCCTCTCAGACCAGCTACCGATCATCGCCTTGGTAAACCATTACCCTACCAACTAGCTAATCGGACACAAGCCCCTCCCCAAGCGCCCGAAGGCTTTAGTGATGAAGCCTTACCTCCACCACCACATACGGTATTAGCTCCAATTTCTCAGAGTTATCCCCTACTTAGGGGTAGGTTACTTACGTGTTACTCACCCGTTTGCCACTCTCCCGATGTTCCAAGCAAGCTTGGTTCATCGGTACCGTTCGACTTGCATGCATAAAGCACACCGCCAGCGTTTATCCTGAGCCGGGATCAAACTCTCTAAACAAAAATTAACTTCGCTTGAACCTTCCTTCCGCTATTCAGTTGTTAAGGTACAATTTAGACACTGAAAATAATATCATAATCCCAACACTTTGTCAACAACTTATCCCACTTAGGGAGGCGCTTATTATAATTGACAACCGACTTGGTATCTCAGTAAACTAGCCTTATCTATGACAAACACTCGCGCTATTGCTCACCATTTAGCTGAGGTACTTAACCGGTATAGCGCCGATTACCTAGAGGCTCGCCTTGAGGAGAGTCAGACCAGCTATATTACCTACCGGGGAAGGGAATTGGATTCTATAGGCAGGGCAAGTGCTATCGGGGGGAATGTGCGAGCCATGGTAAAAGGTGCTTGGGGCTTCGTTAGCTTTAATGACCTTAATGAACTTCCAGGCAGAGTAGAGCTAGCCGTAAAGCAGGCTCAATTTGCCGGCAATGA
>Ga0209986_10003429_pt1:5000-13894 | contig 13894 bp, 11 predicted proteins | sample BlataG_FD_183168 | JGI IMG/M metagenome (GOLD analysis project Ga0209986, IMG submission 183168) | Deep subsurface microbial communities from Black Sea to uncover new lineages of life (NeLLi) - Black_00105 metaG (SPAdes) (version 2) | ecosystem: Environmental > Aquatic > Marine >...
GGTTATGAAGTAAAGGGACGACAATTAAGGGTCAATAGAGCCAGGAAACAGCGTCCCAGATTTGAAAGATCAGATAAATTTAATAAATTCAGAAGATAGTTTTTCAAAAAGGGGGTAAAATTTAGGTAAAAAAACACCTTGAGCTACCCCTCTTCATTCATATTTATAGCGCGGGATAATTTTTTCCCACGCGAAAAAGAACAGACTATACTTCTTTTCTAAATTCTGACTTTAAACGCTTCCCTGTATTAATAGTTTTTCTCTATTCTTAAAGCCAGATGCAGCTTATTTAAAAATAAATGTGCGAATATTATTCTCAAAAATTATCGGCTGAACGGCTGAAACTGTGCTACGAGATCGCTCCTCCCCGGGTTAAGCAATATCTCGAGGCTGAAATAGAGTTTGTTCTGGGAAAAATAAAATCCTCTGATCTTATCCTGGAGCTTGGCTGCGGTTATGGAAGAGTCCTCAAGAAGCTGGCCACAAAAGCCACAACTACAATTGGCATCGATACCTCACAGGCCAGCCTTCATCTCGCCCAGGGAATGCTCAACAGGATTCCTTCCTGCTACCTAATCGTTATGGATGCTGCTGAACTCGGATTCAGCGGCCGACAGTTTGATGTTGTGTTCTGTATTCAAAACGGCATTTCGGCCTTTAAGGTAGATAAGCGAAAACTTATTAAAGAAGCGATTCATGTCACCCGCTCCGGAGGAACAGTCCTCTTTTCCAGCTACTCGGAGCGCTTCTGGAAGGCTCGTCTTGAATGGTTCAGGCTTCAGTCCGAACAGGGACTAATCGGTGAGATTGACGAGGAGGCCACTGGTAATGGCGTCATTGTCTGCAAGGATGGATTCAGAGCTACCACAATTTCCCAGGATGATTTTATCTTATTGACTTCAGGTCTTGATGTCGATCCCATAATTACTGAAGTAAATGGTTCCAGTATCTTCTGTGAAATACAGGTTAAGTAACTGATTCAAATTTGCTTCTTTTCAACTCGAACTTAACTCGGAATTTAATTAATTTTAATTTTTGACATAAAAATTTTTCTGTGTTATAGCTTTTTATCTCCTTAAAAGGCATGAAGAAAAAAAGGGAAAAACAAAAAAAGATAAAAAAAAGGAAATTCCTATCTCTTCCGCTCAATAAAATTTGTCCGGATCAAGCTGGTTCATTGCGTCGTTTTCTAGCTTTTTCCTTTGATATGATAATAATAACTCTGCTGTCTATCTGCATTTATCTTGGTTTATCCGAGGTTACAGCCACCAAGAGAGGCAAACCAGGGGTGTTAACGCAGATTGTTGATGCATTCAAAGAAGGATCTTCCATCACCATGACTTTAGGTTCAAAAAAGAGTTCCGAAAAAATAGTCCGTGACGCCTACCTGGATATTCTTAAGGACCAGCTATCACCTGAGGAATACAAACGCGCCAAAGAAATGTCCCCTGAAGAAATGAAAGGCGCCTTTCCTGAGGCTCTGGAATCCGGTAAAAAAAAGCATAAAGTCATTCAGCTTGGCGAGACATTCGGATTCCTTCAAGAATTTATAATCGGATATCTTTATTTTGTGCTTTTTTTCCGCTTTGGCGGGCGCACCCCGGGAAAGCGCCTCTTCAGGCTCAAAGTCATAGACCTGAAAGGCCGCATCCGACTGAGGTGGTACCAGTCCTTTGAGCGAACTCACGGCTACGCAGCCTCAACGCTTTTTGCCAGCCTCGGCTTCTGGCAGGTTCTTTGGGATGCTGAGGGCCTTACCATGCACGACAAGATTGCCAGGACTACAGTCATCAAGCTCCCTAAGAAGACGTCCCCTAAGAAAAAAAAGGCTAAACCTGATCCAAAAGAATCTAAGGATGTAGGTTAATATACATAAAATTAAAGCTCAATTTTCTTCTTTATTTTTTTTCATCTTTTTATTTGAGTTTAAACCTGACTGTTACTGTGAATACAATTTTCCGGGGTTTGCCATCCTTAATAAAAGGTTCATACTTCCACTTTTTTACCGCATCGATAGCAGCCTGATCCAGCAATGGATCAACACTTCGTAACACTCGCACAGCCTCTACATTACCCTTCTCATCTGTCCTGACACTGAGAATAACAACTCCTGAAACTTTTGCCTTTCTCGCCTCTTCCGGATAAACAGGTTCCACTTTTTTTATGAGCCGCGGTGGCCTTATCTCTCCTTCTGCCTTAACCACCCCTTTGGCAAACTCCTCATCCTCCTTACTCACTACCCCACTTAAAACACCCCCAACAACTCCCCCGAGCACGGTTTTTGTTCCTGTTATATGGAAGGAAAGAAAATAGGGCTTTCCCTGAACATCTTCAAACCCGAACACAGCAATGTTTTTCTCGGGCAGGATGATTTCTGTATCCAGTAAATTTATTTTACCCTTCTCACTCTGTTCAAAGACTTCAATCCTGAACTGATGCTTCCTGACCGAAGATACAGGGGTTATCAAAAGCAAATACTCTTTGCTGTCCAGACGGAATATATGAAAAATCTTGTCTGAATCTCTTGATGCCCATCTCAAGTCTGCTTCGGTGATTAAACTCACTTCTTTCAAATTAAAAATTTTCTTTATCTGCTTCTGTTCTTCAGCCAATTCAAATTTCGATTTTATACTGGCTGTGACAGTGGGCTGTAAATACGATGAGGTGACAAATCGAGGTGGCTCAGCCATTCCTTCCCTTACGCCTCCAAAAAATCTCATCTTAATATCAAGGTTGACATCAGCTTGAAGAGAAATAAAGGAAAAGCCCAATAGAAAAATTGCACCTAATATTAAAGCTTTGTTATTCATAAAAATCCTCCTTTAAATATTTTTCTCAGCCCAGACGAAAATCATTTCTGAGTCATGAGGCTGAAAAAGAAAAGCCCGGGCCGGCTTGTTTTCAATCCTTATATAATTAATCTGAAACCTCTCGACAAGACTTTCTTTTAAAGGACTCTTGTCAAGGAAAAAAGCGTGATAAAGCCAGATTCCGGCTGCTATAGCTACAAAAAGGCCGGCTGCTCTAAAAGCCCATCTTAATCGAGGCCAGAGAGATCGCTGCTTTTTTCTTTTCTCTTCACTAAGCTTTGTCTTTATTTCCGGCCACAAACCTTCAAGACCTCCAACCTCTTCTTCCTGAATCAAGAAAGGTTTGACTTCCTCAACACTTGCCAATTTTTCCTGGCATTCAGGACATTCCTGGATGTGGCGACGAATCAGAAAATCTCGCCAGCACTTTAATGGTAAAATAATGAATAAAAAATTAATTGCTTTGCATTGAAACATTATCTTTCTCCAAAATTGCCTTGATCTTCTTACGGGCTTTAAAAAGGTGAACCCTGGCCGTGCTCGAAGAGCACTTCATCACACTGGCCATCTCCTCGCTTGTATATCCTTCGTTAGCCCAGAGGAAAAGCACAGTTCTCTCTTTATGGCTAAGCTCTTTTAAAACACCTTGAACTATAGGCTGCTGCTCAAAAGAACTCGAATTCTTTTTGTTTACAAATTGGGAAGAATCTCTTTTTACTCTCTCAAAAAACTTGAAAAAACGGCGCCTTTTCCTTAAATAATCAAGGCAGCGATTGAAAAGTATGGAATAGAGCCAGTTGTTAAGACTTTTTTTAAAATCAAACTTATCCAAATTGAGATAGACTTTCATAAATACATCCTGGCAGGCGTCTTCAGCATCTTCTCTATTTCCAATAATATTCAAAGCCAGAGCCATGACCTTCCCTCTGTATTTCTCCACAATTTTTCTAAACTCATCCATATCTCCTTTAAGACAGTTCTCTATTAACTGTTTATCATCCATGAGATTTGTCTTACATATTATATTACGCCTGCGTTAAAAAATATGTTTATAGAAAGAGCTAAAAAAAATCAATTGTCTGATTTCCAAAGTTCCTCTCGTAAACTAATACAAACGAAACTTTTCTTTACAAACAATAGTTGTTAATATTAAGCTACCACAAATTTGTTAAGGAGGCTTAAGTATGGAGTGGAATCTCATGAAAACAAAGAAAAAATTTTTCTCTCTCGTTCTTATGTTAGGAGTAGTTGCATCTCTTCATTTTCCAAATTCAGCTCAAGATGCCGAGCTTTTGCTTTTAATTAACAAAGTCTCGAAACAGATGGATTTGCATCCTGAGTATAACAGTTGGAAGGCTTTGGTTGTTTCTACCACAACCAAAATGGATAAATACTGGCGGCCTCAGAAAGTGACATTCGTCAAAAAAATAATCAAGGTTGTAAACAACAAGGAAACCGAGGAAATACTGGAGGTCCTGGAAACAGAAAAAGGAAAGACAAAAGATATTACTGAAAAATATACCAAGGAAGCCAGGAAGGAAAGAGAAAAAAATAAAAAGAAAGAGCGGGAGAGAAAGCTTAAAGGAGAAAAGGAAAAGGACAAGAGAAGCCTTGAATTAACCGGGGAAGATATTTTTCCTTTTAGCCAAGAGAAAAGAATAAACTATAATTTTCTCATTTTAGAAGATTCCTATATCGAAAAGCGGCCGGTTTATGTCCTTGAATCCAGGGCAAAAATTAAAAATGAAAAGCTTTATGAAGGCCAATACTATATTTGCAAGGACAGTTTCGATGTTATAAAAGTAGACTTAAAGCCTTCTAAAAACCCCAAGTATGTCAAGGAATTTGAGATGGAAATGAGCTTTGAGGTGCTTCCCCAAGGCTATTTTGTCTTGAGGAAGTCAAGTGTGCGGATTAACGGTGGCATATTTATCAAGCGCATAAGGATGACTGTTGAGGAGGAGTATTCGGATTATGAAATCTTTCCTTCAGAAAAAGCTGAAAATGAATCCAACAACTTCTCATTTTAAAACTCATTTTCTTCTCATCACTGATATTCAATATCTCATAAAATATAATTTTTTTTAAATTAGAATAAATAAATACGCAGTGATTAAGCTATAGAATTGCTGATTTTATTTCTTTTCTAAATATTTTAAATTTATCTTTCATTCCTTCATTTGTTGACCATCTTTCAACTTCTTTTAAGTCTACCTGGCAGGCTTCACATACTAAAACGGCTTGCTCCAAAGATTGCTTGTCATTCCAGTGATAATAAGCTGCTAAGCGGTCTTTAACACAGTCAGCAGGCGACAAAAGTTTTAGAGTCTTATCTTCCTCTATTATATTTGAAATGAGTTTAACAGGTTCCTCGCCTACTGAAAGGGGAGGTGCAAGAAATTCCACAAAATATGGAGTGTCTTCGTGTTTGAAATATTTTCCCTTTTCCAGAAAGCCAACTTTTTTCATTACTGTTTTTAATTTTTTCCAAGCTACATAGGAAAGAAGAACAAAATCCAAATCATAGGAGAGATATTTATTATTTGTGTAGATAGTTACACAAGCACCACCAGAAAGAACTGTGTCAATATTATTTTTTCTTAGATAGTCAGAAAGATAAATTGCTAAATCTTTTAATGAAAAATCTTTTATTTTCATTTTAAAAGGGCTTACCCGTCCGGCGTGGTCTTAATCTTGGTTTATAATATTTATCTTTTTCTTCCTCGGGGATAAATTTAAGTGCTTTTTCAAGTAATGCTGCTAATTCTTTTTTAAATGGATACCTCGGGTTTATTCCAAAAAGTCTTACTTTTCCTTTGAGTTTACTATAAAGAACACCGTTTTTCTCTAAATTGAACAATTGATTTTGTACCGTATTAAGGTTAAATCGGAAAGCATTTGAAATTTCTCTGGCATATGCTTCACCATGAGTATATAAATACAGTAGGATCTTCTCTTTTTTCTCCGATTCAAATAAAGGTTCTAACATATCTAACCTTAAGTTCGAAAATGTAGTTTACATAACCAATATAATTGGTCATATGACCAATATCATTGTTTATAAATTATCACTAAATATAAAAATTGTCAATAATAATCATATTTTTCACCCTGTTTATGATGAGTCAATAGTCTTCTTTTCTTAAATCAATTTTGTGATTCTCAAAGTTTCCCTTCTAAACTAACAAGCGTAACTTTTCGTATTAAACTATAGTTACTATTATAAAGCTATAATTATTAGGCATTTTCCCAAAGCCAATTATTAATTTGGGGAGGGCTAAATATGGAATGGAATTTTTTTAATGTTTTTAATTTTTGACATCAAATTTTTCCTGTGCTATCAGTTTTCCTATCAATTATTAAAAGAGGAGGATAAATGAGAAAAAAATTTTTTACATTAACATTACTTTTCGCGGTGCTGTTCTTTTTTACAGCAGCCACCCTGGAGGCAAAAAATGCGGAGACCAAGAAGCAGGATTTTATCAAGCCTCCTGAAACTATCATCAATGAGAATGTGCCGCCAATACCAATTGAAATAAAGAAAAGAATGCAGCAGTACAGCGACCTCAAGTCAGCTTCATTCTCTGACTGGGATCCGCGCGGCCAGGGAATGATTATCTCAACCCGTCTGGGCAATACAAATCAGCTCTACTGGGTCAGCAAACCAATGGAAAAATTCAAACAGCTTACTGACTTTGATGAACCTGTTTACAGTGCTGTTTTCTCTCCAGACCCAGAGAGAAAATACTTCCTCTTCTCAAAAGATGTCGGGGGCGCAGAAAATTACCAATTTTTCAGATATGACCTTGATACAGGAAAATCAACAATGATCACTGACGGCAAGCACCGCCATATGTCTATTTTATTCAACAGGAAAGGTGATAGAATCGCCTACATGAGCAACAGCCGCACCGGAAAAGTTTTTGATATCTATTTCATGGATCCCTTAAAACCGGAAGAAGCCAAATTGGTCTACAAGGGCCAGTTGGGTTATTACATCCCCACTGCCTGGTTTGAAGATGGAAAGCACCTGCTGGTAGTTAGATACATTTCAGCAAACAGCGCCCAGTCATACATCCTGAATATTGAAACTGGCCAAATAGAAAATATAACCCCTAAATCAGAAAGTCTGGTCTTCTTCGCACTGTACATTGTTTCTCCTGACGGAAAAACAGTATATGGTGTAACTGACCTGAACAGCGAGTTCAAGCATATTATTAAGATGGATCTGGAAAGCGGCAAGATTGAAACAATCACCAAGGATATCAACTGGGACATTCAGGAAGCTGATGTTACAGAGGATTTTAAAAAAGCTGTTTTTGTGGCCAACGAGGGGGGAATCTCCCGCCTCTACCTGATGGATTTACAAACCGGGAAGTATGAACCAATCAGTCAGATACCTCAGGGGATAATTGGCGGTGTTAAATTCGACAAGAAAGGCAAAAAACTCGCCCTAAGCCTGAACAATCCCCGTATGAACGGCGATGTTTTCCATTTTGATCTTGAAACAAAGGAGTTTGTCCGCTGGACAAAAAGTGACACTGCCGGACTCGATACCTCTAAATTCGTCCAGCCCGAAGTATTCTATTACTCGACATTCGACAAGGAAAACAAAGAGCAGCGCAAGATCCCCTGCTTCTATTTCAAGCCGAAGAAAAAGACGGATGCATTGCTTCCAGTTATTGTTTACATCCACGGCGGGCCTGAATTCCAGTATAGACCGTACTTTAGTAATTCCCTGAGTTATTTTATTAATGAACTCGGAATCGCTGTCCTGGCCCCAAACGTCAGAGGTTCGGCCGGCTACGGCAAGACCTACCTCCTGCTCGACAATGCAAAAAAACGCGAAGATTCGGTGAAGGATATCGGCGCCCTGTTGGACTGGATTGCTACTCGACCTGAACTCAATAAGGAAAAAGTGGGTGTATTTGGCGGTTCCTACGGTGGTTACATGGTACTGGCCTCAATGGTTCTTTTCAGCGACAGGCTTGCCTGCGGTGTCGATATTGTTGGAATCAGCAATTTTGTCACTTTCCTGAAAAACACTGCTGATTACCGCCGCGACCTTCGCCGGGCAGAATACGGTGACGAGCGAAAGATTGGAGAATTTTTAAACAAGATATCGCCTACTACCAACGCCCATAAAATAAACAAGCCGCTCTTTGTAATCCAGGGCAAAAACGATCCCCGGGTACCAGCGGGCGAAGCAGTGCAGATTGTTGAAACTGTCAGGAAAAACAATGTGCCAGTATGGTACCAGTTGGCAACTAACGAGGGACACGGATTCTCCAAGAAATACAACAGGGATTTTATGGTCTACTCGATCGTGCGCTTCTTTCAGGAGTACCTGCTGAAATAGTGTTTGAATCGAACAACAACCTTATTTTCGCTTATTTGTATACAGATAATCGTTAGCAGCATTAGCTCACGTTTCATTCAATATCCACCCTGTATTCAATCCTGAGCTATATATCAAATAGTTTTTTGAGAAAAAGCCGGAATTGAATCCCGCAGCCCTGCACTTTTAACATAAATTTCCTTTCACTTTTATCTGTCTGAATATGAAGTAACGGGTAATATTCCAATAATTTTTTTAAAAAAAGATTGACATTCATCTTCTTATATCCTTGAATGTAAACTACTAAAAAAAGGAGGAAATAAATGAAGACAAAAAAATGGATGGTTTTGCTGACTGTCGTAGTATTCTTTGCAGGTTTTACTGCCTGTGGAGGCGGCGGCGGTAAGTATGCTGATGCTAAAAAATTGATGGAAAAAAGTCTGAAAATCATGGAGAACTACATTGATGCCATAGAAAAAGCTGATAGTGGACCGGAAATGGCTGCTGCTGTCAATGAATTTGCTAAAAAGATGGCTGAACTCAAGCCACAAATTATGGATTTGGAAAAAAAATATCCTGAAATAAAAGACGAGACCAAGCTCCCCGCTGAACTCAAACCACTGGTAAAAGAATATGAAGAATTTGCTAAGCGATTGATGATTGCATCAATGAAAATTGCCAAATATGCTGAGGATCCAGAGGTCCAAAAGGCCATGACTGAGCTTCAGAAAACTATGAAATAATTA
>Ga0209986_10003430_pt1 | contig 13894 bp, 14 predicted proteins | sample BlataG_FD_183168 | JGI IMG/M metagenome (GOLD analysis project Ga0209986, IMG submission 183168) | Deep subsurface microbial communities from Black Sea to uncover new lineages of life (NeLLi) - Black_00105 metaG (SPAdes) (version 2) | ecosystem: Environmental > Aquatic > Marine > Oceanic >...
GGAGGAGGGTTGTATTTGAGGAATTCTCTTCGCTTCTCCTCCTGGGGGGAGATGGGACTGTGCTTGATATAGGGGTCTACGGCAACCCGGAGAGGTTGAGGAAGTCCTCCATAGTAGTCTCGCATTGTGTCTGCAATTTGCTCTTTCATGCCCATAGAGGGAGAAGTGTGGTAAGAGTTGATCAATGAGGCTACAGTTCCCTTAGCCCGATTGAACTGCTCTTGCTCTACCTTTTCCTTCTGAGCAAACATTGTTTGATAGAGGGTAACCATACCACCTTCGCCTCCTCGAAGGGAGTAAGGTGGACTTAGCTCGTAGTTAGCCATTTTCGTCTCCTTTGCGGCTTCGCCGTTGCGACTTCACCGCTTCCCCTTAGGGTTTACCAAAGGGTGTCTTCCCAATCGCTTGGGTTATACCAATCTGCTCCGCCACTCTTATAGGTAGGAACGTTGGAGAAGCTGAGGGCTCCGCCAACACCTGGGGAGGTGTAGATGTCTCCATAGTCATAGCCTCCATAGCCTCCATAGTCTGGCTGAGAAGGCATAGCAAGGGAAGTAATTCCTCCCCGAGCTACTTCGTGAGTCTCCTGCCTTCGCTGCTCCTCACTTTGGTAGAGGCTTTTGTAAAACTCATTGATGTCTCTGGTCATACCAAGTTGCTCCCTGCCAAGCTCATATTCCATACCCGCTCTTTCTCGGGTAGCTTCAATTCCAGCCATCCCAACTTGCCTCTGAACGCCATAACCATACCTTTGGACATCTTGTCCTCGTTCACCAAGCATAATATCTTCTTCCTTAGCCCATTGAGAGAAGGCAAGCTCAGCCTCACTTTTCTCCCGAGCCCAGGCAAGCTCTTCTTCGAAGAACTCTTGTTTTTGCTCAGTGGTAATATCGAACTGGCGTTGGCTCTCTTCGAGCCGGGCAAAGAACTGATCCATAGAGGCAAGGTATTGAGCCTCTTTATTCCCTTCCGCCATAAGGATATCCCTGAAGCGTCCGGGGTCTTTGTATGCTGTTTCGCTGGGCAAGAAAAGCCCAAGTCCTGTTCCTGCCATTTTAGGTTCCTCCTTTCCGGTTCTGTTGTGCTATTTCCTCAATACTTTTCCTATTGTAGATTGTGTTCATACAAGACTTGTTCGGGCAAAGCCAAACACTCTTGGAATCATCGTTGGTTAAGGTTTCTTTGCTTATGTTTACTGGGAGAAGATGCATTTGGGTTGAGCAAAGAGAACAGATAAGGCTTAGCTTTATATACTCCTCGGCTTCCCTCTGCTGAGAAACTAAATCCTTTTTCTTTTTCTCTACCCATTCTCTGGCATCCTCAATCGTCCAACCCTTGGCCTTTAGATGAGTCAGATAGGTTAAAACGTCTTGATGCTGACCAAACGAAAAGGCAGCCATATCTTTTTCAAATCTTTCTATATTCATTTAAGGGCACTCCCAAAAACGATATTGAGAAATTGTGACTCCCCAAGTACCGGGATCTGGGGGTTGCTGAAGACCTCCAGAACAAAAGCAATCAGGGTAGTTACAGTCAAAGTCGTCGCAAGGAGGCCATCCTGATCCAGGGGGGTCGCATAATTGTGTTCCGACACAAGTACACGTATCGGCAGCTGTGCACTGCCTACATGCCATATTCTGCCTATTTCCTAAAATCTCGCTACACTGATTGCTAGACGGGCAGCTCCCCGGATAATGTGGATCTTGACAAATAACAGTCCAAGCCCCCCACTGGCCGACAGTGCATCTAACATAGCCAGTTGCTCCACAAGCACTTACCGAAATAGATCCGCAAGCAGTTACATCAGTATAAATTGTTACTGAATTTGCTTGATTAGTCAATGAGGTTTTAGTAAACTCAGCATCTAACCAAGCTCCCGTCCCACCCACAGTCCATGTTCTACTTCCCCCAGAGGCATCTTTGATGGCAACCGAGCAAAAAGAATCTGGAGCTACAGTCTTAGCGCTTGCGTCTGTATCCCAACTTGCTCCCTCACACTCACAAACAACCTCAATATCCACACAGCCACAGTCCCAACCTACCTCTTTCCTTTTTACGTAAAGATAAGGAAGGTTAGCCATAGAGTACTCAAGACTTGGCGACCAACCACCAGGAGCAATATGCCAGCCACCAAAAGTTTTCCAAGGAAGATTCTCATAGGCAACCTCCTTCGTCATTAATCCGACCATAGTAGCTTCGGCACAGATTGTTGCTGTACCTGACTTAACATCACTTAGCTGAACTGATATAGAAACGAAAGTTCCATTAGTATGTGGCTCAATTTCTTCAATTCTTGCTAATTCACTATCACTTGAGGTGACTGACCAAGAAACTGTACCAGGACCTGAAAAGAAAAAGGCTCTCCACACAGAACCAGAGATTATGATAGATTCTCCGCAGTCACCACCAAAAGTAGTTAAACTACAGTTTCCCTCACTAAATATCCAAGTAGTTTTTCCAAGTTTTCTTGGCCAAATACTTGGCCCAACAAGCCCTGGTTCTATCCTTGGCCTACCCCAATCTGGAATCGGGAGATCAAGATGCATCGTTCGATAGTCTTGGTCCAAATAAGGCTTATCGAAAATACTCCACTTTCCTGTAAACTCCTTGAGGTAATGGGCAGGAGTTTTAAAAAACTCAACCATGCTTTGCTTAAGATTTAAATATGGCCTCCTTCTACTGCTCACTCAGCCCTCGTCCACTTATTTCATACCCGAAGGAATAGATCTCCATCTCTTGATCGATCATGTCAAGAGAGAACTCCACCTGAAAACACCGACAGTCTTCAATTGACATAGTCAAGTGAGGGACAGTTACTGCGTAACCAGTCTCAATCATACTCATTGCCACAGGAGTTGATTGAGTCGTTCCTGTTGAGGCTAAGTCTTTGAACGTTTTGGTCACTGGAGACCCTGTACTTTGTGCTTTAAACTCAGCCAAAAGCCTCCTCAACCCAAACCGGATGATTCTCTCTGCATTTTCCATTCCCACCGCTCTGGTCTTAATTGAATGTTCAATAGCCTCATCAGCATTTGCTGTGGTTTTATCCGAGGTGTCTGTTTCAAGTCTCATCACAAACCCATCTGCTGAGGCTCCATAGGCATACTCCCGATTATCATTGGCTCGAAAACTCATCCCTGTTCCAAGCACAATCTTTCTATCCCAAGGAGGATACCACTCTGCAGTCACATAATTGAAGACAAGCTCCACTGAGGGAAGGAGAAGATGATACTCATTGTTGATCGAATCATTATAGGCTTGAAGACTCCGAACCAAAGCTGCAGCAATACAACTCGCCGACTCTGGATTGAAGTAGTGGTCCACTGCATAGCTTTCCTTCTTCGTCTTCCTCCCATCAAAGGTATAAACCCCATCGATGTCTTGCCAAATTGCGATGGTCATAGGTTCGTCTCTATGTGCAGATGGGAAGCCAACCTCAGCTATAGCTACACTCTTTGGGCTCGCCAATCCTACTTTATCTGCAATCCTCAGCGTTCCAAAAGTTCCTATACTTTCTCCCTCAAGAAGCCAAACTCCATTCTTTTTAAAAACGATAAGTTCATTATAAAACCTTACAGCACAAAGAACTGGGCTCATATCTCCAAAGACATCAGTGTAGCCACTATCCATTCCTGAGAAACAAAATGGTGCATCTTTAGCACTATGTCTCAAACGGTTAGGATACTCTGGGTCTCCCCAAAGGAAGAGCCTCCCCTTAAACTCAACACAGCCATCGTAGGTTGGAAGGGTCTCTGGATAGGCTCCGTAGGCAATAGCATAGATTCTCGTGTTTGCACTAAGTGCAGCAGCCCAAGAGATTCGATACCAATACCCAGGAACGTGGTCTCCCTTAAGAAGGGTCATTTGAGGAGTTATCGCCGAAGCATCAAAAGCCAAGATTCCTGTCTGGGCAAAGCTTTTCGTCCCACCCCCATCCTTAGTCTCATCAGTGAGGTTAGTGGTCACTGCTGTCCAAGCACTTCCATTCCAATAGTCTATTTGATCTATCGCTGCAGCATTAACATTTCCATAGCCATCTGTAATTCCAAGGCCAAAGATCGTTGCTGGTTCAGGAGTCTTCACATAGATAAAGTCTGCAGTCTCTGCTGAGGAAATATCCATGTACATTGAGCTTGATTCATTAGTAACCTTTCCAAGATACTCAATATACTCCCCAAGACTACTGTCGTAGAACCTTGCCCCAGAAACCCAGTTCATCACCCCGTTCCACTTATTGGTCATCGTAGTTGCAGCCTGAACACAGGTTGCTGAGATCACATAGACCGACCCCGAAAGGACTCCGCTCCAAGAGAACTTGTAAGCATATCCCTGAATTCCAAGGTAACTTCTCATCAGGTCACTCGCCGAAGCTGTCCAACTTATCGTGCCATCGATGGCAAGGGGAGTTCCTGCTGGACTTGCTGTTCCATCAACCAAGCTTGAAACTGCAGTCCAACTCCCACTTCGCCAAGCTTCAACAGTCAAAGTCCTTGCCGTCGCATTAACATTAGCCCCAAGATCAAAGGCGACTCCGGAGATCCTCTCCTCAGTTAGCACAATAAAATAATCAGTAGCAGCCTCAAGGACTATTCCATAGGTATCTGCCCTTCCATCAATAACCTTCCTCGAATAGTCACAAACTGTAGTATTGCCCACATCATAGACAAAGAATCCCTTAATCCTTGGGGTAGCCCCGCCCCAACAAGTTGGTTTCCCACTCCCATCAGTATAGAACCACCACTCCCCTACCTGAGCTGAAAACCCTGGAGTTGTTCCCACCGAGACTCCTAAGGTTGTCCCAAAACTTGCATCCACTTCCGGTGGAAGCTGTGCCTGAGCACTCTCCCTCACCAACTTCGAGTTCACCTGAGCAATAAAGTGCTCATCACCCGAGAAGGGATTAATGTAATAATGAAGACTCTTCACCGTAGCTCCACTTTCCAACGCAATGGTGTTATGAAGAGCACAGCCTCGCCGAGGCTTCCATCCTCCCCCCTGAGAGACCTTCCTCACATTCTTCCCTCCAGAGATCCATCCCTTTGCCAGAAGCGTTGGGGGAACAACTCCATGATATTGCCCCACAAATCTTTCCGGTACGACTTGAGTAGCCATCAGCTCACCTCCGCAATTCGGATGTAGGTAGATCCGCTTAGCCTCGTAGAGAGAAACTCTTCCGCTTCCTCTTGAGCTCCCTTCAACTCCGCCCTAAAGAAAGCAAAGATTTCTTTCTCAAACGTTGAGCTTGGCTTAGCCACAGCCTTAACCGTAGCCCTCAACACCACCAGCCCAAGAAGCTCCTTTGGAAGCTCCGAAACCGTTCCGTAGAAATCCCCGCTCGCCGGGGTAGCAAATGGAGCTGCAATCACCGCAGTGACTGTTCCTCCATCATAATCCGAAATTGCCTCATTCACGTTGAGCAGATGGTCTGTTTGATCCCTCACCTGGAGAACCAAGTCATTATAATAATCATCCACTCCCGAAGGCCAATGCGCTGCTTCAAACACCACCGCTGCAGCCCCAGTTCCTGTCCCACAAACTCCTGCATGGAGATCTTTCACCCTTCCTTGATACCACAGATAGCAAGCCTCCCCATAACTATCCACATTCACTTCAACATATCCTCCAAGCAAGTAAGCCTCAACAGTCCCTGCCCCAAGAGAAGTCCCTGGCTGCCTTCCTAGCCTCCTCTCCCTCACCGTCCCTCGGATAGGAACAACCCTCCCCGAGCTCACCTCCTCAAGATAAGCAGGACGAACACAATCACTCGGAAGGGTCAACCTATTCGAGCTTGGGGTCAATGAAGCACTTCTCCTAAGCAACCAATCTCCGGGGGAATCCAAGACAAGTCTTCCCACTTCTGTATGTTCCACATTCAACCTCTGAAGCAAGAGCTTATCTGTCCAGTGAGACTCCGTAGCTTCCCCTACATTATCCCTCAACAATTCAAGCATTTCATAAGCATTCATCACTTCACCATTCCCTCATCAGCCGAGTCATAAACACTTTGATTAGGAGCCCTCAGAAGCAACTCCTTCTTCTGCCCTTCAACCTCCTGAGCAATTTGCTTCATCGCCTGAAGTTTCCCAAACTGAATTCTCAGCCCCTTCTGAATCATAGCACTAACCTCATTAACCTGCTTAAAATTTCTAAAAAAGGCTCTATGCTCTTTGGTTAGCTTAAATCTCTCAACAGGTTCTTTATCTATCAAGTCTGGCACGTTTCCTCCTTTCCCTTTCTGTATGGCTGCTATACCCAAAGATAGGTTTCTTCAAAAATATCTTTGTCACATATGTATAGTTCTTTCCATATCCCACACATTAAATAGTCTCCTGACTTTCCCTGTTTATAGTCTCCCTCAAGAGTATTTACTCTAAAGGGTTTAGTAATCTGTTTAGCTTGAATAACTATAGGTTTCTTTCTACAGTTTTTCATACCTTCTACCGGTTCATAAATATTAAAAACTAACATATCCTTTCTCTCCTTTTCTTCCCTTAAACTCCCACCACAGAAGCTACAGAATATGACTGCGGCACTTGGAGTATCTTGCAGTGAATATTGATAAAAGAGTCCATTGCTATATCAGTAATCTTATCCCTAAACTCCTTCTCCTTCCTCCTCCGTTGTTGCTTATCCATTTCCTCAAAGTACTTCACAAACTGCCCAGCCGAAAACCTTGCGGGATCACCCTCCCTCAACCGGAGAAGTACATCAGCACCAAGTTCCCTATACTCCTTATCCTTTGTCTGCACAGTCATAATATGAAAAGCTTCCCCACCATCCTTAGGAAACCTCCAGATCTCCCACTTCTCACTCCCCCAATCCCAAGCCACCTCAAGCTCCTCATCCAACACATGAAGTTGTTTCGTAAACCCTCTATCCGGCACTATAAGCCCTTTCCCTAACCCACCAAAGTCTTTCCATTCCATCTGAGTGGGCATCTGAGGAACTGAAGGATCAGTCTTTTTATTCATTTCTCGAATCTCTTTAGCTTTCCTCAGACTCAAATCTAAACAAATTCTCTTCTCTTGCTTCAGTGTCTTCATCTTCCTTTTTCTCTTTCTTTCCCCCCAAATCCTCCATTGATCCGTTTAACGGATCGATTGAGGGTTTAAAATCACCATCCAGATGAGCTGAACTGTGATACTTAACTGATTGGACACCCAGAGGGGCTCCACCAATGTAGCGAGAAACCGATTTATCTCCATAAGCTATAGCCCAATCTATCCATCGCTTGTAGTTGGTATAGATCATAAAGCTATGTTCAGTTTCAGGTTGTTTTGGAGTTTCCCACACACTCTCGAGAAGGTTAAACTTTGCACTATGGTCTATAGCATCCCAGTTGTCTGAGGGACCAAAGTCTCGTTCGAGCTCAGTGCAACCTCGCTTGAGATAGAACTTTCCATCTGCAATGTAGCGGACAATCTCCTTCTCCCCAAGAGCCTTTGCGAGAGCTCTACGAACCCGTTTGAAGTGAACCCGCCCTCCTTCAAGTCCCTTATCGAAGGGGCAATACCAAAAGGCTCGATAGCCTCCCAACCCTGAAGTGTACTCCCGTTGCTCCAACCCTGCTTTGGCAGGCCAGCCAAGTTTATCTTGAAGCTTTTGAATCTCCACAAGCTCAACAACAGTCCGGGGAGCTATAACTACTTTCCAGCAATTCTTGCAGGGAGGAGGGAGGATACGGTAGAGTCTGTGATAGATGCTAAGCCACTTGTCACAAAGTCTATGGGGGCAACGACTGGCTATTATCCAAGCTCGAGCCAAGTTTAGCTCATCGTGAAGGCGAAACTTGCCGTCCAGTCCTGCACTCATCTTCTGTTCATGCCAGATAGATAGGATGGGGGTTACAATGTCTATAGAACAAAGCTGTTCGTAAAAGGATACTTCTCTTTCTTTGGGGGCATTCTCTGTCATGCTCTCTCCTCTCTTTAGGGATGGAGGGGAGGCTCCATCAACTCCCCTCCGGTTTGTGGTTTACCACTTAGGCTGTATGATCTACAGCACTACCCAACAAATTAGATGTTGCTGCTGCTGTATAAGTCGCTGCTCCACACAAAACATAAGCTTCTTTTGCGGCTGCTACAACATCAGTTACTCCCCAGAAAGAACAAAGCTGATCAAAGTACATTCGACCGTTGCTAAGTCCAGTCCCATCAATAGCCAAGGTTAGTGTAGTTCCCATATTAATAAACTGACAATTTTTGAACATAATCAAGCATCGACCCATCCCTGTAATAGCTTTTAGAAAAGTAACTTGAGCATTATCTGCATTCATCAAAAAGATACAGTTCTCAAAAATTGCTCTCGGTGGGTCAGTAGTTGCCTGAAACTCAATCATATTTCCATTAGTCCAAGCAACTGTATCATTACCAAAGAAGCAATTTTTAAAGTAAAGCTCATTGCTTCCTAAACGAACAAGATCAAAAGCTGCTTGATCTACTGGAGTAGTGTGTTCTACCAAAAAATGACAATTCATATAGGTATTTCGTCCACCAGTATCCGTCAAACAATTAAGATCAGTTGCATTGGCTGAGCCGTACATAAAGTAAAGATTTTTGAACAGATTTCCATACCCGGTTACTACAAGAAAAGAAGCAATAGTAGCCGAATGATCAATTCTTGATCTTTGATTCTGAAATGCCTCAGGATACATTCCAACTAAGTGAGTCAGATTTTTATTAAAGGTTAGTCCAACAGTTTGCACATGACAATCAGGACTTAGAAAAATAACGTTGTTGTTTCCATTCTGTCTTCCAGCTGCATCATAAGCATCCACAATAGTGGTGTGAAGGCGAGATGCTGGAATCCTTCGATTATCCCTCAAAAAACCGTAGGGTACTCCACTTCCTAAAGCTGCATAGTGAATCTCTCCAGGAATAAAACCAAGTTGCGCTATCGCAGCGCTGTGCACTTCATGTTCTCTCAAATTTCCCATTTCCTTCTTCTCCTTTTCCCGAGTCTTCTGTTCTTATCTACTTAACAAGTCTGGTCTGGTTCGGGAATGCAGCAAAGCTGCAAAGTGGGGGAAACCCAATGCTTCCCCCAGTTTTAGCTAATCTCTACTCCTAATCAGGATCATAGGCAAGATCACAGATTACTCCTTGACTTTGCCTGTTGTTCACCCCAAGTTCGGCATACCGGTACAGCACCGCTTCATAGGCATCATAACCAGTAATCCGAGACAAAATCGCTCCGTCTCGATCCATAAAGTCATAATCACTCATTCGATACATCTGCAAGTCCTTCAAGGTCAGAAAGTACATTTCCCCATCTATTGCATCTGAATCAACCATCAGCGGAACACCGTTGTAGTCAATGGCAGTCCAACCACCATCAAGCTCCATAGTGTTGACATTCCGTCTCCGAGCCTCCATGTAGTCCAGATACTCTCTCCGAATTGCATGAGTGGTGATGATCATATCAGGACCATAGTCTTTCCCAGCCTTCAGCTCAACCTTATCGAACATTTGCTGCATCAGCTTAGGAGTCAACTGCCTTTGCGAAGTGTACCTTCCTCCAGAAGCTGTCAAGACCTGAGCCTTAAACCACGCATAGGTGTCTGTGCTTAGCCCTTGTAGCGTATCCTCAGCCGGAGCAGCTGCAGCTGCAAACCCAGTATCTGTACCATCATTAAAGGCAATGTTATCAAGGTTAGTGTTGGTAACAATACCTCGAATACCCATCATCTCAAGTCTTCCAGCACCAGCCGCAGAACCACTCGTAATCGTTACCCCATTCCCAAGTCGAATGATGTAAGACCCCGCAGCCTCAGTCAAACCTGGATTAGTATGCGTAGTCCCCAGAGTCACATATGTTCCATCTGTGGATTCAGCAATCGTCCCAGTTAATGGAAACAGCAAACAAGTAGTATCCACTGTTGAGGTTGTCAACCCACTGGTAAACGAGTTAATCACCATAGCATAACCAGCTTGTGGTGTTATCCCAGTTACCGCTACATGAGCCCAGTCATCAATATACTTCGAGCCAAACGTAGAGCCAAAAGCATCCGGCGCAACTGCGTTGTTACAGTACTTCTTTTGCACTGTGTAGGGATCAACATCACTGCTTCTCCACCGAGCAATAATCCCATAGCCACAACCCCACAGTTGCCGGTTGATATCCTTCATGAGATCCTTGGTGATTCCCTCAATCTCTGATTGAACCACCTTAGCATAGGCTCCTCGCTCATCCCTTGTCGCTGCAATCGTAGGCCCAGAAAAGTTAACTCTCCCATAGTTATACTTTGTCGAAACCTCCGACTTTTTAAATTTTTGGTAACTGGCCTGAGGCAATGCTCCACCATCAGGTCTTGCTCCAATTCCTGCCGATCGACCATAATGATTCTCGATGTAGGCAAGCTTCCCACTCACATCTTTCTCATTAGTATCGATTTTATCAGCCAGGATAGTATCATGATTAAGATACTCCTGTATAGCTGGCAGGTACATATATTTTAGCGCTTCGTCATAGCTTGCCAACATGGCTGCGCTTGAACCTGTATAAGCCATCTTTCTATCCTCCTCTTTGTTTATCCAACATTTCTTTCATAGCATCACCAGGTAGTGTGTATTCATCATCCCCTGTTTTCCCAAGTTTCCTTTGCCTCGAGCCAAACATAAACTTCTTCCCCTCATGAACAGGAGGAAGCTTTGCTTTGTCTTGCTTTTCCAAAGCTGCTAAGTCCAGTTTTTCCAGATCAACCTTTCCTTCTGGAATAACTCCGGCCTTAACAAGAAGTTCAATCGTGCTCTTCGCATGAGTCAATGCTACCTGCCCTTCCCTTACCGTTTTCTCTCCTGCCGCAACCTCAACATGATCCCAGAAACTTTTACTCCGATCACTCTGAGCCTTTGCCAAAAGTTTAGAAATGTCACCATCGTCGAGATTTGGGTGTAAAGCCTTAACATCTCTTGCAATATTCCTCCGATAGATATTCGACTGGCCCTCTTCGAGTGCAGTCATACGATCACCAATCTTGGTCAACGCATCAAGCACTACTTGAGAGGCCCTCGTCGGATCTCCCTCAGCTCCTTTTGCCGGAATAACAAGTGGTGGTGTTGGCTTCGGCTCCCCAGCCTTCTTCTCAATAACATTCCCTTGTTCATCAATAACTCCCTGCTCGATCAGTTGATTCATCAGGGCAAAACTTGCTTCGCTATTCCGCAAATACTCATCAAGATTAATCCCATACTGAGTCAACACTTTACTAAACGGAGCATAGTCTTCTTTCATAGCATCAAGGTCCTTCGCCTTACTTAGCGCAATAGTGACCTCATCAGCAGATAAGACCTTAGTCTCATCTCCTACCTTAACCTCGATTTGTGTGGGATTGCCCACTCCGGAGCCTTCGCCCCTTCCCGGACTCCCTGCACCCTCTTTTTTTTCCATACTTTCCTTCCTTTCCTCAGCGGCAAAGCCGCTTCTCAAGTTTTAATTAGTCGACTTTCAAGAAACCTCTTTATTGGAAGTTGAGTAACTAAATCCTCAACTAATAGATCAAACTCCCCATGAGGATTAGCTGTGTAAATAATCTTCTGAGTTTCCAAAGGATATTCCTCAAGCCTAATCCTCTCCTCAATCCTAAGCTGACAATACTTCTCCCAGCCTTGGTGAGCCTTCAACAATCCTTGAATAAGCTCATTCCAAGCTTGAATACATTCCTTCAGCATCACTTCCCTACCTTCTCCCTCCAGCTGCGGCGAAGCCGCCATTTCTTCCTTCTCTCCCTTCTCCCCCTTCTCTCCCTTCTCTTCTACCACCTTGCCCTCCTTTCTCAGCTCCACCACCTCCCAACGCTATCTGTGCCTGAAGCATTTGCTCCCTTTGCTCAGCAACCCTCTTCTGATGAATCATGTTGTGAGCAAGGAAACGGGTTTCCACTTCAATAAACAATTTCCGATCTTCCAACTTAAGTCTTTGATAATCCATACTCTTCTGAAACTCCATATGCACCTTCAGATGCAGAGCATCATTATCATAAACATTAGTGGGCATATTCATCTGAGTCAAGAGCCGATTCTCCCAATTCGCCACCGCTTCATCTTTCCTATCCCCAGAGTAAATATCCTTAACAATAGCATCATCAAGCATATTCATAACATGCCTTCTCACCTCGGGGTCTCTCGGGTCTCCATAAAGCCCTCTCCCAAACCTATCCATCACCCGAGCCTCCCTTGCCAACCTCGAATCGGGAAGACTCGACTGCCTTTTCACACTCACATCGGTGTTCCCAGCCAAATCCGCAGCTCCAAAGCTCATCACCTCAACCTCAGAGTCCCTCCCAAGAATCTTAATCATCCTTGGCTGGTCATACCCCTTCTGAACCCTTTGAAGCACTCCAGACATAAACCCTTCAAGACTCTCCTCAAAAATCGCATGGCTTGGGATTGCTCCGTGAGCATCTTGCTCCCTCAGAATCGCTACCATTTCCCCAGATCGAATATCACTCTTATTAGTCCCCTGAGTCACTTCATGCTGACTAAAAAGGTTATTAAAGCTATTCCAAGTCAGCTCCAGCGTCTGTGTAAAACTTCCAGGCATACTCTTCAGAGTCAACAATTCTGGCTTATGTCCCATCACTGGCTTATAGTAAATATGTTGCCCAGTGACATTATCAAACTCAATCCGGAAGTTACACTTATCTGGGATGAGATATTTTCCCCTTCCCATAGTCCTGTTAAACTCATGAATATCTGAGAGTGTTTGATTCCAAGTCTTCTGAAGAGGAATCGCATCCTCCATAGTTGCTTTTCCCCAGAATTGCCCCGGTACATCTACATCCTTAAAATGCTCCATATTATATTTCAAGTAGGGATAGTCCCTCGTCTCCAAAACAATCCCATTAGCACAAGAGCAAAACAACCCCTTTGGGAAAAGCTTATCCGGCTTATGATAATACTCAATAAGCATAGCCCCAGGAAACTTCCTTGTCTGAGTCCCTGTCCCTCCTCCCAACATAAAACTCGTATCTATCAAGGCCGAGGGCATACTCTCCTCCCCAACCATCTCCCCTTTCTTCCCAAAATTCTCCCTTAGATACTCAAGACTCTTCCACTTCATCCGAATCATCCAGGGAAAGCTATGCAAATCCACATCTCCCATAGTCACCGCAGGAACCACCACCTCAAACGGAGACCAAACCCCAGCATCAACATCCCCTAAATAAACCATCTCCCCAGTCTGCTCATTCAACTCTATCGGCCCAAGCTTTGGATTCCACCGATGATCCAAGAAGACATTCCCCACTACAAACTGCCAACCAGCAAGTTGCCTCACCTTCTTCTTCATCCGATTGCTTTGCCAAAAGCTTTGCAAGAACTTATCCCCAGCCCTTGCTGCTTTAATATCTTCATCCTCCGTCGAACTCGGCACAACACTCATCGTAGGGTCATTCTTAATAAAATCCGCAATTTGCCTCCTCACCCTCGGCATCACTTGATTATCCATCATACGAATTCTACCCCTTACCGGCTCAAGATTCTGCAACATATGGGCACTCGAGTTAAAGAAAACATATTGCCTCCCCGCATAGAAGGCCAGATTGAGCAACCACTTTTGCTCAAAAACCCTCCTTGATTCAATCCCATCTTTCTTCCGATTACTCACAAAGGCCCAGAGAACTCTTTCTTCCCTCCCTTGCTTCTCAGGGAGCTTTTTCCGCATGTAGTCTGCAGCTTTACTTCCCAGCAATTTCTTCATCACTTAAGGCCTCCCCAACATTACTTTCATCCTGCGTCGGTGAGAGAACATAATTTTCCCTCTCTCCCCCCATTCCTTCACTCGCCGCAGGGCTATTAACCCACTGGTCCCAATTCCTCGACATCAATCGATCAAAGAGCTCTCTATTCTGTTTCTCCAGTCTCCCCACTTCTCCATAGAGACCAATCAACCGATC
>Ga0209986_10003431_pt1 | contig 13891 bp, 24 predicted proteins | sample BlataG_FD_183168 | JGI IMG/M metagenome (GOLD analysis project Ga0209986, IMG submission 183168) | Deep subsurface microbial communities from Black Sea to uncover new lineages of life (NeLLi) - Black_00105 metaG (SPAdes) (version 2) | ecosystem: Environmental > Aquatic > Marine > Oceanic >...
CTATGTTTCCTTAGCTATACGCCACTGGCTGTAGGAATAGAGGGTATGGCTGACAATGCAACCACAACCAATGCAGTCTGGGTATTCATGGACTCCTTTTTCAGCCTCTTCTGGACCATCTTCGTAATCTTCTGGATAATGCTGGCCCTATACTTCATCATTGGTGAGATGTAGTAAGCTATCGATTATTTTATATAGTTATAATTTATAGCTAAGATAGAAACAACATGGCAGACAAGAAGAATCTGGCTGGGTTGATAAGCGTCTTTCTCCTATCGATAGTGGGTCTGGCCCTGACTCCCACTGTCCAGTCACAGGTCACAAGTCTAGTTGCGTCTGGTGCTGGTAAAGGCAATCTTACGGGTTCAGCTAAGGCGATCATGGAGCTGTTCCCCATGTTCTGGGTAATACTGATGATAGCCATCCCCGTGGCCTACATCGCAGTCTGGCTGAAGGAATAGGATTCGATCCAGTTAGGTGAGAGCATAGATGTCTCAAAAGAAGAACATAGCTGGGCTGATTTCAATATTAGTCCTATCCATCGTGGGGCTGGCTCTTACTCCATCCATTAACGCCCTAGTCACAACTACGATCGCTCATAGCGTGACTGGGGACATCAACATGTCTGCGACTTCTAGGGCCATCGTGGGACTATTCCCACTTTTCTGGGTAATCCTGATGATCTCAATTCCCACAGCCTATATCGCCATCTGGCTCAAGGGAACATAGACCAACCCCCAACCCCACCTTTTTATACATTAATAGATAAGGAATCACCATGAAAAAGGCGAGATACACAACTGGACTAGTCATTCTAATCCTCTTGGCCTCCCTAATCCAGTGGCCCACGATCAAGGCCATAGTCCCCCAGGACCAGACAATCAGCATAGTCGAAACCCATGATGACGCATTCATAACGGAGTCTGGGAATTTGATAGACTCCCAGCTATGTGCCATCCTAGATCCTGGCATGGATATAAGGTCCTTTTTGGTATTCAGAAATGTTAAAGTAAATAACTGGGAGCCACTAAAGAATGCTACACTTAGACTCAGGACCACGGTAAACCTAGATTTTGACAATGAATCAAAAGTCACAATCTATGGAATGAGATATTCTGAGCTACAGGATATTTCGATTATCCGCCCTGATTTTGTTCTATCTGTCCCACTGACATCAGCCCATGTGAACGTGAACACAAGTCAGTTCTATGGACAGCAATGGCATGAAGTAAACGTGACTAACATAGTTGAAGAATTGATCAGGTCCATTAATTGGGATGGAGATGGCCATGCTGGGACTGAGACGGGGGATGCTATCGGATTCGTCATCTTCGGGGCTGAGGGCTATGATACTAGGTGGTTCATAGACTACAGATATGGCTCACCATCCCTGGCTCCCCAGCTAGTGATCCACTGGAACCACGAACCACCCCCACCAGCGGGTATCCCAGAAGGTTCTGAATTTAATGGAACAAGGGGAAATTACACTATCTGGAAATTATCAACTAGCAATCTACTAGATATGGCATACTGGGATGGCTCCAATGAGCAATACATGGAAATTAACGCAAACACATCTGACGTGGAAATATCAGAGGTAACAAGTCAGGGAAATATGCCTCATAGCTATCAAATAATTCGAGGTCCCGAAAATGACATTTTCTATTTAGGTAGCATTGGATCAAATAAAACACTATTTCACTCATTTGATGAAGGCGAGACATGGAATAGCTACGTCATAAACGATCAATATGCAAACATGATCGGAAATTCAAACAGAGACGGATCCTTAGCTTTCGACACATCGGGCGATCTCTGGATCGTATGGGCGTCAGAGTCAACAACCGCCTCATATGAGCGGGTACATTCAACAACCGTCTCTATCGCTGATCATGTTTTGACTTTCGCAGGTTCTTCTATCGCTATCCCCTTTCAAACTGCAAGACCTCATAATAGACCATGTATCTGGATAGGTTCAGATGATAGAAAACATCTGGTCTGGGATTGCTATTCAACCACCATGAACTTTAACCAAGTATTTTACGCCTATAAAGATGATGCGGGTTGGACAGGTAGCTTTATGGTTACAAATAATGGGGCTGCTCATACTCAAGAGTCTCAGGTTGTCACAAGTTTAAACGGAACCTTCATTATGATTACATATTTATCGAAAACGAGTAACGACGCCCATTATGCCTATTATAAAACCGAATGGGTCAGATTTGGGAATCTGGATTCATGGGATAATAATTTCGGTCTTGTAATGTCATATAATGATAATGAGGATAAAGTTCTTTTTACCTTTTCTCATTTAGGGGAATTGAGTTCAAAAATATTTAATTTCTCAGATTTATCTCTCAGCTCTCGATATGACACAGGTATAGATGGATATTATCCTGATTTGACATTTGATGTAAATTCCAATCAGGCCTTAATGGTCTATGATGCTGGGGCCGATGGAATACAGGGCATAATCTACCATTTCAACAATGAGTCCTGGGGAACCAATTTCACAATAAGAGACGTAAATCCAGGATACATACATACCGTGAGTCTAGCCACGATAGACATAGAAGGCAAGGGAGCCCCCTTAGAAGAATGGTATGTCCATGAAACAGATGTATGCACCGTCACAGGCCCATTCGAGGACTATAACAGCACTACAGACTGGATAGATACGGAGAAACCTGACCCTGAGGACCCTGACCCCCCTGGATGGCCAGAGACAGGCTATTTCACTAGGTTCAGCACACGTCTATACTTCTTAATTCTAGGATTCGGCTGTCTATTTGGACCTGTCCTATTCTTCGCATGGAGACGCCCATCAGGATACTACATACTTTGCGGGGCTATCGTAATGCTGATAGGAATCGGGATGCTAATCTCTATCGGACAGGTTTAATATACCCTACAACCCCCTTTATTTTCTGATAATAATGGCGATATGGTCAGACTGGCTAGAGTCGGCTGGGACTGCCCTGGAAATGACCACCACCCAGGCTGGGACATTTCTCAGCCTGAGCATAACCATAGTCATCCTCCTGGCTATCCTGATAGCTACCAGAGGGGCTAAGGCTGAATACACGGTCAGCATTGGAGCTCTCCTGTGTATGATCCTTTTCACCTTCATAGGTTGGATGCCTGTATGGACAGGCTCTGTCATAGGGATAGTCCTGGCACTATTCATGGCTAACACGTTTAGAAAGGTGGCATAGCCCATGGCTGAACAGGGTGGTAGGCTGGGTCTCTACGTGTTCATCCTAGTCCTGAACCTAGTTTTCCCCATCCTAGGCTACACTTTCACCACGTTTGGAACTGATTTCGAGGACTATGACATAAGCCTGGACTCCGAAACCCTGATGATGGCTGGGATAACCATGGTTGATGCAGAGTCCCATAATGTCACCTGGAATGGGGAGTGGGTTTATTTTGACATTCAGAATAAGTCCACTAGGTTCAGGTTCATGGAGGACATAAGGGACCCCTGGATAACCATCATAGGGGATGGCATAGTCACACAGAGACAGACGGCTATATCCAAGGCCTTGGATAACTGGGCTGTCCCAGATAATATACCTGTTAGAAGCGTTAAAACAGGGATCCCAAGTAAAGCCATGTTCAACTCCTCAATTATGGCTGAGTGGGATAATAACTATAACTGGTCTAGGTTCACGCTATTCGATGGGACAAACGTTTTCATAACCCCATTTAGTGGGACCAATATAACAAAAGCAATATTTGATGATGGAACCCTGAATATTACAGTGGCCCAGACTTTTGAGGAATCAACTACTTTTAACTTCTGGCAGTTCTTGGGCTGGTATTCAAGCCTGATGCTGGGATCGGAGGCATGGGGTCTGCCTCCCGTATTCGCCTGGTTCATTAGACTATTTTCAGCCCTATCCATCCTGGCCATGATTCTTCTGGCTAAGGAGATGATCAGACTGTGACAGTGATAAATGAAGAGATCTGGGTGGGCCTAGTGTTCTGGGTTTTCATGGTCCTCCTGGGGCTCAGATACAAAAAGGAGGGAGTCATACTTTCACTAGCCTCTGTCCTAGGTCTAATAGTGTCCTATTTGATATTGACCGTAGGCTGGACTCTGATAGGCCTGGCAATGCTGGCTATCAACCTTTATCTGATGTATGATGGGCTGATGGCCTGGGCCTGATATGACATGAGGGGGTCTAAGAAGTATTTTTTATTCTTCATAGTCCTGTTAGCTATAAGACACCCGTATATCCATGCCAGCCCTGAAACTGAAAATCTGTATGTCGATGGCTTTAATTCCGTTTTAGAGGAATGGGATGAGACAGGGGCAAGTCCATGGCTGAACGATAACACGGAAAATTATCGTTCTACAAATATAGATGAGGAATGGCATGAAGAATTTACTTATGCGGATAGTGCTGGGTCTGGGACCTTGAACGATGTATTTTTTCACATAGAATTATATGGCCCGTCAGGGAGAAATGACTATATCCAGTGTTATATTTGGGATGAGGCAGACTGGAATCTTGTCTTATCCCAGGACCCAGACGATGACGCCTATTCCTGGTATAGTGTTAATGTATCTTCTGTTTTGGATACTTGGATTAAGGTGGATGGGGCGAAATTAAAAATTCAATATCAGCGGTCTGGGTCCCCATCGACAGAGACGATTTACGCCAGGCGGTCTTATCTTGAAATTGATTATACCCTAGGTGTGCCTCCACCAAAGATAGATCCTCCATCTGACCCTGAACTACTTTTCGGGGCTGGTTTTAATACTTCATCTCCCTATGTTGAATTGCATTGGAACCATAGTCTTACGGATGTTCAGTTTTTCGAGGTTCAGAATTCATCTGATGGAGAATCCTGGACATATCTGGGCCAGTCCAATACAGCCAACTATACGGATAGCCAGGTCACCAATGGGACTGAAAGATATTATAGAGTCAGAGCCTGTAACCAGACGGATAGCACATGGTATAATAGCTCCTTCTCAGATGTGAATTTCGAGAAGGTCAATTTTATACTTGGATTTGGGAATGGTGGTGTCCCACCCCCAGTTGATGACTATTCCGTTATCTTCTTAGCTGTAGGATTGATACTGATGCTGGCTATAGCCTTTTTATACATCAGAGAGAAATAATACTGAGGACCAGGCGATGAATTGGATCATAAATTTGTTTCTAATTCTATTTATTCCACATATCATAATGAGAATACTTCAAATATTCAAGTGCATTGTTAATAAAAGGAAATGCTATACATGTTCATGGATCGATATTTGCCATGATATATATGAAAATACAAGTGAGGGATAACCGATGAGTGTAAGAGCCATTATGCTTAGAAAGGATAGAAAAGCAAAGATAATGAAGGTAAACACAAAACACACGCATATAAAATGGACAGGAGGCCTCTATGTCCTGTCCCCTAAGGCTATAGTGAACTATGAGATAGATGACAAGATAGGGGGGGCTGAGTGTATCTGGTGCGAATCCAACCCCAATCCGATAGCTTACGATTCCACGGATGATGATTCCAAGGACTTTCTAGGGGAGCTGGTGATCTACAATGCTCTTAAACAGACTAGTCAGGGTCCCAGGGTAGACATAGGGTCCTTTTTAGGCTACTTTTCGGGTCTGAAAAAACCCATGAACTGGGTATGGATTCTGATGGGCGGGGCTATCCTCTATGGCCTGATAATGGGGGCCATGAGTGGTGGAGTTATATGACCTTCATAGGAAAACTGTTCAGGGACATTAAAGACGCCATCATGCGTAGGAAAAACCGAAAATACGAATTCAGAATCTGTATAATGAAGGAGGGCGTAAACGTCTGGGACATTATCCTTGGCGACTCCCTGGCCTGGGAATATGCTGATAGCTATCAGATAGAGCCTAACTGCCTATATGAAAGGGAGATGAATCCAGGACTTAGGATTAAACACTGGGCCAAGAGGATAAAAAACAGTTTCATAGTTGTATTCAGGGAGGATAACCCCCAGGGAATCGTATATGAAGAGCCTGAAAGGTCAGCCTACACCCTCAAGGTAGTTGAAGAATCCAAGGCCCTGGGCCTGGCATTGAAAGAGGAGTTTAAACAGGCCATGTCGGTAAAGAAGATATTTCTGTTGGTTGTATTAGCTATAGTCATAGGGGTTGTCTACATGGTGGTCACAGGACAGGTGTCAATATGAGTGAACCCAAGAGACTGGGAAAACATACAGAGGCCAGGGCGGGGGAATTCCTATTCCAGAAAGGCGAGCTCGATGAAGGCCAATACCTGGACATGAGGACCAGGATAAAAAGTGAAAAGGCGATGACAGCCCTCATCCACTATGGAATTCTATTCGAGTCCATGGGATGCAAGGAGGCTGGAGAGGTCGGGGGCCTCATCAAACGCCTGTTCATAGCTAAGGAGGGCCTAGGTAGGACAGAGGCTGTAGAAATACTCCGGCAGAACTTCCCTAAGAAGGTGGAAATACACAGGGGACAGGAGGATGTCGAAACCTACACAAGTAAGGCTATTAAGACAGTGGAATAAGCTATAAAATAGAATGGTCTGTAAGAGTTTCTTCTGTCACAGATGCAGTAAAAGGATACCCATCAGCCCAGCCAGACGTGGGGATGTCCAGGGGGCCATCCGCCAGCACTATTGGGACCATCATAGGCCCACGATGATGAAAGGGGTTCAGAAAAGGAAAAAGAGACGATAGCACTAGATAAACCTTAAAGCATAATCCCATATCTCTCTAATCAAGGCTCTAAAGGGCAGAGCCTGGGGGGTCCTCAGAGAATCCTTATCGCCTGGATGCCTTTTGGACCCCCTAAAGTCACTTTATAAGACCCAATTAAGTCAATTAGGTTCAGGTGTAGCACCATCTGTCAGTCTTATTGCATGTGTAGATACGGGGGGGGCGATGCCATATTTGTCCCGAAACTAAGTTAGTTAGTTGCGATCGCCACTAACTCAGTTAAGTCAGCTCAATTAAGTCACTTAGCTCCTCGAGTAAATCCATATTAGTGATACTGAACAGAAGGCCTTCAACATTTAAATAGTTTTAACATCCCCTATAATTCAGGCGATAAGGATGAAAACAGTAATTAGAAACGTGAGATACCCACGTCAATGGAATCCTGGTAAGTCACTTTCAATATGTGATGAAAACGGGATAGTTGTGGCCACAGTTTACTGGTCCATCAGAGGGATGCACATAGACCATCTGGCTGGCTATGATATTTTGACCCATGAAATGAATGGCCTGGGCCAATATACTTTTGATAACGAACCCCAAAAGCCCTGGTCCTGTCCACACTGTGGCGAACATTCTGAGGCCTGGGATATTGTCCAGGAAAGGGTTGTCTGTAAGGAATGCCGGGGGGCCTACATTGAAGGTTAAAATCGACCTATCGAAACATGGCCTAGCCATGCTCTACAAACCCTATGAGATAGTGGCCTGGGCAGCGGTCAGAGCCAGCCCAGAACCAGTGGGGTCCTTTCACGTCTACGCTAGGACCAACCAGGGACTTAAGAAGCTGTTTGGCAATGAGGCCTCAATATCCAGGGCGTCTATAATCTTTTTCCTGAATCGGGAGGTGGATAAGGGATTCATGGGTTGGAATGACGCCACGGGTAAGGGAGGCCACCATAGGCTATACTATCCCATACTCTCTGAGAGACAGATTTTAGAAAGGATAAAGGAAAAGACATGCAAGAAACTTTCACATGCCATGGGGGATTACTGATGAGTTCAATGGAAACTGAAAGAGGATGCGGATTCAGACAGGTGGGTAAACTATACCTGATGGGGGAGGGCATAGCCTACCCCTGTCCTAGCCTACCCCTCCCATTCACGGAGTGTGAATGCTGTAGCTATCAACCATCATTCTACAGGGACTTTCAGTGGATAAAGAAGGCCTACATCAAACACATCAGAAGGCCAACAGGCCAACCCTGTGACCCTGAATGCCCCATATGCTATGGGGTCAATGACCAGGTTGAATATGGACTGATGTGGGTGGGTAGAAAATACTATACCCCAGACGAATTCATAGCTGAGGATAAGGCCATGGGAATATGTAAGGCCATCAAACAAATCCCAAAGGGATTGATCCTAGGACCGACATGGGTTTTGATAGCCCACCCCAGGGCCATCATCGATAAATCCAATCCCGAATATAAGAAGGCCCACGAACACTGGGTCACTAGGGGCATAGATGAAGGGAAAAAGGAGCCTCAGCCCCCCAGCTACCCAGGAGTTTTCTATGCCTTTAGACCAGTCAGGGTAGAGATGCTTATCTATCAGAGCCAGGCCACACCTGAAAGAATAGCCGAGCTCGACGCCAAGGGAATCACACCCATCATAGTCCCAGATGACCAGACGGTTCATGCTAGAAAGACCAGGAGGGTTAAAAGGAGGGCCAACATCGCATGATGGACTTCTCACAGATAATCGTCACCGTGGTGATGATGGCCCCAGCCATTAAGCTATGGATTAAAAGCATAAAGGAGGCTGAGGACTGAGATGAGCCAAATACAGCACTTAGTGAGGCTAGAGGTGGCTCTCCGCAGGCTGAGGGCGTTCAGGGACTGGGTATTTGAGGGTTCGGGGGAGGAGGGTCCTTACACCCGGGAGCTCGATGAGATCATAGCCCTCTTAGAGGAGGCCTGAGTGCTGATGCAGAAAAGGACTAGTCTCATGGTAGCCTATGACATCCTCCTAGTGGCTACAGGAGGGAGCAACAAGACCAACCTGGTCTATAAATGCAACCTGAATTTCGGAATCATTAAGAAGTGGCTGGCCAGGTTGATGTCCAAGGGGCTACTCGAGTTCACACCCATCCCCACCAATACCTGGACAACCACGCTAAAAGGCGTCAGGTTCATGTCAGCTATGGAAAAGACCATCTCCATCTGGGATGATGGCGCGCGCGCAATTCTGACACCAGTTCTCAGACTCGAGCAGGAGGCGGTGTCGTAGATCCCCCTAGAGGTCGATCTAAATGATAAAACAACAGCTAATCACCAATGAGGAACACCGGGGCCTCATAGCAAATACGACACATGGGAAGCCCCAATATAATGTGGTCAAGGGCAATATTCAAAGGATCGAACTACACCGAGGCTGCCCTTGGGCTGACATTCACGACTTCTGCTATGAACCCCTTGAAAGCACAGACTTCCCCATTCCTGAGATAACCAAACATCAAGTGCAGATTCTAGACATGAATTTTCTTGCTCGGTATGATGCCCTAGAGGTCATTCGTAAACTAAAGGGGGTCCGGCTGGATGGGAAGGTCATCAAGTATGAATTCATCTGTGGAATCGACTATCGGTTCCTTACGCAGAAGATCGCAGATGCCTTGAAATCCGCAAGGTTCACAAGACCTCGAATAGCCTGGGATGGTCCCTTTGGGGAACAACAGAAAATTAACGATGCCATTGAAATGCTACTCAAGGCAGGATACAAATGCAATGAGATCATGCTTTTTATGATCGTGAACTGGAGGATCCCCTATATCGAATGTCTCCGAAAACTCGACTTGATGAAGGTCTGGGGTGTCAAGGTCTGTGATTGCTGCTATGATGGGGGCTACAAGTACGCAAAACCCGAATACTGGAACCAAAAAGAGATCGATGACATTCGTTTAAAGAGTCGTAAGCACAATCAGTTAGTTCTCTTTGAGATAGATCCACAGCCCACAGTAAACCAATATCGAAACGGGATAGTGCATAGTTCTAACAATTCTAGGAAAGGTAATGAAGAATGAATGCGGGCAAAATATCACTGGATACACCATTCGCAACAGAACTAGGGTTTACTAGCGATAAATTTGCCAATGGTAGTTATTTGTGGAAAAGGGATAATTACATCATGATCAGTTTCATAATCTCTCGTTTTGAAGGACAGGGTAATCTATCAAGATTATTCAAAAAAATTGAGTCAAAGGGATTGGGAATTAAAGTACCCACACCTTTCGGACGAATGAAATCAATCTTAATGAAAAAAGGCTTCATGAGAACCGAAGAGTGGTTTGAAGAGGCCAATTGCCCTGTTGAGGTATGGGTCAAGGAGTGCGCGCGCGCGCGGGAATCTAAAGTAAAGGAGACAGAACAATGACAAGCCGGATGTTTCCATTTATAACTAAGACTGTGAATCCCATTGCCGGGGGCTTCTTCAATACCCCCAATGGGGAGATCGTAGCTTGTCCCTATTCGTGTTCTTACTGTTGGGCGAGGTCAATGATTAATCGATATAAATATCCTAAATATCAAGGACCTTATCGAATACATCCCGTAGCCTTAAAGACCTACAAACCAGATGACTTCGTTTTCGTTCAGGACATGACCGACATAGGGGTTCCAGGTATCCCCAAAGAGGTAATATTCAATGTAATAACTTGGGCTGGAAGTCAGCCATGCCCCATGCTTTTCCTCTCAAAAAACCCCGACTTCTACCTCAAATATTTGAATTACTGGCCTAAAAATGCCGTTCTTGGGGCTACCATAGAATCTGACCTCCTAGGTGTGACCCAATTCTCTAAGGCCCCCCTCCCCATCAGTCGCCTAAATGCGATGATTGGCCTAAAGAAACAACTACTAGAACTTGGAAGAAAACGCAAACTCTTTGTAAGCATCGAACCTATCATGCGTTTCTCTAGTGACTTCATAAAACAACTGAGGAAAATAGAACCCTGGGGGGTTGCTGTTGGCTATGATAATTACAAGAATGGGTTACCTGAACCCCGCCTTTCAGTGACTAAGGATCTTATTGCCGAATTGGAGGATTTCACGACAGTCTACATTAAGACTTTACGGGAATCTTTGCCAAGTGAGAAGCCATGAACGGTGTTGAATGTATCGAGACCTATAAGCAGGTTCTCTGTGAAAACGGGTACTGTCCATTCAAGGATCAGCCTTCAAGGGGATCGGTGAAATGAGAGATTCAGATATAATGAGAACATATTGCCGTAATTGTGGAGGACCAATGATAACGACTGATGAGAAATGTAGTTATTGTCACACGCCTCGTCATTTGGAGGAATCTAGGCAATGAGTTTCGAATACAAGTTCACCTTGGAAGATTGGGAAAGGTTCTGGCCAGAATTATTATCGGCTATACAGGATAAAGAGCTAGTTAAGAAACTGAAAGAAGCCCATGAGGAAAGGCGTATCGATTTAGAAAAACGACATTTTAGGAGGATCTTAAACTTTTGATTCCTAGTTGCTCTGAGTCTACGAAAGAAGCTGATGATGAACAAGAATGGGCCTTTGATGAGAAGACCTGGAAAGGGCCTAATTCTACGCCATCTAAGACAGAGGTGAAAAAATGATCTGTCCAAATGCGTGTTATGCCGTAAACCCCCAGCGTGCTAAATACTGCTACAAATGCGGATATGAATTTACAGAAGAGGAAAGATATGAGATGGTACGATTTATTCAAAAACATCATAGTTCTGCATCATTGGAGACATCTGAATGAAAAAGACAACTTGGTGTGTCGGAGCTCAAGCCGAATGTCAGGACTGTGATTGGCATTCTTCTAATTGGATAAATGCCCAAGCTGTAGGTGCTAAACATGCAAAACATCATAATCATTTTGTAAGAGTTGAAACTACCTTGGTTTCTTACTACAATTACCCAGAAGGTACATTTCGTAAGTCTAATCAAAAGGAGAAAGAGCCTTGATCTTCTCTATTGAAGGCCACATTCCAAAGATAATTGATGAAACAAAGACAATGACCCGAAGACCCACTGATCGCTATAAAATTGGGAAATTATATGCCATTCAACCAGGAAGAGGTAAGTCTGGAATATCTGAGGGAAAAATATACATTGGAATGGTTCAAAGGGAATGGAAGCCTGATCTTTCAAGTCTCCAAGAGGATGATGCCAAATTCGCAAGAAGGTTTTGGGCGATGGAGGCAGGATACCCCATCCAGGATTGGGCATCTAAAGCAGAAGGTGGCTACACTCCCGATGAGTTTGAAGAACTCTATGAGAAAATGTATCCTGGTTGGACAGAGAGATGGGCCTACCACTTCACCTTCTTCTCTAAAGAGGACTTAGAGGAAATACAGAGTTCATCAAGGAATCTGCCAGAATGAATTTTAGGAAGTTATTTGGAAATGGCTAAAAGGCGGGGAAACACTCGAAAGCCACGAGGACCATACCAAGGATACTTTAAGTTTACCCCCGTCAGAATATTTCTCCCAAAGTCATTCACGGGCGGGGGTTGGACTGAACAATGACTTTCAGAAACATTAAGAACTGGGGCTTAGTTTGTCCTGAATGTGGATTTGAGAATAAGCCAGAAGAGGGTCATGTAAATCACAATGACGAGTTTATTTTAAGATGTATCTGTGTTAAATGTGATCAGAAATATGAGAGAAGAGAGCTAATTAACCAGGTTACAGTTGTTCCCTTAATGAAGTTTAGAAGGTCAAAAACAAGATGGGAATAGCCTGTTTTCACCAGATGAAAGCAACCCCCATATACTCGCGCGCGCGCGCGCGCAAGAAAACAAACTCACCAATTATCTGGAGACGAGAGGGGGTTGACATTCTCGATAAAAATGTCAAGGAGGTTGAAGAATGAGTTACAGGGAGATTCCTGAAGACAAGATCCTGAAGTTCCCCGCGACACCGGGCTTCAAGGGCTGGGAGACCTTCTTCACGTCAGATTCCACAACCCATCCAGCAAAAATGTGCTTGAACCTACTCCGCTGGATCCTAGAGACCTACACGAAGCCGGGGGAGATCGTTCTTGATCCGATGGCTGGCACGGGGAGCACCATAGTCCTCGCCAGCCTGCTTGGAAGGCACGGCGTCGCCGTTGAGTACGAACCCAGGTTCTGCGACATGATAAGGGAGAACATCAAGCTCGCCGAGAGACAGACGACACTAACGCCGAAGGGCAGAATAGTCTGTATCCAGGGCGACGCCCGGGAACTTTCACATCTGCTAAATGAGTCAGACACTATAGTCACTAGCCCACCTTTTGGTCCGTCCACCAAGGGAGGGGGCATCTTTAGGGAGGGCTACAAGGCTCCCGGTGAGGAGGAGGTCAGCGACCCCGGGCTCCCTGAGAGGCACTCTCGATCCCTCAGCGACGACCCCAGGAATATCGACAACCTCGAATACGGCGAGGTGGACGCTGTGGTCACGAGTCCTCCTTACTCTCTTACCAGAGAGGGAAGCGATAGAATAGCCACGGGTATAGATGTGAAGACCGGTAAATCTCTCTGGAGCAAGACTGGATCAGAGTTCTCTGAGGGGAATATTCAAAAGCTCCCTCACGGCGATGTCAATGCCGTTATCACCTCTCCTCCATATGAGGGGTCCGTTCCGGCTTACGATGAGGGGTGGCTCAAGGAGCATTGGGACGACGAGAGCGCGTCGCCGAAACACAAGACCATGAGGTTCGGCAGGTCCATGAGGGGCTATCCCAAAAAGGTGGACTCCGTAGTCACCTCTCCGCCCTACGGGAATCGCCTCGCGGATGACGTCGTTCAGGACGGCGACGAGGCTCGGATTAGTTACAGGCAGGCGATAGACTCCATCGTGACCTCGCCACCCTACGAGGAGGCTATGGGAAAGAAGCATCATTCACCGAGGGCTGATAAAATCGCCGCGGAGAAGAACATTGGAATGTCCTATACGGGAAGAGCCAACACCATCGTGACATCGCCACCCTACGAAGGGATGTTGGGGCATAGTAAAGTAGATCTGGAAAGAGAAGCCTCCGCTATGGAGACAGATACCAGACCAGACACCAAACACCGTCATACGCCAGGTAGAATGAGAGCTATCAAGGCAATGGTAGAGGGGTATCCTGCCTCTGAGGATAACATAGGCAACCTGAAGAGTGAGTCGTATCTGGAGGCGATGCTACAAGTTTT
>Ga0209986_10003432_pt1 | contig 13889 bp, 14 predicted proteins | sample BlataG_FD_183168 | JGI IMG/M metagenome (GOLD analysis project Ga0209986, IMG submission 183168) | Deep subsurface microbial communities from Black Sea to uncover new lineages of life (NeLLi) - Black_00105 metaG (SPAdes) (version 2) | ecosystem: Environmental > Aquatic > Marine > Oceanic >...
ATGCGAATCACATCCGTTTCTACGCCCTGCGTCGCCGAGAGCCAACCTGGCAACCTCTTCTCTGTCGAGGTTCCCTACACATTCCCAAGCCGGAGGTTCAACGAGTGACCAGGAAATGCTGACACTTGTCAAAGAACGAACACTTGGGGTGACCGGCAAATGCTGACACCTGGCCCATAAATTGTGACTCTTCAGTCGATTTGCTAATATGGGTGCGAACAGCTCGAGGAGGAGTTCGATGCAACTTTCCAAGCGCTATCAACCGTCTCAGGTAGAGGGGAGGCTCTATCGCTTCTGGGAGGAGCGCGGTTTCTTTCACGTCAAGGCTGACCCAAGCAGAGATAAGCGGTTCTCCATGGTTATCCCACCGCCGAATATCACCTCGGCGATGCATATTGGAAATGCTCTTCAATATACACTACACGACATTGTAATTCGCTATAAGCGGATGGATGGTTACGTCGCCTGTTGGTTTCCTGGCATGGATCATGCAGGGATCGCTACCCAGAACGTCGTGGAAAAGGAACTGGCCAAGGAGGGACTCACCCGACACGACCTTGGTCGCGAAAAGTTCGTGGAGCGTATCTGGGACTGGAAGGAACGCTATGGCGGCCATATTCGCAGGCAATTGAAGGCGCTCGGAACCTCTCCCGATTGGGAGCGGGAGAGGTTCACCCTCGACGAAGGCCTTTCCCGTGCTGTACGCGAAGTCTTCGTTCGCCTCTACGAGGAAGGGAAGGTCTACCGTGGCGAGCGCATGATCAACTGGTGCCCACGTTGTCAAACCGCCCTTTCCGACATCGAGGTGATTCACTACGAAGAACCGGGCGATCTCTACACTATCCGCTACGCCCTAAAGGATTCTGAGGATGTAATCGAGATTGCCACCACCCGACCGGAGACAATGCTCGGCGATACCGCGGTGGCAGTGCACCCAAACGATCCAGCCCACGCTCACCTGGTCGGAAAAACTGCGATTCTGCCCCTTCTTGGACGTGAGCTTCCGATCGTCCCCTCGGAGGCGATCGACCCGGAGTTTGGGACAGGCATCCTTAAGGTGACCCCAGCGCATGACCCGGTTGACTTCGAGATCGGCCACCAGCACAGCCTGCGATCGATCAATATCCTAAACGGGGACGGAACGCTTAACGAAAACGCCGATGCCTATGCCGGTCTTACTGTAGAAGAGGCACGCACCCGCGTGATCGAGGATCTAAAGACCGCTTTAGTTCTAGTGAAGGTAGAGCCGTACCCACACTCGATTGGTCACTGCCAGCGCTGTGATACCCCGGTGGAGCCTCTCATCTCCAACCAGTGGTTTGTGAGAATGAAGGAGCTCGCCGCCCCGGCGATAGAGGCTGTTCGCTCAGACGAGGTCATGTTCATCCCTAAAAGATGGAAGAGGCTGTACTTCGACTGGATGGAGAATATCAAGGACTGGTGTATCTCCCGCCAGCTATGGTGGGGCCACCAGATTCCTGTCTGGTACTGTCAGGCCTGTGGCGAGACGATCGTCTCCCGGGAGGACCCGGCTAGATGTCCGACATGCAGGAGTGCAGAGATCCGTCAGGACTCCGACGTTCTCGATACATGGTTTAGCTCTGCCCTATTTCCATTCTCGGTGATGGGCTGGCCCGAGGAGACGGCGGAACTTAACTACTTCTATCCGACCTCACTACTGATCACTGGATTTGATATCATCTTCTTCTGGGTAGCGAGGATGATCATGATGGGGATCCACTTTATGGGAAAGGTCCCATTCCGGCAGGTCTATTTCACCCCACTCATCGAGGATGAGCACGGGATAAAGATGAGTTCCTCGCGGGGGAACATCATCGATCCTTTGGAGGTGAAGGATAGTTACGGAATGGACGCATTACGCTTCACCTTGGCACAGTCCACCTCCAAGGGACGTGGGATGCGGGTGGCGATGCGCGACATCGAGTCAAGCCGGAACTTCTTAAACAAGATCTGGAACATGGCCCGTTTTGTCCTTTTAAACCTGGGGGATGAGCGGCCAGGGCTTCCCCACGAGATCTCCGAGTTGGAGGACCGGTTCATCCTATCTCGGCTGTCAAGGACGATCTTAACGATTCGCGCGAACCTCGATTCCTATAACTTCAACCTTGCCAGTGAGTCCTTGTATGCCTTCATCTGGCATGACTTCTGCGACTGGTACCTCGAGCTCGCCAAGGTGAGGCTTGCCTTCAAGCAAGATCAAGAGGTGAAGGGGATTCTCTACCACGTTTTAAAGGAGATCTTAAAGCTCATGCACCCGTTCGTTCCCTTCATCAGCGAGGAGATCTGGCAGATCCTTGGTGAGGAGCCGGTATCCCTTTCCATCGCCGCCTTTCCGCAGCCGGCGGCGAGTGATTCGCAGGCTGAAGAAAAGATGGCGGCCTTTCAGGAGGTGGTCAACGCGGTCCGGACGATCCGTGCCGAGTTGAATGTTCCCCAAAACGCACGCCTTAAGGTCTTAGTACGGACTTTCAACCCTAAGCTATCGGCACTTTTAAAGCGCAAATCCCAGGCGCTTAACGCCCTCGTCGGAGCGGATAAGTGGCAAATCAAGGAGGACATTAGTGCCCCTCCAGGTTCGGCCCGGCAGGTTCTCACTGATGCAGAGCTATTCGTCCCCCTCACCGAACTGATCGACATTAACGCAGAGTGCTCCCGTCTGCGCAAGGAGTTAAATCAGGTAAAAACCGAATTAGCGAAGGCCATGAGAAACCTCACGAACCCCTCGTTTCTAAAACAGGCACCGCGTGAGGTCGTAAAAAAGGAGCACAAGAAGCAGGAGGAGCTCCTCGCTAAGCAGGAGCGACTGCAAGCGAACCTTACCGCGCTGGAGGAGTAGATGGAATATACCGAGGCCCGCTTTATCTTAGATGGTCTTCCCTCTCTTGAAGTGAAGCCGGGTCTTTCGCGTATCAACCGTCTTCTCGATGTGCTGGACCACCCGGAGCGTGCCTTTCGCGCAATTCATATCGCCGGGACAAATGGGAAAGGTTCGGTTGCAGCAATGCTCTCTAGTATCCTTTCGCAGGCTGGCTACCGCGCAGGGCGCTTCACTTCTCCTGACCTGATAGACTTTCGCGATCGGATCAGCGTTAATAATCGCTGGATCAGCGAGGAAGATGTTGCGGGGAGAGTAGAGCAGATCCTTCCAGTCTTAAAAAGCGCAGAGGATCGGCCGACCCTCTTTGAAGTACTGACAGCAATCGCCTTTGCCCACTTTGCAAAAAGTCGTGTTAAGCTCGCTGTGGTTGAGGTGGGGCTTGGGGGGCGGTTTGATGCCACGAACGTTTTGGATCCCCTGTTAACGATTTTGACTAACGTCGGCCGCGATCACCTCGCCCTCCTGGGGGAGACGCTTAAACGGATCGCTTGGGAGAAGGCTGGGATCGCCAAGGCTAGCGTCCCCTTCCTCGCGGGGGAACTTCCACCCGAGGCGGAGGAGATCATCATCAAGGAATGTGAAAAGGCGCGAGCGCCTCTTGCTCGCTGCGATCCGGTGGCAGTGGAGAGGATCGCCTATGACTGGAAACGGGCAACCTACCGAATCGACGCAAGCGATCTTCCCGAAACGATCGACCTTCCTCTTCTCGGGGGCTATCAGGCCGAGAATCTGAGGCTCACTTTACGAGCGGTGGAACTGTTGCGTAAAGCCGGCTTTAGCTTGCCCAATGATGCCGTTACCGCTGGCTTGGCCGATGTTTCCTGGCCCGGTCGGTTCGAAGTGATGAAGCTTAATCCAACGATCATCCTCGACGGAGCACACAACCTTCCAGCCGCGCTGGCCTTGGCCAAAGATGTTAAGCGCTACGTTCCGAAGCGTCTACATCGTCATCTCCTGTTCGGGATCCTTTCCGATAAGGAGGCAGAGGCGATTTGTCACGTCCTCTTTCCTCTGTTTGCTAAGGTAACCCTCACATGTTCGCGAAGCCCACGCGCCCTCCCGCTTGATCTTCTGGCTAAGATTGCTTCATCCTTGGGAGTTGAGTTTAAGCAAGCGTCCTCTGTGGAAGGGGGGTTGATCAGTGCGCGTACTTGTCTTGAAGCTCAAGATGTACTCTTTGTCACCGGTTCGCTCACCATGCTACGCGAAGCCAGGCCGATCTTGATGGAGGTCCCGTGTCGACCCTGATCGAGCAGGTTAAAGCTGACGGACTACCACGCCACGTGGCGTTGATCATGGATGGGAACGGCCGCTGGGCTAAGGTGAGGGGATTGCCGAGAACCGCAGGACACGAAGCGGGTGCTCAAACGGTGGAGACCATAGTCCGTCACGTTGCTAGGAACTTGTCAATTCCGTACTTGACCTTGTACGCGTTCTCCACGGAGAATTGGAGACGTCCTAGGCCTGAGGTGCGTTTCGTACTGACGCTAATAGAGGACTACGTTACGAAGAAGCTATCGGAGTTCGTTCACGAGGGAATCAGGCTCCGATTCCTCGGGAAGCGATCCCAGCTACCTAGAACACTCAAACGCATTGTTGAACGCTCCGAGTTGGCCACGCAGACGGGAACTCGATTGGCACTCTCAGTAGCTCTGAACTATGGTGGAAGGGAGGAGCTGGCCATGGCGTGCAAAGCTATCGCGTGTCTAGTTAGGGAAAGAGCGGTCAACCCTGAAAAGGTAAACGCATCCATGCTCTCGTCCTTTCTGTACTCAGCTGGCCTACCCGATCCCGACTTGGTAATCAGAACAGGCGGCGAGAAGCGCCTCTCGAACTTCCTTCTCTGGCAGGCAGCCTATTCCGAGCTGTACTTCACTGATGTCCTCTGGCCCGATTTTCGTCCGGCAGATCTTCATGAAGCTATATCAGAGTACCAGCAACGAGAGCGAAGTTTCGGGGCTTGATTTAGCTGCCCGCAACGCGGTACTAGGCATAGGCCTTAAATCACAGGCGACTGTACGCCCAGTGTGCGTAGTATAATATACATGCTTATTAGAAGAATGGTTGAAAGGACAGCTGAGACAGTTGCTCGCTTTGCCAGGCGGGACATATCCCACTTTTCGGGGTACAAGATCCTCTTGGCGAAGCTTGCAAGAGCCCAGACGATCCCTGGCGCTATGACAAAGTAGTTTAGCTTCCGTTCCCCTGATGCAGCTGCGACAAAAAGCAAAAACGATAAAGCGTACAAGACGCATGAAAAACGCACTGTTCTTTCAATACCCAACAGGACGGCAGTTGTTAAGACGCCAGACCTTGCATCGGCAGAATGGTCGATGATTTCGGTTAGTAGATACGTTGCCGAAACCAGGAAGAAGATCCAGAGTGCAGGCAGGGCGGCAGACGGCCGTAAGCCAGCCTGGGTAAGCCTACCGCCAATGTAGCAGAGGGAGACGATTGAGCCGTTGGATGCCACATCCATCAATGGTAACCGTTTGAGCCGAGGGGGGAGCGAATAGACCGTACCCAGCAGGATTACAGCTACCCCGACCAAGAGTGGTCCAACTCCCAGAAGGCCCAGAGCTGTTAGCCCACAAATCCCATGGAGCACCGCCATCACCACACCTTGGCGTACCGAGAGAGCTCCCGTGGAGAAGGGCTGATGTGCCATTACAATATCCTTTTTCACCTCACTTCTCTTGTCATCCTCTGCGTCTGCCAGGAAGTTCAGTACATAGGCCGATCCTGCCAGAAGTGGCCCGAAAGCAAGGAGACATAAGACGATCGTGAGCGAGTCGTTGAACCCCCCATCGATTAGCCCAAAAGTAGTGGCAAAGAGAGTGGGTGCCCAACCAACCGGCCGAATTGCAATCAAGTATGATTGGGCGAAAGAAAACACGCGGAAGCGAGATATGCGAATTAAGATATTCACCTGCTTCTGTCACCAGACTTTCCCACTACCCTCCAGGAATCAAAGGCTTTCCCATAGCCACTGAACGAATGTAAGAATCTGAAAGGTAGCGGCCAGGAATAACAATGTGCACTTTGTATTGGATCGGACCTTATACTCACCTAACAGAAGCCATTTCCCGAAGACAAGTAAATTGACCTCTGTGTCTATGCCCCATGCTTGACGGACTCGTTCTGCCAACTGCTGTCTTTGATTTTGTCTTTCATTCTCAAACCACAACACTCCCTTCCACCACACCAGAACCATCGAAAAAGCAGCGAGGAATTCCAGTAGTAGCACGATCCCGACAACCACTCTCTCGTGAAAAGGGTACAAAAGGGTCCGCCTCATAAGGATATACGCCACCGTCCACGTCATTGCCGACAATACCGTCCACATGGCCACAACTTGCTCAACAAACGCGAAAAGGGGAGCGATTCCACCTTGAAGCTTTGGATCTGCAGGATCGAAGTGCATTCCAGCCAGTACTTCCTTCTGAGACTTCCACAAGTTGTAAACAGCGATGAAGACAAGAGCGAAACCAGAGAATATCACGCTTGCTCCCCAACATCCGATAAGGAGAGCGAGGGCGATTCTAGTATGCAGGTGGGCAGACACGGTTGTCAAAGAGACATAGCAGCCGTAGCCGACGAAGGTCGCCGCAGGCACTAAGCTCCAATTCGCCCACTTCCCGCCGTCCACAACGCAATCCCATATGCGCTGCTTAGCATCAGAATCCATTACGTGTTCTGGCAGGTTCTCCACACGATAATGCAACTGATGAATACCGTAGTGAATGGCCCACAACACCCCAAATGTGGCTAGGATCACCAGAGCAATCAGGTGTGACGGCGTGATTGGTTGAAAGACACGCGCCAGCGTCACCAAAGGAGGGTTTGGAACACATATCAGCAATCCTGCCGCAAAAGGAAGTATTACAACGCTTGCGATAACGACAAGGACTTCCATCTTCCTCGGTATCCGAGCCAGCAGGTCCGCCATGCTTTCTGCCACTAAGAACACCCAGAACCGCACATCACCTTTCATGTGGAGCCATGGTAGACTAATTTCCTACCGTGAACAAGTGCTACAATCTAGAGCAGGGAATGCAACTTCCTAATTGGCTTAGGAGGGTGCATCTGTACTCTCTTTCAACTTCTGAGCAATAGATCAAGGGGATGGCCCGGAAGGGCAACCGGCGTTTTTGTTGCCGGGACTGCTAGGTATGCTTATCCTTGTACACATGCTCAGGTGCTGGAAGTTGACGCGCAGATACTGTTTTTTTGAAGCAAAGCGCAAGCCGTGTGTTTGGCGCGAATCCCGCTTCATGTTCCGAACAAACAACCTCATGAACTTCCTCAGGCGTCTCGTGAGTGCGATCTTGGCTAGCCGACTAGTGTTTGCGGTGCTCCACGTGGGCACGCACTACGGCGTGCGTTGGGCCGTTGGCATCGTTGTTCTTGCCATCGCCTCATACCAGAAACGAGAACGCCGCTTCGGCGGGGTAAGGGATGTCTAGATAATGAATGTGATCAAAAGGTTAGTCAGCGCGCTCATCGCAGGGGGGATCGTCTTTTGTGTGCTTTACGTAGGCACGAAGTATGAGTCACAGTGGATCGTGGGGATCCTCATTCTCGTCGTGGCCTACCCTGCCGCAGTGGAATACCTGCAACTGATGCGGCGACTGGGAGTTCCCCTCGCCGCACCGGAGTTCCTCATCTGGATACCGGTGCTAATCTTCAGTTACGTCGTCTTCGATGGCCGCTATGGCGACGTCACCCTCCTTCTGGCGATCGCCTATCAGGTGCTACGTTACCTGCGTAGCATGCCACATCGCACGGGATTCCTGCAGGCTGTGGCCGGGGTGTTCGGCCTCCTGTATATTCCCTGGCTGCTGCGTTTCTTCTATCTCATCTACGTCAGCGGGGTGGTGGACAAACCGTATATGGGCGCGGCGCACGCGCTGGTCATCCTCCTCATGGTCTGGGGCTACGACGTCGGCGCCTACCTCGCCGGGAGCTTGCTGGGGAAGCATCATGCCTTTCCCAGCGTCAGTCCGAAGAAGACGTGGGAGGGCATCATTGGTGGGTTTATATTGACCGTCGGTGGTGCCGCGGTCGGGGCGACGCTCTCCCCTGTGTGGCGACAGTTCGCCTTTTGGAAAGGCTTCCCTCATATTCTTGTCGTTTCGTTCCTCGTTGGGTTGGCAGTCCAATTAGGCGATGTCTTCGAGTCGAAGCTGAAGCGAGCCGCCGGGGTCAAGGACTCGGGGACGTTTCTCCCTGGCCACGGTGGGGCTCTAGACCGAATTGATGGGCTCCTGTTTGCCTTGCCCGTTTTTTTCTTCTATTATTCCTACGTGCTTTTCCCGCGTTTTATGTAAGCGCAACCCGATTGATTCATGCTGGCGTCCCCTATAACATCGCTGTACGATGAGCCTATTTCTACGGTCGATCTACCTCTCCTCGGGGCTTTCCCTCTTATATATCTTCCTTCTCTACCGAAGTAACCCGCTACGGCGGCTGCCCACAACAACGGTGACGCTGATCTTCATTCTGGGAATGGCGGCGGTGATTCCGGTCGTTCTGATCCGCTATCTTCTCCCACTGGGAAATATCACGACCCCTTTCTCCGCCTATGTGACCGCGGGGCTAATCGAGGAGGGGATCAAGTTCTTGGTGATGGCATGCACGGTCTGGCAGCTTGGTTTCCCCGACCTTGCTGAGCCGATCGACTTTGCCATTTACTTCGGGATCTTGGGGGTGGGTTTTGGGATCTATGAAGACTTCTGGTACATTTTTAGCGGTTCCTACGAGGTGTGGACAGCCGGTGACATCGGACGGTTTCATGAGGTGTTCCGGGTTGTTGTTCTTGCCCGCACCTTCCCCGGCCACATTTTGTTCAACGGACTTGCTGGATACCTCGTCGGTCACGCGCGCTTTCTTCGAATGTGGCGTGCGCGGCTCCTCTGGCTTTTTTTGGGGTTCCTCTTTGCAGTAGCCTTGCATGGCTCATTCAACCTGATCGCAAGCACTGGGGGCGCTATCCCCCTCCTTACTTATATTCTCCTGCTTGTTGGTCTCTTCCTCCAGCTGCGCCGGGCGGCACTCGCCCGCTCACCGTTCCGGGCGTTGATCTACATGATCACAGAGGGAAGAGACAAGTGGCCGTACCCGCGCCCGCCGATTGACTACTTGTTCGCTGAGGGCTTCTCCTGGCCTGGGAAGAACAAGGGTGGTATGTTCCAGGTCTACCCGGTGGTATTATCGCTTCTCATCCTCTACCCACTCCTGGTCGCGGTGGTCTACTTGGCCAATCGATTTCTCATCTGGGTGCTTCCTGTTTGAAGTGCAAGGGCGGCCAAGCTGGATCGCTCGACCGCCCTCTCCGGGTGGTGAAAAAGATGAGGGGGTTTCTTCATCGCAATCACTATAGCAGATCCCGCTACGTTTGTCGGTAATGTATATTACGCAATTGCTGAAAGGAACGGTGTAGTCTGTATAATCTTGGCCGAAAAATGGGTTTTTGCTGACGAAATTTTGCTTAACATTGGGGCTATCTCGCGTCGCAGTCCTTGTTCGATTGATCCTATCTTGGCCGCGGGGCCTAAAGCGAATTCGCTAAGTTGGGAGTTCACAAGAAGCTGTGCGGCATCGATCCGCAAATTATCTCTCACCCTTAAGTACGCTTTGCACGGTAAATGCTATACTATTCGTTTCATATATTAGATGGAAACAAGCGGCATAGTGTCCCGTTACGGGTGCCTCTCCCACAAGTACGGAGTGCGAAAAAGCGCATGAGAAACGGATCTTCGAGCTTACCGTCATAAATAGGTGACGAACTTCCTCCCGGTGCCCTATATACCTTTTTTTCAGGCTTTCAGGTTTTTAAAGAAACCAAGACCGTCCCCTCAAGATCCCTAGTGATCTGGGGTGCTGGCACTTTGGAGTGCTGTGAATAGACTTGGCTTCTCCGCTTGACATAGCAAGACCAAGGGCTGTACTATGCGCTAAGCGCATACAACAATGGCGAGGTACAAAAGCGCTTTTATCCTGTAAGAATCTGAGGATATTGTCAGGCTTCTCCCTGTAGAGGAGGTAAGGAGGAGTGGAACATCGATGGGCCCCCCATGGCAGTGAGGTGATTGATCCAACACTCCTCCAAGGCTTAGCCATTCTTTCCAAGGCCACTGGTCGATCTGTCGTTGAGGAATTAAACAACGCGGTTTCGGCTTATCTTGCCCAAGAATTACCTTTGAAATTGGGGGAGGATGGGCTGGCTCTTCTCGTTGGAGAAATGCGCGAGGGGGGACAAACAACGCGGGCATAAAGCCGGGACAACGCTTGATTTTCGGGGACTTCCCGTCACTCACCAGATCCTTAGTTTTGTAGGGAGGTGGGAGGTTTTGTGGATCTAGCTCTTGATTACGAAGGCAGCGAATGCTCCGTAGAGACGAGTGATGCGATTCTTGTAGAATGGCAAGACTTTACCTCTGTCAACTTTGTTGTATCACCAAGTCTTGGCCTTACCTCGTGAATGCTTAATCGTAAGCATTGTCGCTACCCGGTTTGAATGCTTCAACGATCGTCTCTGCCATATTATCGCGGGTGGAAAGCTTAACCCGGAAAAGCTCAAGCTCCTGATTAACGCGGTGTACCAGCGGGTGGTCAGTGTGAGCGTGGGTGGAGATCAAAAGGTGTCTTGAGCTTGCTAGCGCTTTCTCGACCGCCTGGATAAACGCGGGCGAGCATAGTTCCATCGGCGCAATCTCATCGATTACTATCAGATCTTTTTCCAGAACGGCACGACGGATCGCCGCCACTCCAACTTCTTCAAGGTCGTGCAGGTTGACCGTGTACCGGCCTATCTTGGGACCTTTGCCTTGATGCAGATGGGCAAGAACGCCGTTTCTGCCAGTGGCAATATCGATGACGTAGAACCCGACACGATGGCCGCACTTGCGAATCTCCTCGGTTAACATCCCTCCGGCGCTTAAGGGGATCCGAGCGAGGACGCGTTTGATCACCGTTGTCTTTCCTACCCCCGGTCGCCCTGTGATTGCAATTCGCACCTTGACCGTCATCTTGCACCATTCTATCCTCTCCTTCGTGGATGAGAAAGGAACTCTCTTACAGATAGTGAAGATCGAGGTTGCACTTCACCCGCGGATGAATGTGGGAGATCTACAGAAGCTGGTCTATCAGGCGGTATTTGGGATTGATCACCTTTTAGGGGATCGTCGGCGCTTTAAAGAAGACTTGAAGCAAGAATGGGAAAGAATCGACCCCACGGGAACGGTCGGAGAAAATCCGTTGCAGGTGATCGACCCTGCCGGAGAGACGGCGCGGCTCCACCTTCGTCCGTGCAAAAAGCGGGGAATGGAGCTTAGAAAGCTCACTACCCTTCTTGTCTCACAGTCACTTAAGAACGGGGAGAAAAAACGCTTCGACCGATTGTGGGCCCTTGCGGGCGAGCTGGCAAGGGAGGGTGGGATACCGTTTGCTGTGGAGGAGCTTGCCGGACTTTGCTTCCCGACATTCCCTCCTCACCACAGCCCTGGATTTGGGTTTTCTGCCTATCGGGTGATTAATGACGTTACGCAACGTGGGACTATTGCCTGGCTCAGGCGGGCTCAAGGGAAAAGATGAGAGCTAAGCCTGTTCGCAAGATCGCTCATCTGGACATGGATGCCTTCTTTGCCGCGGTGGAGCAGCTCGACCATCCTGCCTATCGAGGGAGACCGGTGATTGTTGGCGGGCTGGGGCCGCGCGGGGTCGTATCTACTGCTTCCTACGAGGCTCGCAAGTATGGAGTGGGGAGCGCGATGCCGATGGCCAAGGCGCGCAAGCTCTGTCAGGACGGGATTTACCTTTCGCCGCGCTTCTCTCGCTACCATGAGATCTCCGCGCAGGTGCGCGAGATCCTGTATGCCTACACGCCTCTTGTGGAGACGATTTCACTCGATGAGGCGTTCCTCGACCTGACAGGAAGCGAGAGGGTGTTCGGCCCGGCGGAGGAGATCGTCGTGGAGATCAAACGCCGCGTACGGGATAGGACTAAGCTCACCTGTTCGGTTGGCCTTGCTTCCAATCGGTTCCTGGCCAAGCTTGCCTCCGAACTCAATAAACCAGATGGCCTGGTGGTGATCGAGCCGCAGCAGGTGCAAGGACTCCTCGACCCCCTTCCGGTGGGGATGATCTGGGGGGTGGGGAAGGTGACCGAGCGGCGGCTACGTGGTCGCGGCTTTTTGAGGATCCGCGATCTGCGAGAAGCACCGCTTGAGCTTCTAGTGGGTGAGTTCGGAGCGACCGGGAGAACCCTCTACCGCCTTGCCCGCGGAGAGGATGACACCCCAGTGCAGCCAAGCCGGGAGGCCAAGTCGGTCTCCCGCGAGGTGACCTTTCCCCAGGACATCCGCGAGATGGCAAAGATCGAGAATCTCCTGCGGCGTCTTGCCCGCGAGGTTGCGGCGCAGCTGCGTCAGGAGAAGCTTCAAGGAAAGACGGTGCGGATAAAGGTCCGCTTCCCTGACTTTCAGACTATCACGCGTCAGGTTAGTGTTGGAGTGGGAACTGACTCCACTCATATTATCGAAGGGTTGGCCGTCGATCTCTTTCGCCGCCGCGTGTCCCTCAAAGGCCGCGGGGTGAGGCTCCTCGGGGTGGGGGTCGGTCGTTTGAGCGAGGCAAATGCGCGTCAACTCTCCTTATTCGATAAGGAGGAAACATTCCTTGAGGGCACCCTCGATGAGCTTTCCGCGCAGTATGGGGAAGGAATCGTGCGCAGAGGCGACGAGGGCTGGTGAGTCGGAATGGACATTCCTCACTCAAGCAAGGGAAGGATTCAGTTGTCAGCCCCTTATCGTTATCCTACTTTCTTTAGACGAGGTGATCCGCATGAAACAGTGGCTGCTTGTTTGTCTTGTTTTGCTCCTTTTTGGCACGACGGTAGTGGCGATGCCCCTTTGTAACTACCGCTCCCCCCGCACGGATATCTCCGATTTAGCGATTAGCTTCTCTTACCATTACTACAACGATCCCTATGGGTTTGCTGACTATGATATCGACACCGGACAATTGAAGGTCGACTATACTCGCCTGTTCGACTCACCTGAGTTCGGGTTCGACATCGCCGCGAAGAGCGATATAACGATCTCTGTATCGAGCCTCTCCTCATTTTTGACAACGGCTGAAGGGAACTTTAAGCGCTATTTCTCGCCCGAAGTCCTCTACTTTGGCTTTGCCGGGGCGAGCGGGAAGAGCGCCTCCTCCTATAAGACGATAGGACTGACGGTGAAGCTTGGGGTCGGTTACGGCCGGTTTACCGATGTCACCCCCCTCGCTAAGGCGATGAAGATCGACGCCTATCTAGTGAAAAAGGGGAGCATCTCCAAGCATCTGGACGATCTCGACCTAGAGGCGATCGCGTACGAGATTGACAGTATCGCAACTTACGAGACGTTCGCTGACCTGCTAGATGTGCTTCAGGAGATCATAGAGGGGACCGGGTTCATCAGAGTGGGGGAACTCGACGCACTCGATATCTATGAGATAGCGAGAATCATCGAAGACGAAAGCTACGTCCGCTATTGTGGGGGAGACGTCAAGGTCGGTATCGGCTACGAACTCTTGGATCCATTGGGCGAACCGAACGACCTTTTGAGTACAGTGTCGTTTAACTACGCCTTTACCACCACTCCACAGGCGCAGTTCCTCGTCCAGGGGGCCCTCTCTACACTTTCCGGATCGTATGATATCCTTCGCACTCACGAACTGGAGATCACCCTGGGGTATAATTATCTTATTGCCAAGAGGGTCACTCTCTTCTCGTCCTACTCCTTTTCACGGCAGATGTGGGACGGTACCCCCACCGACATCCATAGCCTGTCGCTTGACTTGGTATTGATCCCTGTCGAGTACGCGCGTGTGACCCTGGGCATACAATTTAGACATGAACCCTATTTCTTGGAGTGGAGTCAAGATATCGAACTTTTGATCAGCATGGACCTTCTGTAGCTTTAAAGGCATTTAAGTGAGATGCGAT
>Ga0209986_10003433_pt1 | contig 13886 bp, 14 predicted proteins | sample BlataG_FD_183168 | JGI IMG/M metagenome (GOLD analysis project Ga0209986, IMG submission 183168) | Deep subsurface microbial communities from Black Sea to uncover new lineages of life (NeLLi) - Black_00105 metaG (SPAdes) (version 2) | ecosystem: Environmental > Aquatic > Marine > Oceanic >...
CGGCCTCGGCGACCACCGATGGAGCCCCTACAGAAACGGCAACTCCCACCGCGACCTCGTCTGTGACGATGACCCCCACAGCTACACCAACCGCAACCGTCACCCCAACTGCAACACCCTCTCCTACATCACCATCTTAGAGGATGTAATTGTATGTTTCGAATGTGCTGGTCTATATGATAGAGATGCCTGGGTGTCGCACTATGCAAACACTCCCGATGCCCATACGAAGAATATTCCGGACCTGGTGGCCGCTTGCTGCCAGTTGGCTTCTTATGGCGGTCGAAATCCCCATGCTAAGCGCAGTTGTCGCCCGCTTGCCGGATCCGAGGATCAACCTCGCCGCCTGGGGTGGTGTTGTGTTCCCGCTGGCGCTGCTCATTGAGGCGCCAATCATTATGCTGCTAGCGGCGTCAACGGCGCTGAGCAGAGATTTGGACTCATACCACAAGCTGCGCCGCTTTATGATGAGCGCCGGGGGAGCACTGACCGCGATTCATGTCCTTGTCGCCTTCACCCCGCTTTATGATGTGGTAGTGGTGGATCTCATCGGAGCACCAGACGAGATTGTAGAGCCAGCTCGGCTAGGTATACGCCTGATAATACCTTGGACCTGGGCCATTGCGTATCGTCGTTTTAACCAAGGGGCTCTGATCCGCTTCGGTCATTCAGAAGCAGTTAGTATTGGAACAGTCATCCGGCTCAGCGTAGATGGGGTGGTTCTAGGGATCGGTCTCCTTCTAGGGAGCGTCTCTGGTATCATGGTGGCCGGATCCGCTGTCGCCTTGGGTGTGGTATGTGAGGCAGCCTACGCTGGGTGGCGGATCCGGCCCGTGCTGAGTGACCAACTCGGGATCGCGCCTCAGGTAAAAGACCCACTCACGCTGCATTCCTTCCTGAATTTCTACATCCCGCTGGCGATGACGTCACTACTAACCATGTTGGCGCAACCATTTTGTAGCGCAGCTCTGAGCCGAATGCCGAAGGCGCTGGAATCGTTGGCGGTATGGCCGGTGGTCTCTGGAATGATCTTCATGCTCCGCAGTATGGGTGTGGCCTACAACGAGGTCGTAGTGACGTTGTTGGATGAACCAGGCACGACCCGCTCTTTGCGGCGCTATGCAGCGTGGATGGTTGGTGGTACGACCTTGCTGATAATTCTCATCGCCGGGACGACGCTCTCGACTTTCTGGTTTGGGCGTGTATCAGCGCTTGCCCCGCCGCTGGCTCAGTTAGCGAGAGAGGCGTTGTGGTTCGCGCTCCCATTGCCTGGGTTGAGTGTCCTGCAGAGCTGGTTTCAAGGGATAATTGTCCACTCGCGGCGCACGCGAGGAATCACCGAAGCGGTTGCGATTTCTCTCCTTATGACCGGTGTCATTTTGATAGCTGGCGTCTTGTGGGGCCAGACGACTGGGCTGTTCGTGGGTTGGCTTGCCTTCAGTGTTGGAGGAGTGGCGCAGAGCGCCTGGCTCTGGATACGCAGCCGACCGCTAGTCAAAGAGCTGGAGTTGAGCAGCGTGGTACAGGAAGCGGGTTAGTGGATTACCTATTTCTGAAGTGCTCGAAGAGCCGACATTGATTGCGCACGGTGGGGGAGCAAAATCAATTTATGCAGATATAATTTTCCACAGTAGATATCTACGTAAGCAGGCTCAATCCAATTGAACTACCTGATTGGTTCGGGCTGCTTGATACAGTGCTGTAATCGTGCGAATGTGATCCCGGGTCTCATCCAGGGTGAGATAATTTGGGGCGCCGTCGAGGATGGCGGCATGTATGTCTTCAACTTCTCCGAGATAGAGTCCTTTCTCAGGGACAGGGATCTCGATCGGTTCACCATCACTGGGGTGAAAGATCATTTTACGTTGTTCGTCCAGGCCCACGAAAGGTTGATTGAGGGTCAGCCTACCTTGGGTTCCGATGATCTCAGTATTGGTGTAGAAAGGCGTGCGGAAAGAAGAGCTGATCTGGGCGATACGGTCACCGGAAAAGTGCAAGATGCCGGCGAATGTCTCATCAACACCTGTCTCGCCGATCCATTGGGAACCTGAAACCCATTGAGGCGGTTCACCGATGATGAATTGGGCAAAGCTAACCGGATAAATACCTACATCCCAAAGGGAGCCGCCGCCGTATTCCGGAACTAGCCGGATATTATGCTGACTTCGTAAAGTAAAGTTGAACACGCTTCGTACAACGCAAATATCTCCCAACCGTCCGCTGTGCGCCCATTCACCGGTGATGACCATTTGAGGGTGATGGCGGTACATAAAAGCTTCGGCCAGCACGCGGTCATATCGCTGGCTGGTGGCGATCATCTGATCGACCTCATCAACTGAGAGAGCGAAGGGCTTTTCACATAAAACATGCAACCCTTTTTCCATCGCCCTGATGCTCCATTCAGCATGTAAATGGTTGGGTAGACTGATGTAGACCGCATCGATGAGGTCGGAGGTGAGCATCGCATCATAGCTTCCAAATGCATGGGGGATTTCCCATTTGGCCGCGTAAGCTTGGGCGGTTTCATCATCGCGGCTTGCGATGGCTACAACCTCACCCCGTTGGGAAGCTGCTATCGCGGGGATGATCTGTCGGTTGATCTTAGCTGTCGAGAGCAAACCCCAGCGGACGGTGTTCATAATCCACTCCTCCTGCTCATTCATTTACCGACGAATTCTCACCCAAGTATAGATCAAAGAATTCGATCAGTCTTTCTTCGTACTCGTTGGGGAGGTAAATCGCCGGGCTCTCATGACCCATTCCTTCGACGATCCAGGACTGTTTAGGGTTACTTGCAGCCTGGACAAGAGTAAGGTGATGATGAAGCGGGAGTATTCCGTCATCCGAACCATGGATCAGGAAGACTGGACGCGGGGAATACTCTGCCAGGTCTCGCGCTAAATCAAGTTCTGTGATGTCGACTCCGATAATCCGCTCTGCCTGCCATACCACAATCGACGCAAATGGCCACTGCGGTAGGTTAGACATGTTGTCGAAGGCGTCTTCCACCGCGGCTGGCAGGCTGTGAAAGGTGCTTTCGATCACTAAAGCCCTTGGGATATCGCTTTGAGCAGCGGCGCGAATTACCGCCGCGCCCCCTAGGGATTGACCAAGCAGACCGATTCGGTGCTGATCTATATCTGGATGTTGTGAGAGGTAGGTCAAGCCGGCGATAACATCTAGGCTTTCATAATAAACATAGGTCACTATCTCACCTTCGCTCTGACCGTGTGCTCGTAAATCCAATAATAAGAGGCTGTAACCATAGCGAGCGAGGATGTTGGCTGTCGGAAGTAAAGCTGATCGATTCCCACCATGGCCATGCACTAAGACCACCGCTGAGTTATTAGCTTGTTCGGCTGGAACGAACCAGGCAGTTAGCCGGATGCCATCTGCCGCGATCAGATCTAGTTCTTCATAGGACAAGCCGTAATCGGCAGGTGTCTCTTCAGGTATCGAGGGATGAGGCGCGAGAAATGAAGCCAGCTGCATCTTGGCAAGAGCTAGTAACAGGACCAGGATCGCTATCAGCATGGCCAGCAGGGTAGCGACGAGAAGGTTGCGTATGTAGTGGGGAGGTCGCATGTTAATTCCTCTTTCGAGCAAGGGTTACTTGATCGAGTCCGATGTTGAATAATGCACTCTAGCTGCAATATATGATCCCACTGAAAAAAGGTCAACTGCGAGAAGGGAAACGGTATATGTGGGGGTGCGGGCGCAGCCCGCACCCCCACATATACCCCTCCCCGCTACTAGAGGGTAGTTTTTTTAGTGCGCTCATATATGTAAAGGTGGTTAGAATGTCAACGCTCAATGGTTTGGTGATTACTGATAAATTCAAATTGATACCTCATAAACCATTCGCATAGCCAATCTTTGTTTACATAAATAGAGCTGATTGAACCCTTATGATCAGTCACAAAGGAAAATTGTTGGAATATCTTCGATAAAGTAGCACTAAAAAAACAGGGCATATTCATGTTTGGCGTATTCTAGTTAAGACTTGCATCGTCTGGATTCAGTCGTCGACAGCCAGAGGGCGAACAATGACACCACAAGAAAAAGAACAGCACAAAGGCGATAAATCATGCTAATGGAGATCACTTCTACCAGCAATAACGCCAGTGGTGGACCGAGCGCGCTCCCAACATCGCCAAAAGTGTAAATCACACTGAGAGCACGTCCATGCTGAGCTCTTTCGACGTGATCCCCAACAATCGCTGGAACCAAAGACTGCACACCACCACTAGCAATTGACCCGACTAACACACCAAGAATAGCCAAGGAAAGTAGCGAACCGCTCATCAGCCATGTCCCTCCAGCGCCAAGCGCTATAACCCCGGCGATCACCGCCCAGCGATTCCCCAGCTTATCGGAAGTAATACCTGCCAGCGGACCGCCCACCACGCTGGTTGTGGTGCGGAGGGCGACGAAGACACCGGTTAGCGTGGCGATAGGTACAACGAATGTGGAGAATGTAAGTTGTTCGCCGATGAAACCGCTTAACCATAGGATTGTCGTCGATGCCATTACCCCAGCATGTATGAAACGAACTGCAATTACAGGTACCGAGATGGATAGCACAATTTGCCATGGAAACGATTTATCTTCTGAATGGTTTGGTGGGTGTGACACCGGTTCGCTAACTGGTCGTGTCTCAGGTAAGAAGATAAACCACATTAGCGCAGCCAAGGCGTTAAGGGTTGCGCTCAACCACAACCCACCTCGAAAGCCAAATACATCGGTGAAGATGCCGCCAAGTAGTGCAGCAATGCCCACGCCCAGAAAGAACCATGTTTGGTATTGGCCACTCAGAAACCCGCGGTTATGCTTGTCAGCGATATCTAGCACGACAGTATTGCCGCCGATCCATATCCCCGACCAAGCTGCCCCCCACAAGATCCTCCCAACCAGCAAGGGTACAAATCCAGTGACGGCAGCATATATCGCGGTCGAGATGGCCCCGATGCATAGCGAACCGATCAGCAGTCCTCGACGAGGCAGGCGATCGTAAAGCGCCCCAGCGGTTGGGTTGAAGATCAGCCGCACAATTCGATTCGCCCCGAGTAGAAGTCCAACCAGCGCCAAGGTCACTCCAGCTTGGGCAGCGATTTCCGGTTTGGGCAGAACAGTGTAGAGCGTGCCGTCTCCCAGGAGCGAGAGGGCAGTCCCAATACCAAGTGGAACCAGGACGTGCTTCGTTGGTAGACGCAGTGAAGAATCAGCGTTCGGTTTCATTACATTCTAAATAAGTTTGAAGTTGGTATATCTCTCAGATGGGTGTGGGGAATAGGCGGAGATCTCGCAACCTATCCCCCACAGCAATGTCAATCAGCAGGTTCGACGGATACAACTGCATTAAACGTGTTTACAGTAAGCATCCATCGGCTGCCAACTTCGAATTGGCTGAATTGATTAAAATCGGTAGTCTCGAAGGAGTGGGCCCTCTCATCGGTTTGGAAAACAACTTTGTACTCTTCCTCGCCTTCGCCTTCGATTTGGCCTTCCGAAAGAGTGACATCGGGCCAAAATGGATTAAGGTCGTATCCGCTGGTGGTCAAAGCGTCGACCGTTATCCAATCAATCCGGGTATAAGTACACCAATCCTCATATACTTCGTACACACAATCCTCAACCACCTCACCAAACCCGCTCCCAGTGTCCACTGTGTATGGCGTTCCACACACCTCGGTGGAATTGGTTGTCGGCTCGTCCTGCGTGTGATGATATTCGAGGCGGCAGTCACCAAGCTCAGCGTCGGTTGGGATCTCGTCAAACCAACCTTCATTTTCGACCGGTCCCAAAGCGAGTATCGGGATGGCGCGTGTCCATTGAACCTCCTGCACTTCACCGATGATGTCCTTGGTGCGGAGACCGAGCGAGATCACTACAACAGCTACCAAGCCGCAGAGCATCAGTGCGGCAATGCCGATTCCACTGAGCCCGATTTTTTTCTTCAGAGCCATTTTCTCCACTGGGCGAGGGCTGGGTGGCTCAGGCTTTTCGACGGCTAGGCTGGCTCCGCAGTTCACACAACGTTGAGCGGTAGGTGGGTTGGGGGAGCTACATGCTGGGCAGATGATCTCCTCTGCTGGTCCAACGCGGTGGGCGCCTACTACTCGACCGCTTTCACGAGCTTTTGCTCCGGCCAAATCTCCACCGCATGCGCCGCAGAACTTAGCGTCGCCTGGGTTGCGCGCCATGCAATATGAACAGTGTATATCGGGACCCGCTTTGGCGCGCGCGATCTCAGCCTCATCTTCGATAAGCACTTCTTGAGCGGGTTGTTGAAATTCGATGTCCTCCGGCTGTGGGGCGCCGCAACCGTTGCAGAACTTCTGTGGACCGGGATTCTTTGTTTCACAGCGAGGGCAGGTCCATTCCAAGTGTACATAGCCTAGAGTTTTTCTGGTCATGTCGATTCGACTCCCTCTGCAAGCTTGTTGGTGGGAAGAATACCCTTCCTTTTCAATTTGCGCCACATGTGTTATTAACCACGCGCATCCGAGAGTAAAATCGGATAACTAACCTGGACGTAGTAGCAATTCATGTGTCATTTGATAGAATGCCATGCATAATTAAGACACTGAACATAACCGGTAAGTTATTTGTGGAGAAGTTTATAATTATCTCTTTCATTAGCTTCAAGGTGATTGAAGAAATATTACTCACAGGGGAAGATCATGAGAAATAAAACAATGTTGATGCTAGCTGGCCTCACCCTGTTATCGGCTTCATTGTTGGCCGCTTGCAAGAGCGACACACCAACTGTGCCGCTCTTTGGTATGCCAATCACCATCACACCACCGCCAACTGAAAGGGTTGTGCCTTCAGTCACGCCACAAATAACAGCCACACCACCAGAGCCGCCAACAACTACGGTGCTCATTGATGGCCAGGCAGGTGATTGGGTTGAGTATCCAATCCTGGTTACTGATTGGGAAGATGATGCCGATCAGGGTGGCTTCGATCTCAAATCCGTCCAAGCCTTCACCAATGATCAATACCTCTACCTGATGCTCGATAGCTACGGTGAGATAGGGGAGTATGTTCAAGTCAACTTATACATTGATGTTGACGGCGACGGGGATCAGGATTACATGGTGACATTCCAGCCAGGCACCGGTCAGCATGATTTAGGGGATTTAACATCAGGCGATCCGGTTTGGGGTTTATTGATCGATGCCTCGTCAGCCGAGGGTGAAGTGGTCGAATTTAAAATGCCGCTTACCTTCCTGGGTAGTTCTGATCAATTTATTTTGAAAAGTATTCAGGTGATGGGCGGAACGTGCTGCGAGGAAGAATGGTATGTCGTGGATGATATGGGTCCCGTCTCCATCGTCAGAACGAATGAAATAGAGATGACTTACCACGAACAATACCTTCATTGGTTGTCTGTGCCGTTCTCAGGGGCTGTCAGTGCGCCTTTCATCATTAATGATCGAAGTTTCGCTGGGGCGCGAAGTTTGGAGATCAATGAGTTAGAGACATACGTTTACGTTATCAATGAATTCTCTGGTGAGCTAAGTAGGGTTATTATCGATTCGCAATCAGCCAAGTTCGGGGAGGCAAAGGCCATCAAAGAGGATATCTATGTCCTCAACGATGTAGCCATTAACCGGGATGAGACGTTGGCTTACTTATGTCGTGAAGCCGGCGAAGATGATCCCCAAATGGGTCAGAACATCATCACCCGACTGTATTTAGAAACAGGCGATGTAGTAACAGTGGTGGATCAATTAACCCGACCCACCAATTTCGTGCTCAGTCAGGACGAGAAAAGCGGCTTTGTCGTAGATCTGGAGCGAGGCGGTTTATACGAAGTGAATTTGGCAACCAGCATAGTCACGCCAGTGGTATCTGGATTGAAAGAACCCTTCGCGGCGGCTGTCAATCAGGCGGAGACGATGGCTTACATCACCACTGTGCCGGCTCGAGCGGGAGAATATCCCATAGGCGATCTATTGAGTGTAGATATTGCAACCGGTGAGGTTACAACCGTGTCAGCTGAGGTCATTTTCGGTGCGACGGACATCACCCTCGCTGCAGACGGTAAACTTGCAATAGTCACTGAATTTGGTCATCAGGAGAGCTGCAATGGCAGCCTGAGTGTTTTTGATGTTGATCCATACTCCTCCGCATATGGGGAGAAGGTAGTCCTAGTATCAGGTTTATGTGGCCCACATGACGTTAAACTTAATCAAGCAGAGACGATAGCCTATTTGATAGAATTTGACGTTGGTAGATTGAGTGCAATCCGAGTCAATATGGCTGAGATCCTTAACCAATTCCCATAAGGTACTAGCAGACCATCCGAAGATCGTCCCTCTTGAATTAAAACGTGAGACGATTGTTGTTTCGGTAAAGAACATCGGTGATAGATTCGGGCTTGTCTTTAATTTCCTGGACAGCCCAGGCCACTATAGCCCTAATTTATTCACGCAAAGGGCACCAGCGATGGTTCAGGCGTCAGCTTAATCTATTTACCCGAGACAACCTTCGATGGCTGCTTTAAACTCCGCTGGTTTGAAACCAAACGGTCCCAATCCACCAGCATAAACTACACGCCCGTCCAACCCAATGAGGTAAAGGCGAGTCGGCCAAGCAGCATATGCTTTATTAACCCTGTCGCCCATTTCGTCCACATATGTCGGTATTTCATACTGCAACGCAACTCCGCATCGCCTGGCAACCGCCCGTCTCTCCTCAATCGTCTTAGAGTTATAAATATCAGTAGCAGCTTTCGACCCAGATAGTTTCAAAAACAGTCCTGGTATACCCTTACCTAGCCACCATCCATCCACAGGATGGACAATCAATAAATCTGCATCAAGGTCTGGATATAGCTCTAGCTCTCCAGGCGCGATCTTGCCATCGATGAACAGAGGGCTTTCTGAGATATTTATTCGAAGGTAGCCGCGTGCCATCTGGGCCATGCCATGTACATCGTAAATAGGACGAACCAAGTGGAACAAAACCGCTGGCAATAGCAACAAGTATGCCCATGACGGACCTTTCAAGGCTAACCAGGACAAGGCGCCGCCCACACACACGACAATCGCCAGCACAAGGGTCATTGACCATCGTGGCAACCAGAAATCCTGGGCCACAATCGCAATGACCACAAAGAGTATAAGGAGCAACGCAGTGTCTCGATCTATCACATGGTCCAGAATTGGCAGCGTGATCCACATGAACCAGAAGAAAAAGCCTGCTCCGAAGAGACGGCTATCAAAGAAATCTCTCGGCCATTCACCTGGCCACAACCAAGCACGGCGAAAACTAGCCAACATCCCTCTCCAGTCGGGTGCGATCAATCCGGCTCCTCAGCAGCTTCATCTTGTGCGAAACAGACTTGTGTCGCGATCCTAAATAGTTTGAATTGGTAGGGGTAAATTGGAGTGCCATACTTTAGGTATCTTCCAATATGCAGGTAGGCTGCTGGGGCAATTCCGATGGCAAAGGCAACGAGTAGTATGGGTAGCCGACCAAGCAGAACTCTTCTTCGTTCTTTGGCTGATAAGGATCTATCCCACGGTGCGATAAACCAGCCTATAAAAACACATGTGATGAGCAAAGCCAGATAGGGTGTCTGCTGGCAAGACATGCTGAATATAAATGTTGCCAATGAAAAAATGGCTAATGACCACAGAGATGGTTTATCTGGTTAAATTATTCTCAAAAGGGCGTAAAGAAAAAAAGCTAGCGCTCCAATAACTGCGAAATCAATATAGCCAGAGAAAGGTTGTGTGTTTACGAAGGGAACCGCGAGGTATGCTAAAGCACTATACAGCGCCCATCTCAAATTTCCAGTTATTTCCCCGACGAATACATAGACTGAAGCCGATAAACCAATAATGTGCAGCTATGAAGTAGCCGCATAAGAACACAAGAATGTAAGCTCTATACCTGAACAAGAACCCTTCTACCCTCAAGGGTAGTGTTACCCGGGATTTGTGGTTCGTCGATCCATCGTATCGGTGCAAATCATCCACCAATGTCTTTCTTCCATCCCTTTACTCGCCTATGATCTTTACCAACACGCGTTTCCTGCGTCTCCCGTCAAACTCACCATAAAAGATCTGCTCCCACGGTCCGAAATCTAACCGCCCACCCGTAACTGCCACGACCACTTCCCGCCCCATTATCTGCCGCTTCAAATGCGCGTCTCCGTTATCCTCCCCGGTGCGATTGTGTCGATACCGATTGATAGGTTCGTGCGGAGCCAACTCCTCCAGCCAATCCTCGTAGTCCTGATGAAGACCGCGTTCATCATCATTGATGAAGACCGATGCTGTTATATGCATCGCGTTTACAAGTATCAACCCCTCCTCGATGCCACTCTCACGCAAGCACTGCTCTATTTGAGGAGTGATGTTGATAAAGCCCCGACGCGCAGGAACACTCTGCCAAATTTCCTTTCGATAGCTCTTCATATTCCCTCCTAATTCCCAATCTTCAACTTAATGCTAATCTTGAACCGACCTCGAACCTAGAGGTTTCTAATTTGTGTGGATTTCACAATTACTAGAAATACTAATAGTTCTGACAGGTCACTGGATCACTGCCTAATGTATCTCCCATTGCTTCAATTGTAATGCAGTATCCGGTATTACTTTCAAAACATGGCTCAACGTTAACCGAAACACGATACACATTTCCTGAGGTACCAAACTCAAATCTCACATCGCCCTGGACGTATGGTTTGCCATCCTCGAGCCTAGTGGTATAACCCTCATAGTAGGTCGTGTTTATAGATTGCCCTTCCTCTTCACACTCGAAGTCAACTTCCCAACCTTCAGAGTCCGCCGCGCAATTTATGGGACACTTTACCTCCGAGGTTGGCGAACGCGTTGATGTCGGTGTCGTCGAGATTGAAGTTAGCATGGACTGTGGTGTTTCAGTAGTGATCCCGCAACCAACCAAGACCAAACCAGCCAATGTCAGGCCGATCATATGTTGAAATAGTTTCCAGTGGTCCATTCTCATATCCTTTCCTCGCCCTGATCGATTCCACCCAACAACCTTGATTCGGGTAGTACCAAATCATTTATTGGTAGCAGTCGGTTTTTGCCCTCAATAATTCATCTAGTCTTCCATCGAGAGGTTAGGCATTCAGTCCGTTTTATCTGGCCACTTTTCTTCGAATATCAAACTACAACAGGTCACTGCACCTTCAGCTTTCTGCAGCTCGGAAACGTCAACAACTCTTACGGAGATACCCTTATCTTTCAATCGGCGTAATGTCTTAGGAAATATCGTCGGATACACCAATTCGCCGCTAACGAGTAGCGCATTGGCAGCGAATGGTTCCGTAGGATCAATGTCAATATATTCCTTTGAGCCAAATGGCTTTGTGTCTACCCAGGATCTACTAATTAGTAATGTATCTTCCCTAACAAGAGTTACTGCTGACTTAAGATGCAAGCATCCTTCTACTTGAACTGGCTCAACCTTGTATTCATACGGGGACACAAACTCCATCAGCTGTTGGATACCAGATTCATTTGTCCGACTGGTAATGCCAACATATAACGTCTTTCCGATTTGAAGGACGTCCCCGCCATCTAGTGTGCCTGGAGATACCATATGGAATGTTGTTCGATATTCCTTCAGTGCTTCAGCTACGTTTCTTGTCTCTTCCCTTCGGGATGCAGCTCCTGACCGGGTAATGATCGCCAATTCATTCAACACAATTGCAGTATCTTCGACAAACACCGAGTCTGGTAGATTGGGTTCTACCGATAACCTTCTAACTTGACAGCCAAGATCCCTCAATACACCCTCGTATTGAAGATGTTGAGATCGAGCTAGCTCAACATCAATTTCTTGCCGGAGCATATGAGTCAGTTCACATTGCCTAATGCTTGGGCTAACTTCGCGGGTAATGGCAATGAGCAAAAATGTGCCTCCAGTTATCTCGATACCAACTTATCTATTGCTATCTGCCCATCTCACAGCAGCCGCGTGGCAGCATTAGCAATTAAACCAGTGATCGGAGGAACAACGAAAGTGATACCATAACGAACAAGAGCTGCCTTGGGGTCAATTAACGCCATCTCTATAGGCAAACGAGATACCGACCACAATGACCAGGCGGAGACAAAGCCGACCACTGCCCCAAGGCCGGCACCTGCTCGATAGAACTCCGCCACAAGAGGGAAAATAGCATATGGCGCACCGGGCACTAGTCCGCCGACCACGCAAGCTACAAGGACCCCCTTGACTCCAGATTGGGCATCCAACCAATGGGAAATCAACTCCTCAGGAACGAGTAACTGTACTAACCCCGCAATCACAAAGCCTAGCAACAATATGGGTAGGTTATGCCACAAAGTACGCCCAGCAGCCATTAGTCCAGCGAGGGGTAGATCTCGCCCTCGATAGAAGGCAATCGCAAGCAATAAGGCTGCAATAAGGGACAAAATCAGCGTGGTTGTATCCATGGACCTGCTCTCCTTCTGCCTCCTGTTCATTCTTATTACTCACGCTCAGACCAAATATTTTGATCGTGTCGCCTGTAATTATCAAGCATACAATCTGTGCTGGAACGGCGGTGCACCCCATTTCTTGGACACTTTTAGGGCATTGGATTTGTGATGCTACGACCACTGCCACTGAGTCGCGATGTATTCAACGGGTGCTTGATATCCAATCGTCGAGTGCCTTCGTACTTCGTTATGATATCCCATCCTTTCTCTCACCACGAGCTGCAGCTCTTCCAACGTTTGTGCATCTAACAGAAGCGACCGGTTCTCCGTCTTGAACCGGCTGTTGAAACTTTCCATCTCGGGATTGTCTCTGGCTCCATTGAGGGCATAGGATACCCGCACTTGATCTTTCAAAAGCAGCTGCGCCGTCCAGCGATACCCGGTGAAGACGGGATCCTGATCGTGATGCAGGATGAAGTCATGCAGCTCCACACCGTAGCCGATCAGTGTCTCCCTCGCATACTCCCAGGCTCGTAAAGCAAGATCAGTAACAGCTCGATCGCCCACCGCCCAACCCAGAACCATCTTGCTGGCGTGGTCGATGATCGGGATCAGGTGTGCCTTGCGTTCTCCGTCCGCATAGACAAGCTCAGTGAAGTCTGTATAGGCCACTTCGAAGGACTCGATCTCATCCTTTTCCGCTTTTGCCACAAGGTTGATACGATCTCCAGCTGCTGTGATGACCTGCCGGATTCCACTGGGTTTCGGCGGCTTTATGCTCCGAATGAGTGGCAAACCCCACTCCTGGTGAAGCCTCTGCACTACTTTGTGGTTGGTTTTGTGACGCTGTACCTCCTTGAGTTCTCTCGTGGTGCGCCGATAGCCGTAGGCAGGATTTTCCCGTGCGATGACCTCCAGCGGCCCTCGCAAGTGCGCATACTTCTCCGTGTAGGCCTTCACGTACTTCTGATGGTAGTACCAGGTCGAGCGCGGCAGCTCTAGTGCGGCCAAAACGGCGGGAAGGCTGTAGTCGTCCTTCGTGGTCTCGGCAAGGGCGACCTTCTCTTTGTTACTCATCCGTTCTGGCCCAAGAAGTTTTTTAGCAGCGCGATCTCTACTTCCTTCTTCCCCAGGAGCTGTTCGAGGTCTCGGATGTGGTGCTCATACTCCTTGACTGTACTGCTCTGAGAAAAGAGTTCAGGTCCCTTCTCCAGGAATTGCTTTTTCCAAAGTACAACAGAGTTGGGATGGATACCGTATTCCTTTGCAATCTTCCCGGGCGTTTTCTCTCCGCTCAGGGCTTCCAGGACAACCTGGAACTTGAATCTTGGTGAATATCGTTTCTTGGCCATGACTGATACCTCCAGTTGCGGCAGCCTTGGCCGTAGCGTACACTAACTCCAGAGGAGATCAACTCCACAAACCTCCAGTGTCCAACTTTTGGGGGTCAGCACC
>Ga0209986_10003435_pt1 | contig 13880 bp, 13 predicted proteins | sample BlataG_FD_183168 | JGI IMG/M metagenome (GOLD analysis project Ga0209986, IMG submission 183168) | Deep subsurface microbial communities from Black Sea to uncover new lineages of life (NeLLi) - Black_00105 metaG (SPAdes) (version 2) | ecosystem: Environmental > Aquatic > Marine > Oceanic >...
AAGGAACCTTCCAAGAAAACATATTCTTAATAACTTCGGATGTCAATGAATTTATCGATGACCTATTGAATAAATTCAATGAATGGGAAAAAGAAGAAATCGCTAAGAAAAAATAAAATAAAATTTTTAGATAGTATAAAATAATGTCTAAAAATACAAACAATTCTGTAAAAATTGTTAAATCTCCAATAATATCTTGCTCTCGTAGAACAGATATTCCCGCATTGGTCTGTTAAAGAAGTTTAGACTTTTTCTCCCTTATCGGTTTCCCATTTATCAAAAGAATAATCAAGAGCGTTCAAAAAGTTGTCCATATCCGATTCTATCAAGAATCTATTTCCTTGAAATTTGCCCTGAATTATTTTTTCACCCGCTAAATCGTATAATAAAGATTCGATTTCCTTTGGTGGAATGTTTAAGAACTGACTAGCCTCTTCCAAATTTATCTCTTTTCTTAATCGTATCATCCCAAATAATCTCTTCTTATAATCGACCTCTATAACTGCTGGTTTTTCACTAATTATAGATGAAGTTCGATCACCCACTTGTTTAGCGAATTGCAAAGAGTTTCCTTTCAGATTACCTAAAATTTCCTTACTATAAATCATCTCCTCGATAATTTCCTTCAATTTTGGTATGTAGTTTTTGCTTATTCTTATGTGCCTAACAATTGTGTTTATCGAAATGCTTTGATAAATAGGAGCCGCCTTTTTAATATATTCACGTGTCTCATTCTCAGTCGCTTCAATTAAAGATTTACGAGTCGAGGCTAAAACAATAAATGTTATAAGAAACCAACTCCAAGATATCAACAATAATATTCCACCAATAAATATTACATAACCTTCGAAGAAAATTAACCATAGTCCAAAAATGGTAACCCCCCCCAAAAAGACATACCTAACGCTCTGTATAACAATACTCTGCTAACGCTGAATCGAAAGATTAATATAATCGAGATTAAAATAAATAAAAAGCCGAGATATCCAAAACAAAATGTATAAGTCAGAAGGAATGTGAAGACATAAATAGGACCCGTCCAACCATAATCATAATAATACATAGGTATGAAATTCGCAACCCAAAACATTATACAAAATACTAAATCTAGGCTTCCAATAACTTTTAAATATTTTACCTTCGTTTTATTTCACCCATTTATTTGAAATTTAATAAATATTGTTTTAATTTAATTGTAATATTTTATTTTTTAATTTGATTACTATAAAGATATTTGATTTTAAGAATTCTTCCCTCTACCCTTAAAAATTATGTTTTTAGAAAAGGAATTGATATTTCACTAAAAAAATTTTAAAATAGAAAAAGAACTCAAACTGATCTCTTCATTATTTTTTTTTAAAACATATTTTTTATTTATCTTTTTTTCCCTATAATTTTATAATTTTAACTTTTTCAAGCAAAAAATTATGGATTATAAAACAATTTTTAAAAAAAAAGAAACTGTTCTAATAAATATGAATAATAAAATGGATTTAAAATGGAACGATCTTGTATCCCCTACAATGTCTCCCGATGAGTACTTAAAAGAATTTGGAGATAAAATAGCATATAACTATAAAACCTATGAACCAAAAACAGTTGTATTAGAAGAAATTAAGGATTTCTTGAAAAGCAAGAAAGAATCATTAAAAATTGTCGCATTAGGTGCTGATTGGTGTCCAGATTGCAACAAAAATGTACCACGTATGATTAAAATTGTAAAATTGATGAAAAGTAAAGATGTGACTTTCCACATTTTATATGGCATAATGGTTAACGCTTTACATAAACCAGGTGAAATTATATGGCATAAAACACGCTCTCCACCAGAAGCGGTAAACCCTAAATTTGACCTAAAAGCAATTCCAACTTTCTATTTCTTTAATAGAAATAATGAATTTTTAGATATGATTAAAGAAAATCCAAAGAAAACCATTGAAGAGGATACTCTAGAAATTATTAAAGAAGGGCTGTGAAATCTTTCTTTAAATTATAAAATATAGTTGTTTTTAAATAATTTTGATTTAATTCAAAATTTATTCTTATTATAATTTTTTCCAGTATAATCAAGATTTAAATTATTATATCGATATATTAAATCTATGACGAAAATTAGTGTCAAAAAAGTTATAATTTTTAAGCATGGGGTCTCTTATTACATTCTCGAGGGGAGCCTTAAGGGAACGGATACTTTCGAGTTAGAGTTTAAAAATGACGAAATGGACGATGTGTTAAAATCGCTTTTTGTTTTAGATACTAGCGAAAAAGGCTACATTAGCTCGATTTCTTACGATGCCGCTTTAGAAACGTCCCAACTGTTAAAATCTGTAATGCTAAATATCCCTGATAGAGGTTCTTTTTCTTCGCTAATAACTCAAATAAAAGGAGCTAAAGTTAAATTAGCTGTTGCTGGGGGAAAAACCGTATCGGGAACGATATTAGGAATTGAAGAGTTTGAAAAATTAATTAAAGACGAAAAAATCGCTGAAAAACGATTGATACTATTCCAAGATGACGAAGTAATTTCTAAAATTAAATTTACAGAGATTAAAACGCTTGATATCTTGAATGAAGAGATAAAAAAGGATCTCAAGTTCTTTCTCGATACCATAATATCTGGGAAAAAAAAGGACGCAAAAAAAATCAAGATTAACTGTGAATCGGGAGGAAACGACGAGGTTGAAAGGGTAATTTTTGTTTATTATATTCGAGAAAGTCCAATTTGGAAGACATCCTATCGTTTGATAATGAGTAAGGAGCAAGCTTTAGAAGAAAAATGTTTATTATCCGGATGGAGTCTTATTGAAAACACAACTAATCAAGACTGGGAGAATATCGAGTTATCTTTGGTAGCTGGAATGCCAGTTTCGTTTAAATATGAATTTTATCAACCCATCTTCATACAACGACCTGTGATTCGCCCTCCAAGAGTATTAAGCGTAAAACCTACTGAAATTGAAGAAGGTTTCGAAATGGAAAAATTTAAAGACTATGAAATGGAAGAAATGGAAGAAATGGCGGGTAAACCAGCGGCAATGAAAAAGAGGGGTATAATGAGCAAAATGGGGGCCCCTCCACCAGCACCTGGAAGGGCTATAGGATATGGTGGCCTACAGGGCGTTATGACAGACGAGGCATTACTAAAAAAAGTAAAATCGCAAACAAACATTCAAACAAAAGACTTAGGAGAACTATTTGAATATAATATTTCAAATTTAGTAACAATAAAAAGGAAGCAATCTGCTTTAGTTCCAATTTTGACAGAATCTATAAAAGCAAGACGAGTTTTATTATACAATAAAAACGAATACGATAGAAACCCGAACGCTTGTCTTGAGATCACCAATAATACAAATCTAACGCTAGAAAGAGGGCCAGTCACTATAACATACGACGATAATCTGGCAGGAGAGGCTATTATTCCTTTTCTAAATAAAGAAGATACTCGGTTGTTGAATTATGCCGTAGAACAAGCCGTAGTTATTACTCACGAACAAAAATCCGAAAGTTTAAGCGTACATAAAGTTACCTTTGGTAGTGGATATTCATACGAATATTATTACACTAACCAATTAACAACCTATAAAATTAAAAACAAAACAAATGAAGAGAAGGAACTTTACCTCGACCACCCCAAAACTCATGGCTATAAATTTGTAGAAAAACCTAATGACCCAGAAGAGACCCCAAATTATTGGCGTTTTAAACTAAAATTGAAACCTAAAGATGCAATCAATTTCATATTAAAAGAACAACGCGAAGATTATTCAAGTAATTATCTCTGGAATTGGTCTAAAGACGATATTTTAAAGAGGGTAGGATTTTATATCAAACATAAGTTTATCGACGAAAAACTCGAAGCTAAATTAAAAGAAATCGCAGAATTTATACAAACATTGAACGAAAAAAGAAACAAAAGAGAAAATTTGGACCAGGAGAGAGACCTAATGACGGACGAACAATCAAGGCTTAGAGAAAATATTTCTGTTTTAGGGGATGATAGCCAATCTATCTCATTAAAAGAACGGTATGTTAAAAAGCTAAACGACCAAGAGACTAGGTTTGAAAAAATTTCCTTAGATTTGAAAAAATTAGATAAAGAAATTGATTCATTGAACAAGGAAATTGAAAACCAAATGAATAAACTAAAGCCTTAATAAAAAGTTTTAAAAAATTCTATTTTTCTTTTTTATTTCAACATTCCTACTTCTATAAATAGAAAAAAAAATTATGTATAATATAGTATTTTATAATAAAATTCTGAAAGGTGATAATTATGAGTATTGATGAACTTCAAGAACAAGTTGAAAAATTAAAAGATGAAATGGATGTGCTCGAAGAGGTTTGCGATACGCTCCCTCAATGTAAAGAAGACGATGGTTGCGATACTTGCGAAACATACAAGAAAATCGATAAACTTAATATAAAAATCGAAGAATTAGAAGACAAAATCGAATCCTTAATGGGAGCAGATGAAGAAGAAGAGTAATAACTTCTTCAAAAAATAATCAAATTTCGATATTTTATTTAAATCTTTAATTTTTTTAATTATTTTTTCCCTTAATTGTGCTACTTTCTTCCTATTTTGACTTTTAACCTTTATATAAACAACTATTTAAAAAAAAATTAAAAAAGAAAATAGTATTCTCCTTTTTATATTTAATAGAATGATAAAATTAAAAATCTAAAAAAGGTCGCGATATTAAAATGCCAGGTAAAAAATTTGAAGTGCAAGCAATTGACGACGAAATTCTTGCGAAATTTAGCCTTAAGAATCGATATTCTTTCTTGAATAATAATTTAACGGCTATACTTTCAACAAAAGAATTCAACTTCTTTAAAGAAGTCCAACGATTTTGCATGCGTTTCGAAAAAAAAAACGAAATTACGCACGGACCCGAAGAAGATATTTACGATTGGGTTCCCGCTTTTGGAGAAAAGGGTTATATAACCCGTCAGCACACGTTCGATGTGTGCGATGTTCATTACGACGATTGGGGTTTAGCTGCTGATTTTTTGAGAAATTTAGCAATCGATTTCTTCGATCCCCAATTTGCAATGGGAGGTGGAGCTACCGTATTAGCTATCAATCCTATTTACGAGCACCACGAAGATGTCCCAGTAAGAATAGAAGCACTTAAAGATTTAATTACTGGAAAGAGCCCCGGCGCTATTCTTATCACTGAACCTCAACGGGGGTCTGATGCAGTTCATATGTTGACCACGTGCGACGAGCAAGACAATGGTAGCTTTATTTTAAACGGAGGAAAAATCTACAATACTAACGCACCTAAATCTAAGTGGTTAGTAGCTTACGCAACTGCTGAGCAAAATAACGGGAACACGATGGCTCAATTCTTAATAGACTCCAATTGGGATGGTGTTCATATTGAACGGGTTAATATCCCATGGGTACCTAAACTTTATCTTGGAAAAGAAACTTTCACAAATCTGAGAGTCCCTAAGGATTACGTGTTAGGCGGCGTAGGAAAAGGACGCGAACACTTGTTCGAGGGTTTAGTACCTGAAAGAATATCTATAGCAATTATGGGTCTTAGTGAATGTTGGGGTGCATTAGCACATGCAATAATATACGCTAACAACAGAAAGCAGTTCGATCAAATGATCTTAAGGTTCCAAGGAGTTGGATTTTTACTTGCAGACTTGTGGGCAAGAACCACTAACATAACATTAGGGCTTCTCAAATTCTGTGAATCATATGATGAAAAATACATAAAATTCAATGGAGAAATTCCAAAAAACATTTCCCAAGCAATGGTTGCCTCAGCAAGTCAGTTCAAGTATCACGCTGCGAAACTCGCGAAAAAGGTATGTTACGAATGTGCGAATAACATGGGAGGAGCTGGACTATGCGATAATACTCTAATGCACGATTATCTGAATATCTCGAGGATCCAAGAAATCGTTGGCGGTAGTCGGCAAATACAACAGTATATTATGAGTATGAGCTTACGTCAGCTTTATAAAATGTCCGTTTCATAAGTTTCTGTGAACTGGATAAATTATTAAATAAATAACTTCCTTATTTTTTTTTTATTTTTTTATACCAATATTAACTTCACTTATATCTTCAATAAAAAAATAATATAAAGAATAGAAAAGCTCCAAGTAAAAGAATTAATTAAAGTTTCTAAGTGTAGATAATAAAAATAAAAAAAAATTATAAGAGATATTAAGAAATTGGATGTCTTAGATACCACTCATCTTGTAAAGTTGTCTCATGGCCATCGACATAACATAGTTTTGGATCTGTCTGCTTCCTCCAACGATTTCAGCGATTCTAGACATGTTTACTAAATCTTGCATTAGAGTGTTATCGCATAGTCCTGCACCGCCCATAAGATTTGCACTTTCATAACAAATTTCTGCTGAAAGTTTAGCAGCGTGATACTTGAACTGGCTAGCAGAAGCTACTAAAGCTTGTGAAATGTTTCTAGGAAGCGCTCCTCCAAACTTTTCCATCTTACTATCATAATTTTTACAAAACATTAAAAGTCCTAGTGTGACATTAGTTAATCTTGCCCAAAGATCAGTTAAGAGAAAACCTACTCCTTGGAATTTAAGAATCATTTGATTAAATTGCTGTCTATTGTTGGCGTATATGGCAGCATGAGCAACCGCGTTCCAGCTCTGAGATATGCAATCAATTGCTATTCCTATTCTTTCTGGAACTAAACCTTCAAAAAGGTGTTCCCGACCCTTTCCTACGCCGCCTAACACGTAATCTTTTGGCACTCTAAGGTTATCAAACCTTTCTTTCCCCAGCCAGACTTTTGGTACATATGGAATGTAAACACGCTCGCAGTTCCAACCGTCCCACGATGTATCAATTAAGAATTGGGCCATCGTGTTCCCGTTGTTTTTCTCTGCTGTAGCGTAAGCAACGACATATCCCGCTTTAGGTGCGTTAGTGTTGAAAATTTTTTCTCCGTTTAGAAGAAAAGATCCGTCAGGTTGCTCGTCGCAAGTGGTTAGCATGTGTACCGCGTCCGAACCCCTTTCTGGTTCGGTAATTAATATTGCTCCTGGCGTTTCCCCTGTCACAAATTTTTTCATGATTTCTAATCGTATGGGTATATTTTCGTGATGTTCGTAAATAGGGTTGATAGCTAGCACGGTTGCACCCCCAGCTAACGAAAATTGGGGATCAAAAAAGTCTACAGCTAAACTTCTCATTAATTCCGTGGTTGCACCATATTCGGTGTAATTAAGATCACACATTTCAAAGGAGTGAGCTCTCGTTAGGTAACCCTCGGCTCCAAATGTGGGGATCCAACTGTAAATATCTTCGTCAGGTCCGTGAGTGATATTGTTTTTCTTCTCAAATCGCATGCAGAATTTTTGAGCTTTTTTTAGAAAATTGAACTCCTTAGGTTCCAAAATAGCCGTTAAATTCGTGTTTAAAAACGAATATCTGTTTTTTAGACTTAACTTTTCAAGGATTTCGTCATTTATAGCTTGAGTCATAAACCTATTTTTTTTTTCTTCTTCCATTTTTCTAACTCTGATTTTTTTAATCTATTTGAAATTTAAAAGAGAAATAGTATTACTAAGAGAAATATGATTTGTCTTTTTAACTTTGTTTATTGAATATGTGTGTTAACAATAGAAATATTGATAATTAATTGCTTATTTTCGCGTCAAAAAAAAAAAAAGAGAATGTAGGCAATTGAATGTCCTATATGCCCGACATCTTGTAGGTTTGACGCAAAGCCATGCTAAGAATGTATTGTTGTATTTGCCGGCTGCCACCTACGATCTCTTGAATTCTGGAGATGTTTAATAGGTCTTGCATCAAAGTATTATCGCATAAGCCCGCCCCTCCCATAAGATTTGCGGCTTCGTAGCAAATTTCTTTCGAAAGAGCACATGTATGATATTTATACATGCTTGCCCCGGCAACCATAGCTTGAGCAAGGTTTTTTGGAAGTTCTCCTCCAAATTGTTCAACCTTCTCGTCGTATTTTTCACAAAACCTCAGCAACCCTTGGGTAACATTTGTCAATCTTGCCCAGAGATCGGTCAATAGAAATCCTACGCCTTGGAATTTCAAAATCATTTGATCGAACTGCTTTCTGTTGTTAACATATATGGCCGCATGAGCTATTGCGTTCCAAGATTGCGATGTAGCATCGAGTGCGATACCTATCCTTTCCGGTACTAACCCTTCAAATAAGTGCTCGCGTCCTTTTCCCACGCCTCCTAAAATGTAATCTTTAGGCACTCTAAGATCTGTAAGGTATTCGTGACCAATCCACACTTTTGGGACCCAAGGGATCATAATGCGATCGCAACTCCAACCGTCCCAAGAAGTATCGATTAGGAACTGAGCCATCGTGTTTCCGTTGTTTTTCTCTGCGGTAGCGTAAGCTACAACGTATCCCGCTTTAGGAGCATTGGTACTAAATATTTTTTCTCCATTTAAAAGAAAGCTATCGTCGTCTTGCTCGTCGCAAGTGGTCAACATATGAACTGCATCGGAACCTCGCTCAGGTTCTGTGATTAAAATCGCTCCAGGCGTTTCACCTGTGACAAATTTTTTTAAGATTTCTAATCTAATAGGTATGTTTTCGTGATGATAATAGACAGGATTGATAGCTAATATTGTAGCACCCCCTGCCATAGAAAACTGAGGGTCAAAGAAACTTAAGGCTAAACATCTCATTAATTCTATTGCTAATCCGTTATCTGGAAAATTTAAGTCAATTTCTTCGTAAGGATGAGCACGTGAAATTAACCCTTCTTTTCCAAAATCGGGGATCCAATGGTAAAATTCTTCGTCTGGGGCATGAGTGATATTATTCTTTTTTTCGTAGCGAATACAAAACTTTTCAGCGCTCCTAAGAAAGTTCATATGCTTTTGGTCTAAAACAGTCATTAAATTTGTATTCAAGAAAGAATATCGATTCTTAAGGCTTAACTTCTTAAGAATCTCGTCACTAATGGCTTGGTCCATAAATTTAGTTTTTTTTTCATTTTCCATAATTTTTACTACCACTTTTTGACAATTTTATAATTTTATGTTAAATATATTCTACTATGAAAAAGGTGATTTAACTTTTTAATTTATTTAGTAGAATTTACATTATTATTTTTTTTAATCTGTTAGAAAATTTCTTAGAAATTATTAAAGCGGTTTCAAAAGGGCAGTTCTTCTTGAATTGAATAACGGTAATAAAATTTTCGATCCCAACTAAAGATAAAATCCCGTAATCTTCGAGAGAAATTAATTCGTGTATTCTAGAATTTCCAATAATAAATCGGCTTTCTAATAGCCTTATAATTTCAGATAATACGTTAGAATTAAGGTAAGAGACAATTACTCTTCCTGTTTGAGTTAGTAATGCAGAAGATATGACGAAAGACGAGAAAGTATGGAGTTCTTTAAAAACTTCAATTAATTCCTTTTGAATTTCTTCTGAAACTAGCTTTTTGCTTTCGATGATCTCATCAACATTTTTTTCAAAGTTTTGGTATTTTGAAACTTCGCCATCAAAATTCTCATTTAGCAACTGCAAATCAAACTCGTTTAGGAATTCGCTTTTAATTTCTCTCAATTGATTCCTTAATTCGACGAGGTTATCGGTTCTATCGCTAAATAAAGCGAACATTAATTCGCTTGAGTCAGCTTTTTCAACCTCAAAAATAAATCTAAACGGTCCGACCTCTATTTCAGATAGCTCCTTAGTTTTCAGAGTTTGTTTAACAAAAGAAAAAATCGCACTTAAAAAGCTACTTGTTAGTTTAATGTTAAAAATATCTTCATATGTTTTATAAAAGATTAGTTCCCCTGTAGATTTCATAATGAAGATATTTTTTATCATGCAAGTTCAAAAAATAAATTTATTTTACTCAATAATACAGATTTTATACTTTTTTAATAATAGTTTAAGTTTAAAAATTCTTGTATAGTTCTTTCTTATAACATTAACGCAATAGAATTACACATTTTTATCAAAAATTTAATTTGACGAAAATATTAGTTTAACAATTTAATTAAATTGTTATAGCTCAAATTAAGGTTTTTATTTTTTATTCGAGAAATGAAAAAATTTAGAACCCATCAAATTTAGCCCATTCGTCTTCTTCTTCTTCGTCGTCGTCCTCTTCACGAAATTCTTCAGCTTTTTTTGCCTTAGTCCCTTCAGCTGATTCTTCTTCGTACTCATCATAATCGTCGTCAAAACTTATGGCTTTATCTAAGTCCGTAGTTATTTCTTCCTCGCTAATTTTTATTTCAGGGATTGGTTCTTCTTCGTGCTTCTTCTTTCCAACAAGTTTAAGATAGTCTCCATGAATTTTAATTGTTATAGGTGTTTCTTCTTGTAGAAGGCGCACTACCACTTCCTCACTGCTTGATGTATCGTGTGGCATACGCATTACAATAGCTCTGGAGCCTTCAAATACGCCGCTTATAATTTCAACTGTATCGCCCGATTCTAAATATTCGGTAACACTCCTTGGGAGTATAACGTGTTTTAACTCGACTAATTCAATATTTTGAACGATCCTTCCTTTTATATGAGGTATACCTTGTACTGCAATTTGGACCGCCCTCTTCTGCGGCGCTTCAAAGAACACATAGCCTGGTAATAAAGGGGATACGAGCATTGCCCTAATATCAGGAACGATATCCAAGATTTTAAACCTGTAGAAAATTTGTTTTAAAATATTGCTTTCTTGGTTAATTGTTGTCCTTACAGCAAAGAGAGTAGTAGAAGGTTCTTGATCTTCTTCTTTCTCGATAAAAATTAAGTTATCTTCTAAATCTGCTCCTTCATTTTCACTCTCTTTTACATTATCCTCTTGATCCACCATGCCTTTTCACTTTTTCCTTATTTGAATTATCCAAATTTAAAATATTTAAATAACAATTTCGAAAAGAAGTTTATGATCTTAAGGAAATTCTAAATTAAAAAATTTTGCTTTTTAAAGAGATTTTAAAAATAAGTGTACAATTCTGCCTGTTATGAACAATTAAAGATATTTTAAGCTTTTAAAATGGAATATTATTTATATCTAATATTTCTGGAATTCTTCTGTTTCGCTCAAGCCAAGAAATTTCAGCATTAGTATATCGCCAAGTAATTTCACATTTACCCAACTTATCCTCTACTACAGTTTCCCAATCCCATGGAGATATTACTACCAAATCACCTTTTCTTATCCATACCCTTTTTTTAATCTTACCACGAATTCTACCTATTCTATGTTTACCGTCTTGGCAAAATACGCCCATTCGTTCACTACCATATATATCAACAACTCTAGCAAACATTTCTCCAATTCGGGTATTTGGGAATTTCACGCGCGTAATTACTGGGGGCACATAAGGACCTTTACTCTTCCCCCTCTTCACTTGTTTTTTTTTAGCCAAAATTTTTTACCTTTTATTTTCAATTTATAAAATTAAAATTTATCTTCAGGTTTGTATTCTCCTTTAATAAATATTATTCTTACACTTTTATCAGAATCATTACGAATATTATGCATTTCTTTTGGTTCAATTAAGAATACGCTTCCTTCTGGGGCGTCGTATTCTTTATCTTCTATAATCATAATTCCATTGCCGTCAACAAAATAGAAAGTTTCGTCAATAAAGTTATGTCCATGAGATTTTTCGGCCATTGAATTGCCTGGTTTGAGTAAAATTAAACCCCAATCAATGCTAGGCCCACGCATTAAATATTTTACGCCAGAATCTCCTTCTCTATACTTAAAGTCGTTTTCGTTAACGCGTTTAATTTTTTATCACTAATTCTTTTATTATAAATCAAATTATCAAAATTAAATTAAGTTAAAAATTTTATTATATTTATTTTTAGTAGGTAAATGATATGGTTTTAACTTTTAAGTTTGCAAGTATCCCGCATATAATTTTTGGCGCCAGAAAGTTAAATGAACTATATAACATAATTCCAAAATTCGGAAAAAATGTTCTTTATGTAATCGGAGGAAAGTCGCTTAAGGAATCTGGTAAATGGAACGAGATTGTGAATGCGATGGAAAAGAAATCAATAAATATTTCGATAATTTCGGTTTATGGAGAACCTACACCAACGCTTATTGATGAAGCTGTAGCGAAGTATAAAAGTAAAAACATAGATTTAGTCGTAGGAATTGGTGGGGGAAGCGTTACCGACGCGGGTAAAGCGATTTCAGCAATGATTCCTAAAGAGGATTCAATTATGAACTACCTCGAGGGTGTTGGGAATAAAATACACGATGGAAAAAAAATACCATATATTGCGGTTCCTACAACATCGGGTACCGGTAGTGAAGCAACAAAAAATGCGGTTATTTCTGAGGTGGGCCCTGAAGGTTTTAAGAAATCTCTTCGCCACGATAATTTAGTCCCTAATTATGCCATTATCGACCCTGAACTTGTATTATCAAGTCCTTTTTCTGTGTCTGCTGCCTGTGGAATGGATGCCTTTACTCAACTACTAGAAGCATATGTTTCACCTCGAGCAAGCCCTATCACTGACGCTTTAGCATTTACGGGCATGAGATATGTGAAAGACGCAATAATACCTGTTTGTAGTACTCACGCTTTGGATATAAATGTAAGATCTGCTATGGCGTATGGCTCTTTAATGTCAGGGATTGCCCTTGCAAACGCAGGATTAGGCATTGTTCACGGATTAGCGTCATCTTTAGGAGGTTTATTTGAAATCCCTCACGGTTTAGCGTGTGGAACGCTTCTTGCAGAAAGTACAAAGATGAACATCACGCAATTGCAAAAAATTGGCGATGCTGGTAAAAAGGGTTTATTAAAATATGCCATGGTTGGGGCTTTACTTGCTGGCAAGGAAGGGTATGAAAATGTTGATGTTTCTTACTATTGTTCAATATTAATTGATACTCTTGAAAAATGGACAAATGATTTAAATATCGATCTTCTAGGAAAGTATGGTATTACAATCAAAGAAGTTGATAAAATTGTAGAAAAGGCAGGATTGAAAAATAATCCAGTGCATCTTAGACGAGAAGATATAATGGAGATAGTGAGAAACCGTATCTAAAAGAGCAACAAAATAAAATCTTGATAAATTTCAGATTTTTTTAATAATTTCTTTTGCCAATAATTCGAACGCTAAATCTGTATTTTCTCCCGTTTTACTTGAAATTCGAAGATAACCAAACATCTCGTAATACTCTTTTACTTCCAAAACATATATGTCTTTTATTGTTATCAGATCTGTCAAATCCGCTTTTGAGCCAAGTAAAAGAATAGGTAAATCAAAATTTTCCGTTCGACAGAGTTTAACCCACTCATCGATAGAATTTAAAGAAAAAGGCCTTGTTAGATCGAAAAGAAATAAAGCTCCTTTTGCACCCATTACGTAATTCTTGAGGAGAAATCTAAACCTTTCTTGTCCTCCAAAATCCCATATTTGTAACAAAATTTTATTACCGTCTAAATCAAGTTCTTTTAGAAAAAATTCAACTCCTAGCGTAATTTTTGTGTCTGCTAAAAATTTTCCCTCTACATAACGATGAAGAAGCGTAGTCTTACCAACACCCCCTTCTCCAGTTGTAATAATTTTTAATACCCTAGGTTTAGACATCTAATTGCCACAATTATTATATGAGCTTCAAAATTTTAAGCATTTAACTTTAAATTCAATAAGAGTTGTATAAAATAACAAAAATAATTAATATTATTGAAATTTTAAAGAGTAATAAAGTTTTATAATTAAAGCAATAGAGAGCCCCCTCCTTTAGGTGAAGGATGAGATTTGCATCAAATTCGTCATCCAAAACAGATATATTCGCATCGCCATTAATTGCCTGCACAAAAGCTATCCCGATGTCATTAGCCAATTTCCATGTTGCTATCCTGTCTGTGACATAAT
>Ga0209986_10003437_pt1 | contig 13875 bp, 10 predicted proteins | sample BlataG_FD_183168 | JGI IMG/M metagenome (GOLD analysis project Ga0209986, IMG submission 183168) | Deep subsurface microbial communities from Black Sea to uncover new lineages of life (NeLLi) - Black_00105 metaG (SPAdes) (version 2) | ecosystem: Environmental > Aquatic > Marine > Oceanic >...
TCCTGACGCATCTGGGTGAACCGCTGGAGCCGCCGCGCGTGTCACCAGCCCGGGGGCCGCCGGTCGACTGGGGTGAGCTGGTGCAGTCCCAGGGTGCTGGGGAGTTCGAGCAACCATCACCGGATGACCTGCCCATGATTGACATTCATAACCGCTGAGAGCAGGTGCCATTCCTTCGCGACGCTCGATCGCGCAGCCGCATTGAAGGCGATGAGGAAGCGGTTTGCGCCGATGGCAGGATCCTCCGCGTGAGCCCGCTCTTTCTCACCTTCTTCTGCCGTGCACGAGGCCGGTGAGTCCGGGACTTGGTGTGAAAAGGCAGCCGAAGGCAACTGTTCGGCTGTTCCTGGCAGATGCTACTCTTGCGAAAGTGCCGTTGACCGTCCTATCCTTTCCTTTCAACGACGGCCCGGTGACGATCATGCTCGACTCCCGCGAGCGGTCGTCGCCAGACCCATCCGGTTTGTGAACTGCCGGCTACCGACCAAAAATCACCAGCGAATTCCGAACCGCTCCAACCGCCGCCAGCCGTGACGTTCGGGTTGTACCTGTGAGGGCGATGAAGCCGGCGACTCGCAACCGGAATCCACCCTGAACCCCTTGCTGGGTGGCAACCACCCACCAATCGTTGATTAGGGTTGCATAGGCCCACCTTCCGATTGCCTCTGTCCGCCCTATGCGCCGCCCCATCTCCCATCGCACCGGGGTTCTGCTGGTTGGGGGCATGTGCTGCGCAGTGATCGCCCAGCCCAGCCTGGCCCGTGAGCCCACTGCCAGCGTGCGCAACCGCGAGCGGGCCGCAGCGGTTCCGGCGGCGGTTGTCCGCCGGGGGGATGAGGCACTCACCCGGCTGAACTGGTCGCCCGTGCCCACGCCGCCGGCCCTGCCGACTGCCAGCCTGCTCGGGCTGGCGTCACCCCGACTAAGTAGCGGAGTGACCAGCCGCCAACTGGGTGGCCTCAAAACCAATGACGGGCGGCTGGCGGTCCTCGGTGTGCTCTCGCCCCGGATCGCTCCAGCCGTGGTGCTGGTCCGCTCTCCCCCCGACAGCCTACGGGAGCGGCTGCTTTACGGTATCGCCGTGGTCTCCCCCCGGGCCGCTGTGGCAATCGAGATTCTCCAGGAAGGTCGCCGCCGGCTGCGGCGGCAATGACAGGAACTCTGCCAGTTGCCGCAGCCCTGCCGACAGCGTGTCTGAAACCCCTGCCGCACGACACGCAAGGAATTGCCCGGGCGAATTGGCCCTGCAGGGGACGGACTTCCAGCGAGCCTAAACCCACCTCATGGCTGCTTTTCACAGTCGCAAAACCCGAAAATGCCGTTGGCGTCCTCATCCGCGCGTCCACGCGAACCAGCAGAAAACCGTCGCTCCCACGCCTGGGACCGTAAAGTACACCATTGAACCTTGAGTTTCGATCAGGTTCTTATAGGATTTGCCTTGATTTTCGATTGCGTCGGTTTTTGTACCGATTCATTTTGTTTCGCTCGCCCTTATGTATCGTATCGCCCAGCGACAGATCGAGCGGTGGACGGCGTCGCCCCGGCGGAAGCCGCTCGTCGTCCGTGGGGCCCGACAGGTTGGCAAGACATGGCTCGTCGAGCATGTCGCTGCAGCCGCGTTCGAGTCACTCGTCAAGATTGACCTTGAGAAGCGGCGCGATCTGCATGCCCTCTTCGGCGACAAGCTCGACCCCCACCTGATCTTGCAACAGCTTGAGCTGGAGAGCGGCCGGCGAATACTTCCCGGCCGGACGCTACTCTTCATCGATGAGATCCAGGCCTGCCCGCGGGCCATCGTGGCGCTCCGCTACTTCCACGAACAAATACCCGAGCTGCACGTCATCGCCGCCGGCTCACTCTTGGAGTTTGCCCTCGGTGAGATTTCTGTGCCGGTGGGCCGCGTGCAATACCTGCACCTCCACCCGATGACGTTTTGCGAATACCTGCGTGGCATTGGCAACGACGTGGCCGCCGACACCGCCGCTCTGCCGCCCTCCACGGTTGACCCCGAAATCCAGAAGCAGCTGCTCACCGAACTGAAAACCTACTTTTTCGTGGGCGGAATGCCGGAGAGCGTGCGGGCCTTTCGCGACACAAGGTCGCTTGTCGAGGCGTTCAGGGTGCAGGCCGAAATTGTCACCTCCTCGCGCGATGACTTCGCCAAGTACACGCCGCGGGTCGATCGCGGCTGCCTCGACAACGTGCTTGCGAGCGTTGCCCACCAGGTCGGTGAACAGATTAAGTACACCCGGCTTGACTCCGGCCACTCAGGCCCCACCAACCGCCGCGGCTTCGACCTGCTCCGCAAGGCCCAGCTGATCCACAAGATCACCGCCACCAATCCGTCGGGACTGCCGCTCGGGGCCTCCGGCGGCGGGAAGCGGTTCAAGGCCGCGCTGCTCGACATCGGCCTCATGCAGCATCTCTGCCACGTGCCCGTCGAACGTGAAATGCGGCAGGCCGATCTGCTGGCAATCTACCGGGGCAGGCTCGCCGAGCAGTTCGTCGCCCAAGAGCTCGTCGCTAGCCACGCCTCGCAACTTTTCTATTGGTCACGGGAAGCCCGCGGCAGCAGTGCGGAAGTGGACTTTCTCGTTGCGCGAGACGGCAAGGTCGTGCCGATTGAGGTCAAGTCGGGTGCGGGGGGCAGTCTCCGCAGCCTGCACCTGCTGCTGGCCACCTATCAGTCCTGCCCGGAAGGCATCGTGCTCTTCTCGGGCACCTTCGCCCACCGGCCCGAACAGCGGCTGACCTTCATGCCGCTCTACTACGCCGGCACCCTGGGTGACCCACGGCCCGACGTGGCGTGAAAGATCCTCAGGACGGCTGTCGCCCGCCACAAGCCCGCGGAAGAAGCTGAGGGCGGTTCCGACCGTCTGATCCTCTCCTGCCAGACGATCTGGAGCACCAGCTGGTATCCGCAGAGCTGAGAAAACCTCGCGGCCACCGCCCCGGCGGTCACTCCACCAGATGGCAGGCCACCTCGTGGCCGGGGGCGAGCTGCCGGAGGGCCGGCACCTCGTGGCGGCAGCGTTCCTCCCGCAGCGGGCAACGGGTGTGAAAGGGGCAGCCCGTAGGCGGACTGACAGGGCTGGGCAGTTCGCCAGTGAGCACCGTCCGCTGCCGCGTCCGTTCGTAGACCGGGTCAGGCAGCGGCACCGCCGAGATCAGGGCCTGGGTGTAGGGGTGCCGCGGCTCGGCAACGATCGTCCGGGCATCGGCCAGTTCGACAATGCGGCCGAGGTACATCACGGCAATCCGGTCGCTGATGTGCCGAACCGCGGCCAGGTCATGGGCGATAAAAATCAGCGTCAGCCCCAGCCGTTCCCGCAGGTCTGCCAGTAGGTTGATGATCTGGGCCTGAATCGAGACATCGAGGGCACTGATCGGCTCATCGGCAACAATCAGTTCGGGGCCGAGGGCGAGGGCCCGGGCAATCCCGATCCGCTGCCGCTGGCCGCCGGAGAACTCGTGCGGATAGCGGCGGATGGCCCGCGGATCCATGCCAACCGTTTCCAGCAACTGCTGAATCCGCTCGCGGCGCTCACCGCCACTGGCGACGGCAAAGTTCCGCAGGGGCTCAGCCAGAATCGCCTCCACCGTCATCCGCGGGTTCAGCGAAGCGAACGGATCTTGGAAGATCATCTGCATCCGCTGCCGCAGGGCCCGCAGCCGGCTGTCCCAGGCCCAGCGGCCAGCCCGCCGCCGCCAGAACTGCGAGATCGGCTCACCGTCGAAGACCACGCTGCCAGCCGTTGGCCTTAGCAACTGCAGCACCGCCCGGCCGGTGGTTGACTTGCCACAGCCGCTCTCCCCAACCAGCCCGAGGGTCTCACCCCGGCTGACCGCAAAGCTGACCCCAGCGACTGCCCAGACCTCGTCATGCCCCCCACCAAACCAGCCGCCCGCGCGGGGCACCGGAAATCGCACCGCGAGGTCGCGGACTTCCAGCAGTGGCTCCTCTGCCTGTGACCCCGGTTTGTTCATTGACTCACCTTCACTTCCCAGCAGGCCGCCCAGTGGGTGGGCGAGGCCACAACCACTGCCGGATAGTCCTGCCGGCAGCGGTCGCCTGCCAGGCTGCACCGCGGGTGGAAGGGGCAGCCGCCTGGCAGGTGGCCGAGGTCGGGGGGCAGGCCCGGAATGGCCTGTAGCGTCTCCCGGGGTGGGGTGTCGATCCGCGGCATGCTGGCCAACAGACCGCGGGTGTAGGGGTGCAACGGGTTGGCAAAGACCTCGGCCGTGGTCCCTTCCTCGACGATGCGGCCGGCATACATCACCGCCACCCGGTCGGTGGTGCCGGCGACCACGCCGAGGTCGTGGGTGATGAGTACCACAGCGGTGCCGAGGTCGGCCTGCAGCTCTCCGATCAGTTCTAGAATCTGCGCCTGGATTGTCACGTCGAGGGCGGTCGTCGGCTCGTCGGCAAAGAGCAGCTCAGGCCCGCAGAGCAGGGCCATGGCAATCATCACCCGCTGCCGCATGCCACCGGAGAACTGGTGGGGATACTGATCGATGCGGCGGCCGGCGTCGGGAATGCCGACCCGCTCGAGCATGTCGATGGCCGCCTGCCGGGCCGCCGCCCGCGTCGCTCCCTGATGCACCTCCAGCACCTCGGTCAGCTGCCGGGCGACCGACAGGTAGGGATTCAGCGCGGTCAGCGGATCTTGAAAGATCATCGCCAGCCGGTCCCCACGCAGCCGCTGCAGCTCGCGTTCGGGCAGGGTCAATAGGTCGCGACCACCAAAATGGATCTGGCCCGTCGGGTGGACCGCCGGCGGGGTCGGCACCAGCCGCAGGGCCGACAGGCAGGCGACGCTCTTGCCCGAACCGCTCTCGCCGACGATGCCCAGCGTCTCGCCCCGCCGCACGGCAAAGCTCACCCCATCGACAGCCTTCACCACCCCGTCATCGGTCTGAAAATGCGTCCTCAGATCACGAACCTCAAGCACCGTCTCAGTGGCTGTTGCCGGCGGACTCGCAGCGTGCATGCAAATCTCCATGACGGCCGCAAACGTAATCCCAAGCTGGTGAGGTGACGGCGGCCTCGTCGGCGGGGCACCAAGAGGAAACCATAGCCAACGTAGTCTGTTCCGCTGGCCGCAGCACGTCCAGCGAGATGAGCCGAGCCGCTGAAGGGTATTTCATGAGTCGGTTCCGTCGCTGCCGCTCCTATGCTTCCTGGCGACCACCTTTGGTTTCACGCTGGACGAGGCGAAGGGGGTCGGCGAACGCTCGAGGAGCTTGCGGCCGGCACGGCCGCCGCGACGAGACTTTTGCCGCCCCCGAGCCGGCAGCTGTCGGGGAACTCTCAGCCAAACCTGCTGTCGGTCCAGTCGCTGCCGCTCCTGGCTTCACGTTCGGCGAGGTGAATGAGCCGGCGTTTTGCTCAGGTCCGCATCCGCGGGTCGAGGGCGTCGCGGACGCCGTCGCCGAGGAAGTTGAGGGCGAAGAGCAGCAGCGTCATCACGCCGCCGGGAAAGACCAGGGTCCACCAGAAGACCAGCATCTGGTTGGCACCGTCGTTGATCAGGCTGCCGAGGCTCGGCTGCGGCGGCTGCACACCCAGGCCCAGGAACGACAGGAAGGCCTCCTGCAAAATCATCGCCGGCACCGTCAGGGTAAAAGTGACGATCACCGGCCCAAGGGTGTTGGGAATGAGATGCCGCAGCACGATGTCGCGGCCCGGCGTACCGAGGCTGCGGGCGGCCAGCACAAAATCCTGTTCTTTGAGGCTCATCACCTGGCCCCGCACCACCCGCGCTGTCAGCAGCCAGCCGACTGCGCCGAGGGCGAGGAACAAGAGCAGCAGGCTCTTGCCCAGAATCGTCACCAGGATGATCACCAGAAACATGTAAGGCAGGGCGTAGAGGATATCGACCACCCGCATCATCAGGGTGTCAACGAGGCCACCGGCATAACTCGCCACCGCTCCATAGACCGTGCCGATGGTCGCGGCGAGCAGCGCCGCCAGCAGGCCGACCGACAGGCTCACCCGGCCGCCAACCAGCACCCGCACCAGCAGGTCCCGACCGTAGAAATCAGTCCCAAAGGGATGCTGCCAGGAAGGAGACTGTGGCCCATAGGCCAAGTCTTGCGTCTGGGCGTCGTAGCCGTAGGTGGCCGCCAGCAGCGGCGGCCCGACCAGACAGGCCAGCCCCACCAGCAGAATGAACAGGCCGCTGGCGACCGCCATGCTGTTTTTCCGCAGCCGCCGCCAGGCGTCCTGCCACAGTGAGGTACCGGCGACGAGGTCACCCGCCGTCACGGCCGGCGGCGTTATCTGTTCTGTGGTGGCAGTGCTGGTGGCCGGGGTCGTCATGAATAGTCGATCCGCGGGTCGAGCAGGCCATAGAGCACGTCGACAACGAGATTGAGCAACAGCAGAAAGAAGGCATACAGCAGCACGATGCCCATCACCAAAAAGTAATCGCGGTTGAAGGCGGCATCGACAAAGTAGGGGCCGATGCCCGGCACATTGAAAATCTTTTCGACCACCACGCTGCCGGTGAGCATGCTGGCGATGGCCGGCCCGAGATAGCTGACCACCGGCAGCAGCCCGCCGCGGAGCATGTGCCGCCAGATCACCAGCCGTTCCGACAGCCCCTTGGCCCGGGCGGTGCGGATGAAGTCACTGCGGATCACCTCCAGCATGCCCCCCCGGGTCAGCCGGGCAATCGAGGCGGCGTAGATCGTGCCGAGGGTCAGCCCCGGCAAAATCAGGTGCCGCCAGTCGCCCCAGCCGGCCGGCGGCAGCAGGTGCAGCCGCAGCGACACCACCAGCACCAAGAGCGGCCCCAGCACAAAGCTCGGCACACTGATGCCGACCAGCGCCGTGGTCATGGCGGCATGGTCCCAGGCGGTGTTCTGCCGGACGGCGCCAATGATGCCAGCCGTGATGCCGACCAGCAGCGACCAGACCAGGGCGACGGCCGCCAGCGACAGCGTGACCGGAAAGCCGGCGGCGATGATCTCGTTGACGGTCCGCTGGGGGTATTTGGTGGAGAGGCCCAGATCACCCCGTAGCAGGTTACCGACATAGCGGACAAACTGCTCCGGCAGCGGCCGGTCAAAGCCGTACCTGGCCTCGAGCTGCTGGCGGATCTCTGGCGGAATCTCTTTTTCGCTGGAAAAGGGCGAGCCGGGAGCCAGCCGCACCAGCGCGAAGGAGGCGGCAATGATGACCAGCGCCGTCGGCACCAGTTCGACCAACCGGCGGAGCAGATAGCGGGTCACGGGCTCATCTCCTGGCGCCGAGTCACCGTGGAAGGTAACGGGCGAGGGGCGGGCCCATGCCAATCGAGCAGCGTCGGAAACTGAACGCAGCCGGGATGGCGACGTGAAGTTTCCGTCGAGTGAGTGAAGGACAGGGCGTCCGGAGCGAACGTCCGACGAGATGGCAGGGGTCCGCCCTGCGCCGCAAACGCCTCGTCGATCCAGATGTATTTCCAGGGGTGGCGATCCTGGTGGTTTCCCCAGATGCCGCGGACATAGGGCTTGATCAGCTGGCTGCGGGTGTAGACATAGAGGGGAATCAGCGGCTGCTCATCGAGCGCGAGGGCCTCAGCCTGCCGCAGCAGCGCAAGCCGGGTAACCGGGTCGGCCTGCCGATTGGCCTCCGTTAGCAGTCGGTCGTATTCGGGGCTCGCCCAGTTGGAATGGTTGTTGCCGCAGTCGCTGGTGAGCAGCTCCAGAAAGGTGTAGGGATCGGCGTAGTCCCCAATCCAGCCCATCCGGCAGAGCTGAAAGTTCATCTGCTCGGCGTTGGCCAGAAAGACCTTCCACTCCTGGTTGGCCAGCTCCACCTTGATGCCCAGTTCCTGCTGCCACATCGCCTGCAGGGCCTCAGCCACCTGCCGATGCCCCTCCGAGGTGTTGAACGAGACCGTCACCGGCGGCAGGCCCTTGCCGCCGGGATAGCCGGCCTCGGCCAGCAGCCGACGGGCCGCGTCGGGGTCGTGGACCGGCCGGCCCAGCCCCTCATACCCAGCCAGTCCGGCGGGGACGAGGTCGGCCGAGGCGATCTGCCCGCCGCGGGTGACGTGCTTCACAAGTGCCTCGCGATCGACAGCCAGCGACAAGGCCCGCCGCACCAGCGGGTCGTCCAGCGGCGGAGCCTGGGTGTTGATCCAGTAGAAATAGACCGCCAGGTAGGGATGCTGGTGGAAGTCCTGGTAGCGGGAGAGATGATCGAGAAACTCCGCCGGCAGCGAGGTGTTCCCTCCAGGCCAGTCGAACTCCCCGGCGGTGTACATGTTGAGCGCCGTCGTCGCGCTCTCCACCATCGCCAGCCGCACCCGGTCGAGCTTCACGCCGGCGGCATCCCAGTACCGCGGATTCTTGTCGAAGACCATCCGCTGGCGGAACTGCCACTCGGTCATCCGGTAAGGGCCGTTACAGACGACATGCTCCGGCCGGGTCCAGAGGTCGGCATCGATGCCGCGGCGGTCGAGATCCTCCAGCAAATGCCGGGGGATCGGCATGAAGGAATAGAAGCCCAGAAAGTTCAGGAAGTAGGGCAGGGGATCGACCAACTCGACCTCGAGGGTCAGCTCGTCCACCGCCCGCACCCCGAGGCTGTCGGGGCTGGCCTCCCCCCGAGCAATCTCGGCGCCGCCGCTGAAGATAAAGCCGTTACTGGCGTACTTGCTGGCTGTCTGCGGGTCGACCAGCCGCCGGAAAGAAAAGACAAAGTCGTGGGCTGTGAGCGGCTGACCATCCGACCACTGTGAGGGCCGCAAGAAAAAGGTAAAGCGGCGGCCATCGTCCGAGACCTGCCAGCTGGTGGCAATCGCCGGCAGCGGCTCAAGGGTTTCGGGGTGGGCCTGCACCAGCCCCTCGAAGGTGTTCCAGATGATCTCACCGCCGGTGCTGTCAGAGCAGCGATTGGGGTCGAGCCACTCCGGCTCACTGGAGTTATTGATCCAGAGTTCATTTGGACCATGCCGGGGCCGGACCGTCCCAACGTAGGGCGAGCCGGTATCACCGCAGCCAGTTACCAGGAGCAGGGCCGGCAGAATCGCCGGCCAGCAGCCAGACCTGCTGCCACCCCAGGCAAGCCTGCTCAGTCCTCGCTGCAGTTTTCGCATTGGCCCTTCAACAAGACCTCGGTCACCGCCCGGATGCCGGCCGACTTGCCAGCCGGCGGCCGTTTGGCCTTGGCATCACTTCCCGGCTTGGGGGTGATTGCCACCTTGACGTCATCCAGGCATGACACCTCACCGCAGCTGGTGCAGACGAAGTGGGGATGATCCTCACCGAGACCGCCCTCGGCATGATGCCGCTTCAGCTCAAACCGCCAGACGTGGTCGCCCAGATCGACCCGGGTGGCCAGCTGGGCCTCGGTCAGCTCGGTGAGGTTGCGATAGATCGTTGCCCGGTCATAGCCCTCATCGGCCAACTCATCGACCACCTCAGCATGGGTCAGGGGGCCGGTGGCCCGCAGCAGCTGACCGAGCACCGCCACCCGGGCCCGTGTGCACCGCAGGCCCACCCCGCGAATGCGGTCTTCGATGGACTTGGTGGACGGGGGTTTGGCGGACATCGGGCTGTGCTTCCGGGCAGCGGCTCCTCCAGACAACGCTCTCAGCCTACACGACCGCGGCGGCTGCGAGCACCTCGATTACCCCCGTCATGAAGGCGGGCAGGTCAGCCGGCTTGCGGCTGGAGACGAAATGCCGGTCCACCACCACCTGGGTGTCCTCCCAGATCGCCCCGGCGTTCATCAGGTCGTCCTTGATGCCAGGGCTCCCGGTCACTCGTACCCCCCGGTAGACACCGGCTGAAATTGCGATCCAGCCGCCGTGGCAGATGGCGGCGACCAGCTTGCCGTGGGCGGAAAACTCACGGACGAGGTCGAGCACCTTTTCGTCGCGGCGGAGGGCGTCGGGCATCCAGCCGCCGGGCAGCAGCACCCCGTGAAAGTCGCTCGCCTCCATGTCGGCAATGGCGGCGTCGCTGGTGCAGGGATAGCCGTGCTTGCCCGCATAGGTGCGGCCCTGCATCTTCCCGGCAACGGTGACATGGCCGCCCGCCTCCTCGAGCCGCAGCTTCGGGTACCAGAGTTCGAGGTCTTCATAGGCATCGCCAACGAACGCCAGCATCCTGATACCGGTAAGCGGCTGGTGGGCGGGGCTGAAACTGGTCATGGTGATCTCTCCACAGGCAAAGGGAACAGCGACGGGCATCCGCCCCGAAACAGTGCGACTCCTCCGCGGTGCATTATCGCGGCTCGGGCGGCCCGTTCACCCGATCTTTTTTCGGCCCGGAAAAGACCCGGCGCCACGCTCCTCGAGCCCGCATCACGCTTTCCCCTCGCTCAGGTGGCCTGTCGCCTCATGCCAGCACTGAGACCCAGCCGGTAAAAACAGCGGTCACAGCGGTCTTCGGCAGGCCTTAAAAAATTCTGCTTGACGTCATCGGACACGCCGCTACAGTCACGCCCCGGCCATATGAAGTGGTCGAAACGGTACAAACCACAATATCTTGCGATAGCACGCAGATGGACCTGCCTTCCGCCGTTCGCGTTTTTTTGGGTGTCCAAACCGGCTGAAGGACTCATCCGGGCCGCGCGAATTCGTCGATACGGCTTGTTGAACGGCTATACGCAAGTATACTTTGTTAGGCCCGTGTGTGGCCATTACCTCCAGGAGTGTTGTTCATGTCCCAGTTTGAATCGTCCGCCCCGGTTGCCTCGTCCGCCAATCCCGCAACCGAATCAGCCGCAGGCGGCGGTTCATCGGCCCCGAAAACCCGGACGGCAATTGCGATCGAGCCAACCTTCTGCCCGGTCGAGGTGGACAGCCCGTTCGACACGACCGAATGGGAGCTGCGGACAGCGGCGATCAAAGGGGAGAATGGGCAGCTGCTGTTCGAGCAAGCGGCCTGTGAAATTCCAGCCGCCTGGAGCCAGCTGGCCACCAACGTCGTCGTCAGCAAGTACTTCTACGGTGAAATTCACACGCCCGAGCGGGAACACTCCGTCAAGCAGCTGGTGCACCGGGTGGCCCGGACGATTGCCGACTGGGGCATTGCCGACGGCTACTTCAAGACGCCGCAGGACGGCGAAAACTTTTACCGCGATCTGGCCTGGCTCTGCGTTCACCAACACGGAGCCTTCAACTCACCAGTCTGGTTCAACGTCGGCCTCTATCACCAGTACGGCGTGACGGGAGCATCCTGCAACTGGCGGTGGGACGAGGCCCGCCGCGACGTGGTACAGCCCGAAAATCCTTACGAATACCCCCAGGGCAGTGCCTGCTTCATCCAGAGCGTGCAGGACAACATGGAGGACATCATGGACCTCGCCCGCAGCGAGGCCATGCTTTTCAAGTTCGGCTCTGGTACCGGCACGGACCTCACCACTCTCCGCAGCGAGAAAGAAAAACTCTCCGGCGGGGGCAAGCCCTCCGGGCCGCTCTCGTTCATGCGGGTCTACGACCAGATCGCCGCAGTCGTCAAAAGCGGTGGCAAGACCCGCCGGGCGGCCAAGATGCAGTCCCTGAAGGTCTTCCATCCCGACATCATGGACTTCATCGAGTGCAAGTCGAAGGAAGAGAAGAAGGCCCGCGTGCTGATCGAAAAGGGGGGCTACGACGCCAACTTCAACGGCGAGGCCTACAGCTCGATCCTGTTCCAGAACGCCAATCTCTCCGTGCGAGTCACCGAGGACTTCATGGAGGCGGTCGAACGGGATGATTCGTGGACCACCCGCTGGGTCACCGACTCATCCAAAGCCGGCCCCACCTACAAGGCCCGCGAGGTGATGGACCGGATCGCCGAGTGTGCCTGGCAGTGCGGCGACCCCGGCTTGCAGTATGACACCACGATCAACCGCTGGCACACCTGCCCCAACTCCGGCCGGATCAACGCCAGCAACCCGTGCTCGGAATACATGTTCCTCGATGACACCGCCTGCAATCTGGCGAGCATCAACCTGATGAAGTTCCGCCGGCCTGACGGTGCGTTCGACGTCGAGCGGTTCGTCGCCGCCTGCCGGGTCTTCTTCATCGCTCAGGAAATCCTGGTTGACCACGCCAGCTATCCGACTGCCCGAATCGCCCGCAACAGCCACCTCTACCGGCCACTGGGACTGGGCTACTCAAACCTCGGCAGCCTGCTGATGTCCGACGGCCTGGCCTACGACTCCGACGCCGGCCGGGGCCTCTGTGGGGCCCTCACCGCCATCCTGCACGGGGCAGCCAACCGCACCAGCGCTGAACTGGCCGGAGCGGTCGGCCCCTTTGACGGCTTTGCCGCCAACCGTGAGCCGATGTTGAAGGTCATGCAGATGCACCGCGACGCGGTCGAACAGATCGAGGTGGCCTGCCCCGACTATCTCAAGGATGCTGCCCGCGGGATCTGGGACGAGGTACTGGCCGACGGCCGCCGCCTGGGGTTCCGCAACGCGCAGGCGACCGTACTGGCTCCGACCGGCACCATCAGCTTTCTGATGGATTGCGACACTACCGGCATCGAGCCCGACATCGCCCTGGTGAAGTACAAGCAACTGGCCGGTGGCGGGATGCTCAAGATCGTCAACCAGACCGTGCCGCTGGCCCTACGGAAGCTTGGCTATGACGAGCCGGCGGTCGAAAATGTACTGGCCTACATCGACAAGAACGACACGATCGAGGGCTGCCCGGAACTCAAGGACGAACATCTGTCGGTCTTCGACTGTGCATTCAAACCGCGGCTGGGCAAACGCTCCATTCAGTGGCGGGCCCATGTGACGATGATGGCAGCCGCCCAACCATTCATCTCCGGAGCGATCTCCAAGACTGTCAACATGCCGCGGGAGACGACGCCGGCCGATATCGCCGGAGCCTACACCGAAGGCTGGCGACTGGGGCTGAAGGCGATTGCGATCTATCGGGATGGTTCGAAGGAGAGCCAGCCGCTCTCGACGAGCACGGAAAGTGACAAGAAGGCCGAGAAGGCGGTGGCCGCCCCCCGGCGGGAACGGCTGCCTGACACCCGTCGCAGCCTGACCCACAAGTTCAATGTCGGCGGCCACGAGGGGTACATCACCGTCGGCCTCTACGACGATGGCCGGCCCGGGGAACTGTTCATCACGATGGCCAAGGAGGGGAGCACCATCGGGGGCCTGATGGACTCTTTCGGCACGGCGGTCTCGATGAGCCTGCAGTACGGCGTGCCGCTGGAGGTCTACACCAAGAAGTTCTCCCACACCCGGTTTGAACCCTGGGGCTACACCAAGAATCCTGATATTCCAGTGGCCAAGAGTCTGGTCGACTACATTTTCAGGTGGATGGGCACCGAGTTTCTGCCCGGCTACCGCGAAGCCAACCGGGCCGGTAGCTCTGGCGGTGGCAGCAGCGGCGGGGAGGCCGCTGCGGGAGACGATGGCGAAAGTGAGTCCAAGCCCGCCGCCACGAGGGCGAGCGGGCGGGACAGCCGGCAGGAAGCCACCAACGGCAAGCACACCAGTAGCGGCGAACTGACCGGCAGCCGGGGCCGGCATCCGGGCGGTAACGGCAAGGCGATGGTCACAGCCCGGGCCGCGACCCTGTCAGCCCCGAAGCGGCAGACGGGCGACGGCACGGCGGCACTCCTGGAGCGGGCCGGACTGAAAATGGCAGACGATCCGCAGGCCAGCCCAGGCGATCGCCAGACCCAGTTCGCCAAGTTCCAGATCGACGCTCCGGCCTGTGACAACTGTGGCTCGATCACGGTTCGCAACGGCAACTGTTATCTCTGCCACAACTGCGGCAACAGCATGGGCTGTAGCTAGCTGTACCGGTGCGGGGCCTTCCATGGCCCCCGCACCAAAGGAGCGACGGCGGCGACCGCGATCGTTCCGGGAAACTTTGTTGAAGCCTGCTGGCCAATTCAGCCGAACAGAGGATCTGGCGA
>Ga0209986_10003439_pt1 | contig 13873 bp, 10 predicted proteins | sample BlataG_FD_183168 | JGI IMG/M metagenome (GOLD analysis project Ga0209986, IMG submission 183168) | Deep subsurface microbial communities from Black Sea to uncover new lineages of life (NeLLi) - Black_00105 metaG (SPAdes) (version 2) | ecosystem: Environmental > Aquatic > Marine > Oceanic >...
AACAATTGTTTGTATGGGTTACATCACTAACACCGCCGTCAAAACCCTCGACAAAAATCGCCTCTGTCAAGTCGTTATCAGTAACTATGATATTCTTTGTGAGAGTAATAACGGCAGGGGGTGCATCAATGATGAATACACCATCAAACGGACCAGTGTATTGATTATCGGTCCTGATAATAGTATTACTTTCGATAGCGCTGTTAGAAGTTGGCGCCCACCAGAGAACAAAGTCCTGATAATCACGGCTCACATTATGGTCAATAGTAATATTAGATGAAGACATCTTAGCAATGTCAGCCCAATAGCTGACTTCTAAAAAACCCATATTGTGGTAAGTAGTATTGTGATGAATATGGATATTGTCTTTATGATTTCGGCCATCATCTATTTCTATTGCGCCACCATCACCGCCCCATTCACCACCAACTATAAACATATTCTCGATAGTATTAAACGAGACTTCCTGATTACCGATCCCTAATTGGATGCCTATTGGTCCCCAATACGGTTCAGATAACCATCCACCCGCTTGAGAACTGTTAACGTCATGAATATAGTTCTGGGTAATGAGACTGTACTGGCTGTATGACTGAATAGCTTTTGGATTGTTGGCGAATTCATTGTTTCTGATAATTACATGATCATTTCCTAAACTCACATGTAACGCGCCAACAGACCATATTTGCTCAAAGGAAACATCCCCACCCACGGCTGGAGCACAATGATGAAAATACAGGTTTTCCACAATGTGATAATCGCCCCTGATCCGCATTGCGTTTCCCTTATTGTAAACATACCTGGAATTTGTAAAACTTGGTGCGTCTCCAGTTCCGTAAGCTGATATTGTAATCGGATGACTCGCAGTTCCGTTTCCGTTGATGGTAACGTAGCCGTCATAACTGCTGCCGCGCTTGAAATAGATATTATCGCCGGGATGAAAGGTCATACTAGATACTTTGTCTAATGTTTTCCAAGGGCTGTTTTCACTCGTCCCACTATTATTGTCATCGCCACTGCCACTGTCGATATAGTAATCCTGTCCAATACCTGGCGTGGGCGCGGTCGTATTGCCACTACAGGCGACCATGAGACACGTTAATACAACTACCACGACAAAACACTTGAATTTCTTATTCTTTTTCACGAGTTTCTCGGCTCTTATTCTATGCACTGGCGGCGAACGGAAAACGCGTCGGTGTTTTTGAGTGTCAGCCCGGGCTGCAACCTGCTCGACGAACCGATATCGTTACCCCAGATCTCACTGAGGTGATCGAAAACTTGCCAGTACCGAAGGTGCGTAACGAGAATTCGGTGATGCGGGAGGGTCTTGCGCTGTTTTTTGATGTCGTGATTATCGGTGCAGGCTCTTCCTATTCTGAATTTGGCTTTACAGTCATCAACTGACTGCTGATATGGCCCAGATCAAGTACATAACCTACCCCACCGCCCGATAAGGGTATCCCTTCATCGAAAAGATCAAACTGGTTTTTCCCATCCACCCAGGCTTTAATATGGTTCCCGGACACCTGCATTTTCAAGGTATATGTTTTGTGGATTTCCCATTCAAAATCCTTTTCTGTAAGAATCGTGTCGCCATCCAGAGCCTTTATCAACCGGACCTTATTTCCTTTCACCAGCTGAAGCGCATAAAAGCGTTTTTGACCCTGAACTCGTACAGCAATGCCGCCAGCATCCATCAACCAAGGGGTAATATCGGCCTCAACTTGGTAATCTTTCCACTCGCGAGTGCCTTGCATAATCAACCCGCGCCCTTCATTTTGAACAAGCCGATATGGCTCAGGCCACCACATTTCCCATAAATCCATGGCGTCAATCCAGGCTTGACGCCAAACCAACGGGGGTTCCCACCGTTTATTCGAACCCATTGGTCTAGTAAAGATCACATTTGGTTCTCCATCCCAGGTCAAATAATCTAGATGTATTGTTCCAATTTCTGCTTTACATTCGAATCCGATCTCAGCGATTGGTTGGCTGTACGTATTGGGAATAATCCATTCTGTTTCTGTGTAAGCATTTTTTAGCAAGGCAACTTCAGGCCCATAGATCATATCCAACGTATCATCTTGATTGTAAACTTTGATGAAAAGTTTAAGATTTGTGTCCTGTTCAGCATTGAAACCAGCCCTTACTTTTTGCCCTGAATAAAGGGTTGGTGACGCTAATGATTTATAACCTTCCATTTTCAGTTCGTCGGGAAGAATGAAAGTCGGGGTTGAGATATTACCCTGTCCTTCAAATTTTATCGCCAAACTACGTTCCCCCTTTTCACTATGGCCCACCACGTTTTCAATTTTAGTAGCATTGACACCTGGGCGAAAACCTTGAACGCTGCCGGGAAATTCAAAGTGGAAGCGAGCACCATTTTTGGGCAAGACTGGATCCTTCCCCGCCAATGCTCTGCCCACATTAACAACATGCTGTGTTTCAATCACAGCATCAGTGATCGAACGACCACCATCTGCTGCAGGCATGTATAATCGGTCTGCCACGGGTCCGCGCCAGTCATTGCCATTTTCAAATGTTGCCAAACCGTCTTTAATGCCCAACAAACAACCCAAATTACCTGAATTGCAATCCGTGTCCCAACCGGCTGTATTGACGATCAACATCGATTTATTAAAATCGCTATCACCATACAATAATCCCAAGATAATCAGGCCGTGGTTGGGCACAATATGGCAATTCCCCCCATAATTTTCATAGTTATATAGGCCCGCGATCTTTTTTCTTCCCTTATGCCAATCAGGTTCAGCGGCATGCCATTCGCGAATATCCGAGATCATGCGGTAAATCACTGAATCTTTGGGGATAAGTGATACCCCCAGATCGAGTAATTTATTGATGTCGGATTCAACGAAAGCCTGTGCCTCCATGGCGGCCAAAACTTGAGATGCGTAGATCGCTTCCCCGTCGTGGCTGACACTTGCAGCTCGTTTGGCCAGGTCAGCGGCTAGTTCGGGATTTCCAGGTGCAACCATTGCCCAACCATCGATGAAAATTTGGGCTCCAATTTGTTCAGCGATAATAGCGCCATTCAACTCAATTGATCCGGATGCAGGGGCTTCAATGCCATTCTTCAAACGAATAAAGGCTGTATGCTCGGTAGAATTGCCAAAACCACCCCACCATAAGATCGTGCGTTCTTCGATGATGTAGTTGAGCCAGGTTTGCCCGATTTGCGCCGGGGTCAAATCCAATGAATTATGATAATCTGGCAAAGACCGCAGAAATGTAAATGTCCCCGTTATGTCATCGTCCGAAACAATTAGTGGTGGTTTCCAGGAAATACGGTCGTTGACATAATAATCAATCTCTCCCAGTTCTTCTAAAATGCGCTCATAGGTCCACCCTTCAAATGGTCGGCCCAGATAAACGCCAATGAGTTTCCCTAGTATTCCTGCGTACACACGTTCTGCATAATCATTAGGTAGCGCCACTATGATCTCTTTAAAACTCTCGATCTGTCTAATTTTTCAACAATGCTTTTAGCTCATTCCGTTCTGGCATAGCAGGTTGAGCGCCTTCTTTGGTAACAGACAAGGCACCGCCAGCCATACCCCATTGGATCGCTTTTTCAACAGGTAAGTTTTCACTTAGTGCAACCGCTAATGCGCCATTAAACGCATCTCCGGCTGCAACGGTGTCAACTGTCGTAACCTGATAGGGTTCAAAGGATTCTTCTTGATCGCCCATCAATGCAAAAGCACCTCGACTACCCATCTTGATAATCACATTTGATGCGCCGTGACCCATCAGGATTTTTGCTGCCTTGGCTGCATCTTCTTTTGTCTCTAGTGGGAAACCAACCAACAATTCCGTTTCGGTTTCATTCGGGGTGATGATATCTAACAGTGGGTAAATTTCTTCGGGCAATATTTGCGCCGGGGCTGGATCAAGAATTACTTTCACATTATTCTCTTTTGCTAATTTAGCAGCAGCCATCACCATCTCCATTGGTATTTCCAATTGGAGAAGTAATACCTCTGACTTGGTCAAAACAGCTTCCAGCCTTTTCAGATCCTGGTCATCAACCTGACCATTCGCCCCTGGAATTACAATGATGGTATTTTCAGCTGAATCTTCAACCGCGATCAAAGCCACACCGGATGATGTCATTGTATCTACAACAACATTTTCATGATCGACCCCAGCTTTTTCTAACTCATCCTTCAACCTTTCGCCAAATTCATCACCTCCCACACGCCCTACCATATAAGTCTTTGCACCTAATCGTGAACATGCTACTGCCTGATTTGCACCTTTCCCTCCGGGAAAGGTTTGAAATACCTTTCCTGTTATTGTTTCCCCAGGACCAGGCAGGCGGGGCGTTCGTGCTACCAGATCCATATTGATGCTTCCAAACACAACAACACTCATTATCTAACCTTTTAATCCTACTGATGCGATCCCACCGATCAGTTCATCTTGCGCGAAAAAGTACAAGATCAGCATCGGGAGTACTGACAGCAATGCAGCTGCCATCACCAGATTGGTCGTCGGCTCCTTTCCCGAAAACATAGATTGTCGAAAATAGTTCAATGCTATCGACAGAGTGAATTTAGATGGGTCATTTAGGTAAATTAAAGGACCAGTGAATTCATTCCACGTGTCCATGAAGGTAAACACCGCCATCAGAGTCATCACAGGTTTGCTCAATGGCAATATGATCCGCCAATAGATTCCAAATCTGCTCGCACCATCGATTCTGGCCGCGTCGTCTAAATCTTTTGGGAAGGAGCGCATGTACTGTCGAGTGATAAAGATATAAAAAGAATTTCCGAAGAAGGCTCCCACCCAAAGGGGCAGATAAGTGCCGTACCATCCCAAAATGTTGAACAGCAAGAAGGAGGGGATAAACAATACCACTCCAGGCATGAGCATTGACAGAATCACCAGTTTGAAGAGGAATTCTTTATGGGGGAAATCTAACCGGGCAAAGGCATACGCAACCAGTGTGTTTGAAATCAAAACGCCGGCGATGTTCAGCACAACCAGCATGAGAGTGTTTAGCGCTGGCCGCCATAAGGGATAGTTTTCGTTGGTTAAGATGGTCCAAAAATTTTCCCAGTGGAAAGATTCGGTTGGAAACCATGATACAGGGAGAGTATAGACCGGTTCGCCTCGCCCTCTCAATGCCGCTGTCAACATCCAGGAAAGCGGCATCATAATCAGGATACCAATCCCAATCAATAAGGAATAGACAAAAACAGCGTGGACGGTCTTGCGAACTGATTTCCGACGCCAAAACCTGATCTTTATCGGGGAGGGAGCGGATGGCTCGATATTTTTTATGCTTTGTGATTGTGACATTTAACGCTCCCTCAGGAACTCCCTTTGCCTTCTTCCTCATAATAAACAAATCTTTCAGTTTGTTTGTAGATGATGAAGACAACAATTGCCGAGATGAAAAATAAAATCCAAGCGAGAGCAGAGGCATACCCTAATCGGCCTTGTTGGAACCCCTTAATGTAAATATGCAGCAGGTAAAACCTGAGATATTTGCTGCCAGGGCCAAACCGGGTGACTCCCCCCAAAATATAGGCGGGTGTAAACACCTGGAAACTGCCAATGATGCCTGTAATCAGCACGAAAAAAATAGTAGGGGAGAGCAGAGGAAGAGTGACCTTCCAAAATTTTTGCCAGGAGTTGGCTCCATCAATCTCAGCGGCTTCATAGAGATGGGGTGGAATATTCTGTAGACCAGCCAGGTAAATAATCGCGCCTCCGCCGATCCCCCACAATCCCATGAAGGCGACAGCCGGCAGCGCCCAATCAGGAGAGTTGATCCAATTAGGAGGATCTGCAACCCCCAAAGACCTCAAAAAGATGTTTATTGCCCCAAATTCTGGGTGGAGAAGGTTCATAAATAGTAATGTGACTGCCACGCCGGAAACGACAGCAGGAACATATAACATCGTTCGGAAAAAATTCATTCCTCGTAGTTTTTGATTAAGCAAGAGAGATAGAGCCAGTCCCAGAATCATAAATGGAATCAAAGTCATCACCATGAATTTTAGGGTGATCCCAAGGGACCACCAAAAAAACTTGTCCTTCGTAAACATTGCTCGAAAGTTTTCCAGTCCAATCCAGCGTGGTGGTGGGTCGATTAATACCCAACGAGTGAAGGCGGAATAAGCCGCCATACCAAGCGGGATCAGAAGGAAGACAATAAATCCAATGATCCAGGGCAGGAGAAATAAATAGCCTTGAAATGCCTCTCGGCGCTTCTGCCCCTCCAAACTAGGGAAAATCCATTTGCGTGATCGTTCTATCATGTAATCATCCTTTGAAAACTCGCTGGGGTCCTATTTGGACCCCAGCGAAAGCCATCAAGTTATTATTGTCCTATAGAGTCAAATACTTCCCAGAGTTCATCGGTGGCATCCTGGCAAACAGCAGTAGCTTCGTTTACTGCTTCCTCTAAGGTCATTCCCTCATCATTGACCAGTGAGAAAACATTCCAGAATTCATCAAAAGATGTCCATGTATCTGGAGTGAAAGGCGGAGGAACAATATGGCTCATCAATGATACTGAATCGGCGACCAGAGGATCTTCGGCAATCAGCTCAGCAATTCTTCCTTGCTCATGCAAAGGAAGGTAGCAAGGCAAGCCAGGCAGTCCAGGCTCATCTGAAAGGAGCATATCTGACGAGAGAGGTATATTTAATGGCGCCTCGGTCGAGAGGAATTTCAGAAACTCCCAAGCCTCATCAGGATGTTCGGATCCAGTCATGATGCTGTAGCTGTTGTTCCAGCCGCCAACATTGCCAGACCAACCTTCTGTAACCACTGGCTGACCGGTTAGGCCAACATTAAGACCCTGATCCCGGGCGTACACTACATCACCTAACGTAGAGTAAGTCATCCCCATTTTGCCCTGCACGAACATGTCCTCTTCAAGATCCTCAAACCAAACGCCAGCAGATTCGGGCGTGAGATCCTCATCATAGGCGGTCATCATAATATCCCAGGCATTCATCCAATCAGCGTTGTTGGCATTGCCTTCGCAGCTACGCCCATCATCACCCAATGCAAATGGGGAGCTCATATAGTTGTTCTGGGAGTTGAAAACCGGAACGAACATATTGGAACCCCAGACCCGATCTTCGAGATTTTCTGAAGGCTGATCGATCGCGCGGGCATATTCCAGCCAGGTTTCAAAATTGATATAGTCATCTGTGCCAAGCTCTGGCAGACCCGCTTCTGCGAACAGGTCCTTGTTGTACACCATTGCCCAGATGTTGGAATCGATAGGTAAGGAAGTCACCTTATCATCGAATTGTCCATAATTGGAAATGTTCCCTGACTGGAAAAGGCTGCAGTAATCTTCACGAGCAATCCCATCCCGAGCCATATAGTCATCAAGTGCAAGGACATGACCTGCTGCAACCACGCGGGTCGGGACGAAAATCGCGATATCAGGAACTTCTCCCGCGGCGATGGAAGTCTCAATCTTAAGCCCTAACTCATCTTCAAGCACACCAACATGGTTGATTTGAATATTAGGGAATTTCTCCTCGAATTCTGGTATGGCAATTTCATCTAAATAGGAAAACTCGGCGCCGCCAAAATCCCAGATCGTGATTGTCACAGTTTCCGCGCCTGCTTCTTCTGGGGCACCGGCCTCTTCGGCCGGTTGGCAGCCCACCAATAGAAGGCCGACCAACAAGATCATGGATATTAACCAAAATGTTTTCTTCTTCATGACATTCCTCTCCTTATTTGATTTAACGATCCTTGATGCAAGCGCTGAAATTTGATTTGGATTTTGCCTCCTTGGTGATCTATGAGGAAGTTCAGTAGAAATACTCTATATTTGATCAACTCATTGCACCTCCTAACATTCGCCATAATTTCTTTAAAAACCGAGCTATTAGAATCATTCTTTCAAAGCAGAGAGAATTTTTTTGCTCCGGTTCAGTTGGGACTGATTCCTTTCTATAATCAAATTGGTTAAGTTTCTTGCCATTTGTTCCAGATCTGGGTTTGGATTCATTTTTAGGACTTTATCAACCCAAGGAGTTGGCAGCGCATCTATTCCATACAATGCTCCTGTGAGTTCTCCAGCAATTCCAGCGATTGTATCCGCATCACGTCCAATATTGGTCGCACCGATAATGGCTTGTTTGGTGTCCTGACCTGAAATAGCACAGATAGCCAATGCGCAGGGCACCATCTCCAACGTCCAAACCGCATCCCAGGGCGGGAATGTCACCAAGAACTCGCTGTAAAATGGTTCATATAAGTCAAATGGTGTGGCACAGCTGCGGGCAATTTCCAGTAAGCGTTCCAACCGTCCTTTGAACTCACTCGCGTGGTGATCAAGCGTCCAGGCGTATTCCAGCACGTTTTTGACTACATCCTCCATGGTGGCGCCTGGAGTTAGGGCTGTGGCGATGGCAACTGCCATTACGTAACCATTCTCCGCAGCTGCGGCCGGGTTTCCAGCATGGATAATTCCCATGGGGGCATCCCAGCCAGAAAAACAAGGTCGTTTATCGTTCGCCAGTTTGGTAAGCCGTTCTAGAGAGCCAAGTGCACGCGCATAAGCCTTTTGGGGTCCTGGCCAGCTCAAAGTGGATTCATATTTATCCGCTCCTTCGGCCATCAACCGGTAGTTGAACCAGGTGTTTGCGAAATCCAAGCCGGTAATGGGACCTCCTTTTTGTAAAATTGTATGGCAGGCCAACAGCCGATAACGCATATCGTCTGTGTAAACACCTACCTGGTCGCTCCAGCGGCCCAAGGGATGGAAACCATCCACAATGCCCATCTGTACCCCAAAGGGATTCCAACGTTCAAGGGGTGATTGAGTGGTGGCTTTTCGAGGTGGGAGATCATCGAAGTGTGTCACCCATCCATATTGGTCTTTGATATCGAAATAATGCATCATCTCGACCCGAATTCCAAAGGCATCCCCTATTGCTCCTCCAACTAGACAGCCGAAGATTTTTTTGTACAAATTGTCATCCTTCATAATTCTTCCTAAGGTGTTGCAGAATTATCCTAAACTGGAGCTGACTCTTTTAGATCAAACCCCCAGGGCCCCGATACCAAGATGATATTCGCGTATGGGGTGTATTCACCTGTACGGATAACCGCCCTTGATATTTTCGTTCGTTCCTTAAATTGGGGATGTGGAATCGATTCAACAGGCACATCCCCGATAACTTCTTTTATCAAACCAAGGATATGCGGATTAAATTCATTGATCTCATTTGAAATGATTGCTTTCTCAATATACATTTCTTCTAGAATTGTTCTCAAAGTGTCTTCGAATGATGGAATTCCGGAAGTGAGCGCCAGGTCAATCCGTTTTGTTTCTTTAGGTATTGGTAGCCCTGCATCGGCGATCACAATTTCATCGGTGTGTCCAAGACTTGCGATTAGTTCTGAAAGAGGATGGTTAATTAATTTCCCTTTTTTCATGCCATATTCTCCATTCCTTTACGCTGATTCACGCACAACGATCTCAAATGGCATCGCAATCGACCGCGGGTCACTTGAAGCTGTTCCATTAATCCGTTCAAAAAGCATTTCCGCGGCTTTGCGCCCAATAATCTCCTGAAATTGAGAAATTGTTGTTAATGGGGGATGAACCAATTTGGCGGCCGGTATGTCATCAATCCCGACTAATGCAATATCCGCGGGAATGTTTAATCCAGCCTCCCTGATGGCTCTCATCGCACCTAATGCCATGAGATCGTTTGCCGCAAAAACAGCATCCGGAAGAGGTTTGAGCTTCAACAGCTCTCTCATTCCCTGGTAACCACCTTGTTCGGTAAAATCACAATCTTGGATCAGGAATTCATTCGTCGGAAGGTTATGATCTGTGAGTGCCTGCTTGTATCCTCGTATGCGGTTCCGCCGGGGAGGTGTTCCTTGAAGCCCAGCTATCATCCCAATTCGAGAATAGCCCTGATTAATAAGGTGACATACCGCCGTCTTAGCCATCGATTCGTTATCGACATATAGTGTGTCAATCAGAACATTCTCGCTCTTTTGTTCTCTACTTGTTAAAGCCACGAGTGGTATCCCCAAATCAGTCAAATATTTAAGATCTCCTAGCCTGCGGTGGAAAAGAACAACAATCGCACCATCTACATGTGCTCTTTCTAAGGAGCGAAGACTTCGTTTTTCGTTATCTTCTCTCTCTTGGGTATCGTAAATGATGAGATCATACTGATGATCATTGGCGATAGATTGAATACCACGTTGAAAGGCGGGGTAGAAAGGGTTGGTAATGTCTGGGATTATGCTGGCAATCGTATCCGTTTTCTGTGTTCGTAAACTTTGGGCTAATTTGTTCGGCACATACCCTAATTGATCCATTGCGCCTAATATTCGCTGTCTTGTTTCTTCTGGAATAGCGGAATCGTTGCGATTGAGAACCTGGGACACAGTAGATTGAGACACCCCCGCAAGTTTGGCCACATCATCCTGTGTAGGTCTTCGATTTTTCATGTTCTACCCCTATTAGAATATCAAGACCCCGTAATACGTATTATTAATACGTATTATTACATTAGCCCAAAATCAACTCGGAGTCAATAACTGGTCGTAAAATTAATCAACTAATACTAGGGATAGAAACATATTCCAAGATTAGTGGAACTGTCCTGGTCATTTTGGCTCTTCGTTACTGAATCAGAAGACTTAAGTGGCTTATCGTAAATGCAAATGAGAAATCCAACTTGATTCTTTCTTGTTGGTGATTACCCCAAATCTGACTTTATCAGTCTACAGCAACCTCATCAAAGTTTATAGATTCAGCTGCCCATTAGCAAATTGCTCTAATTTTGTGAACAAATCCCGAAAAATGGGGTCACGCTCCACATAGTATGCACAACGGATCGGGTGTCGTGAATGGTCAAAACTCCAAGTAAGTTGATATTTTTCCCAGGGATAAGGATCTTGACCAGGCTCGATAGCTGGGGGCTGCTGAGCAATCATCGGACTCGATGTGATAAAGGATGGAATCCAATCTGAATTAATCATATATGCAATTGCCACAACATCCCAAATTTCTTTGGACCATCCAAAATGATCATCATTATAAGCCTTGAAAGTTTCTGCAAGGTAATCACCGATCGCGCCTTGCCCCTCTACAAACCGTTCAATTTCAGAAACCGTTGTTCGAAGATGTGTTGTGACACCAGCACAGGGGATTAACACCAATGGTACACCACAGTTAAAAATCAATCGTGAGGCCAGCACATCCCCCAATAAATTAAACTCATTCGTATGGGGCCAGTGTAGCGCATTACCCCCCAGCCAGACCAAAATAATTTTCTCTATAATCTTTGGCTCAATCAGAATGGCGGAGGCAATATTGGTCAATGCGCCGATTGCAACAACAAAGAGTGGCTCACCCGAACTCATCGCACGTTCAATGAGATCGTTGACCGCATCGCTGGCAAAAGGGTGATCATAATCTGCCAGGAAACCACTCGATCCGCGATGAACAAGCCCTTCCGAAGGCATACCAAGTCGATCTAACAAACGCAGTATTTCATCGTAACTTAATTCCATTCCATTGCCCGGGTCGGTTGACCGATGATTGAAAAATGGTGCTGCGTAAATTCCTTCAACAGATAATCTCTCTGGCGATAGCAGTGCATGAACGACTGCAAACTGATCATCAATCTCATTGTATGTATCTGTATCGATAACCATCCTGACTTTACCATTTGGCGGTTGCAGTTTCTCAAGCCTTGTTGAATTCGATATTTTTGGAACATTCATCCTTATACTCCATTGGGTATAGATATTTCGAGTTATAAACTGGGTAGATCAAATCTACGCAACTTGGATCTTTCCCAATAATTCATATCATACCCGAATAATCGAGTACCGAGACGCCTTTCCAAGATTTCTTCTTGCTGCAGTTTCGCTGCAGATAGCATGGAAACTATGGAATTTATGGAAAATACGGACGTTTAAAGCCCTATATATTGGACTATACGGACACAATGGACGCCATATAAAGGGGTGGACATTTTTGTAGCCAACTTCGAATCAGTAGGTTGGGGGTTAGAGCCCAGGAACGGGACTTAATATCCTGTAGGGTGCGGAAATGATATCCGTCAACCAGCAACTGCCATTCGATAATAATCATGAATGATACCACCTAGCACTTCCCGTCGGCAGACTTCCCCTTCCTCTTCTATGTCTGTAATAGGTACTGGCGTTCTCTGCTGTAATCCTTGATGTGGTCGGGACTGATTATAGTAGTCGACATACTCTCTCAGGACTCGACACAGGTGACCCTGACCCAGAACTAATAATTGATCCAAACATTCTTCTCGAACTGACCGCACCCAGCGCTCTGCAAAGGCATTAGCCTTGGGTGCCCTAAAAGGCGTCTGAATGACTTCAATGTTCTCAGATATGAGAACACCATCAAACGTACAAGTAAACTTCCTGTCACGATCATGAATCAAGAAGCGCAGTTTGTGGTCATCGTCTTCAAGGACCCAAACCAGGTTCCTGGCCTGCTGTGTCACCCAGGTCGACGTTGGATTGGTAGTACATCCTGCCAGAAGGACCCTGTAAGGTGGAAAAACTATATCCGTACTGAATTCCGGTGCAACCTCCCCTTCCAATCTGGTATCCTTTACGCCTTGTCTATTCACTACTGACATTAAACGAGGTTGCCAGGATCCGTCGCACGGCGAGATGTACTCGGGGGAATTGTCAGTGACTACTATCGGCTTGCCGCATGATCCATCCGGATGAGGTTTTTCCACCCTACAGGAATCAATCAAGCCACAAAGCCTGCTTAAGCGGATTCGGTTTTCAACCCGGTCATTGATGACCAGGTATACGGCGTTGATTATTTTTACGGTACAAGATCAATCATAAGATTTTAGGTTAAATTACAGTTTGAGCTGCAGCGTCGGTAAATTCGACCCTGCAATTTCATTGTTTCCAGCTGCGGCCAGTCATGGTGTATACGAATCTGACCAGGTGCCTTGGAGTAGATTTTCACATTCCCCTACGGGATCTATAGCTGGGGGAACCCAATACGGAACCCACTCCACGTATATGTCGGGACCCATATCGACGTCGCAGACACCTATAGCCTGGTGACCCTGGTAACTTTGGGGACACTTATCCGGAGATTTTTCATCAATAGTCGCACATTGCTGACTCGCGCTCCCATAATGATTATCACAGGCATCTTCGGCGCTGCTTATACAACTGAACCGGAATTCAAGTTCTGTGGTATCAGCGCCTTCTCTGGCACAGCCGCCGATGCCGCCCAGCGTATCATCCTCGACGTAATCCCATCCGAAGTTGATGCCTTCAATGATCTGACCGTCGCTTTCAATCGTCACCTCGGTATACGCCGTCCCGAAGGGCAGGTACTCATGTAAAGGATATGAAAACGTGCCTGGGAGCAGGATGGCATCGTTGCCAGGATCCTTCGGGATGACGGTGACACAGTATTTTCCCACGGGTGCAAAGTAATAGTAATAGCCGTTTTCGTCAGTCGGGCCGGAGGATGACGGCACTCCGGTCTCAGACCGGGGACATTCGCCTTGGGCGATACGCACTTCTACGCCGGGAATGCCACGTTCATCCTCGTCCAGTACGCCGTCAGCCAGGACTCCTCCCTCCACAACGACACAGCCTTCCGGCAGGTTATCGGGGTCAATGGGACCACCTGGAAAATCGCATTCGTCCTCCCACACACGCCCGGCAATCACACCCGGCTGACCCTCCGGGACGGGAAGCGTTTGGAACATAAACGGCGGCGGATTCCCAATCACAAGTTCACCAGCGAGCAATTCGACCGTCCAGTAATATTCCCTTTCTACTTTCAAATCGACATCGATCTGAAACT
>Ga0209986_10003440_pt1 | contig 13872 bp, 11 predicted proteins | sample BlataG_FD_183168 | JGI IMG/M metagenome (GOLD analysis project Ga0209986, IMG submission 183168) | Deep subsurface microbial communities from Black Sea to uncover new lineages of life (NeLLi) - Black_00105 metaG (SPAdes) (version 2) | ecosystem: Environmental > Aquatic > Marine > Oceanic >...
ACCCATCAGAATTGGTTGCAATGCTTATTAATGAAGAAGACACGTTTATTAATGGAATAAAAAATGTTTTCGAAAAGATAAAGGGGTCGGTGTCTTTGTTAATTCTCAATAAACAAGGTATTTTCGCAGCAAGGGATAAACTGGGTAGAACTCCAATAATTTTAGGTAAAAAACATGGTGCAGTTGCGGTCTGCTCCGAATCAAGCAGTCTTCCAAACATCGGGTATAAAATTGAAAGGTTTTTAGGTCCAGGTGAGATAATTTTTATATCCCCTGAGGGTCATGAACAAATGAATAAACCTGGAGATAAAATGCAAATATGTGCTTTCCTTTGGGTTTATTACGGATATCCGCCGGCGTATTATGAAGGAATAAATGTTGAGCAAACCAGGTATAATTGTGGAGCTGCACTTGCCGAAAACGATGATATTGACGTTGATTATGTTTCGGGCATTCCTGATTCAGGTATTGGCCATGCAATCGGGTATGCCAAAAAAAGAGGCATACCTTATATGAGACCATATGTAAAGTATACTCCTACCTGGCCAAGGAGTTTTATGCCCAGCAACCAGGAAGTAAGGGACCTGGTTGCCAAAATGAAATTAATACCCATCAGGGAACTAATTGAAAAGAAAAAATTGGTCTTTTGTGACGACTCAATTGTCCGTGGAACACAATTAAAAGATAATGTTCAGATTTTTCATAATTTTGGAGTAAAAGAAATTCATATGCGGATTGCCTGCCCTCCTCTTTGTTTCCCATGTAAGTTTTTAAATTTTTCCGCTTCAAGATCTGCATTGGAATTAGCGGCAAGGAAAGCAATTTATGAAATAGAAGGAACGGATGATAAAAACCTTGAGGAATATGTACAGTCTGGTTCAGAAAAAAACAAGGAAATGATAGAATGTATCAGAAAGCGATTAAAATTAACAACCTTAAAATATCAACAATTGAATGATCTGGTAAATGCTGTTGGCTTACCAAAAGAAAAATTATGTACTCACTGTTTTGATGGGTCGGGTTATTTTTAAGAATTATTTATCTTAGCCGGGTCAAATGCTTAATATTGTCCCCTTTCGCAGGTAAATGAATATTTGAATGAGCGATATCATTAAACATGAGTGTGGGATTGCTTTGATCCGCTTGTTAAAACCTCTCGAATACTATCAAATAAAGTACGGTTCATGGAAATATGGCCTTCAAAAGCTGTATCTTCTTATGGAAAAGCAACATAACCGTGGCCAGGATGGAGCAGGAATTGTATGCATTAAATTAGAATTGCAACCGGGTAAAAAATATATACACCGGTTTCGCTCGAATCAAAGCAATTCCATACAGGATATTTTTGACCGGATCAATAATGAATTCCGGAATGCTGAATTTCAAAATCCGGATCTGTTAAAGGATTCACATTGGGCAAAGGAGAATTTATCCTTTGCAGGAGAGCTGTTTCTTGGACATTTGCGTTATGGAACTTACGGAAGGTATAATATTGAATTAGTCCATCCGGTTATACGCGAGAATAACTGGAAGTCCAGAAATCTGGTTCTTGCCGGAAATTTTAACCTGACAAATGTCGATGAATTATTTGATGTTTTAATAGAAATCGGTCAGCATCCCAAAGATTATTCCGATACCGTAACCATCCTTGAAAAATTAGGTTATTACCTTGATGAAGAAGTTGAGAATTTATTCCGTAAGTACAAGGAACAAGGATACCCAAGTAAGGAAATTTCATGCCTTATTGAGAAAAATCTTAATGTATCAGGAATTTTGTCAAATGCAAGTCGCGATTGGGATGGGGGATATGCTATGGCTGGACTGATAGGCCACGGTGATGCATTTGTTGTACGTGATCCATGGGGTGTCCGGCCGGCTTTTTATTACTATGATGAGGAAATTGCAATGGTAGCATCAGAGCGTCCGGTCATTCAAACGGTCATGAATCTTAATGTGAAAAAAGTTCAGGAAATTCCCCCGGGTTTTGCTTTTATTGTTAAACAATCGGGGGAAGTTACAATTGAAAAAGTTCGGGAACCTGCTGAAAGAAAATCATGTTCTTTTGAAAGGATATACTTTTCAAGAGGTAGTGATGAGGATATTTACAGGGAACGAAAAGAACTGGGAAAACTTCTTACACCTGACATTTTAAAAGCGATAAACTATGATCTTGAAAATTCAGTCTTTTCCTATATTCCAAACACTGCAGAATCTGCCTTTTATGGTATGATAAAGGAATTGGAGAATTATTTATCAGGGGTTAAAAAAGAAAAAATTATTGCTCTGGGTAAGAATAAACTCCCGGAGGATCTGGAAAAGATTTTATCCCTTCGACCCAGGGTAGAAAAGATTGCAATCAAGGATGTAAAATTAAGAACATTTATTGCTGGTGATGAGGGAAGGGATGATTTAGTGGGTCATGTATACGATATTACATATGGCACTGTTAATCAGGAAGTTGACAATCTTGTTATTGTCGATGATTCCATTGTTCGTGGCACAACCCTGAAGATGAGTATCATTAAAATTCTGGACCGGCTGAATCCAAAAAGAATCGTGATCGTGTCGTCATCTCCCCAGATACGGTATCCGGATTGTTATGGTATCGATATGGCTAAGCTGGGAGATTTCATCGCCTTCAAAGCTGCGATTGAGCTACTGAAAGAAACGGGACGGGAAAAAATAATCAACGAGGTATATAAACAGTCGAAAGCACAGGAACACCTTCCCAAGGAAGAGATAAAAAATTTTGTGAAGGGAATATATAAACCCTTTAGTCCAAATGAAATCTCCGGCATGATTGCCCGTATGCTAAAGACTCCCGACATTAATGCTGAAATAAAAATAATTTACCAATCCATTGAAAATCTTCACCAGGCTTGTCCGAATGATTTGGGCGATTGGTACTTTACGGGAGATTATCCTACTCCTGGCGGAAATAAAGTGGTTAACACTTCATTTATAAATTTTATCGAAGGCAGGGATAAGAGAGCTTATTGACTAGTATCCACCATTCCCCTGTAGAAATAGCTCCTACGTCGCATTTCACAGGGCAGGCATTCTTCCAATTCTTATTGTGACGGCAGTTCATAATCCTTACTGTAGGAGGCGAGATGCCGGTTAACCTTGGAGATATAAATATCTTTCAGGGTTACCATTATCCCCGTTTCCTGTACATTTCCAAAATTTTTGTTAATTACAGTACCGAATACTTTCATCGTTGGAGAAAGATTCATATAGGCGTTGATCAGTGGAGGAACATTTTCTCCGGTATTCCTGACATACTGGGAAAGAATTTTATAGTCTTCGAGGTAATTCTTTCCGGTAAAAATAGATTTGAGTTGTTTTGTATCGAGTTCCAGTTTCATTGGTTCTATTGGTGTTACCAGATTTTCTTTGTCACCAAAATATTTATCAAGGAAATAAAGGATTAAGTCCCTGGCTTCCTCATTAAATTGGGGATACATCGTGACTTTACCAAAAAAATACTTCATTTCAGGATTGTTAACAATCAGGAATCCAAGCCCATCCCATAAATTGTCTAAAGCAAAAATTCCTTTTCTCGATCCAGCAGTAGATTGATATGCAGGTTGCACAAAAGATCTTCCAAGTTCTATCAGGTATGGGAAATATTCCTGAATAAATTTTTCCGAAAATCTAAACAAACCGGACATGGCCAACTTTTTTATCTCGCCAAATTCCTGTTTTGCCTTGCTGCAATTAAAGAACCGGTACCCTCCCAATATTTCTTTTTCAACCGGGTCCCAGACAATTAATTGTTTATAGGGATCATCAGACGTGTCGTAAAAATCGACATCGATTGCTTTTCCGGTACCTCCTCCAGCCATTCTGAATGATAGTTCTCTTAACCTGCCTACTTCCCTCATCAGATTTGGTGAATCGTGGTGAGTGAATACGTAAACATCTTTGTTACCGTAATTTGTTTTACGAATGTATTTATCTTCCGTTAATTCCGCTTTAAGGTCGTATCGGGAGACCGGTGAAATTATTCTTTCCATGAAGATATGTTAAATTGAATCTAAAAATAGGAATTATATTTGGTACCTTGAAATTTAAATAGTTTTTAATGGAATGATCTCATCTTTTCCCAATGCATACACCAGTTGCTTTACCCTGTCAGCCCATTGTCGGTGATTCAGCTCTTGATCAAATTCTTTATATGAAATAGGTTTTCCGAATTTTACAATGATCTCTTTATCTTTTTGTTTAAACATTTCATCAGGAAGATAAATCATTTCAATGTTTGATTTAATACCCAAAAAAGTTCTCAGATTTGCCAGATTATAAAAGAAATTTGAATTCCGGCCGGAAAAATGTGCTGGAATAATATCTCTTTTGTGTTCAATGGCTTTTGAAATAAAATGCTTTTTCCAGTCTATATCCTTTATGGTTCCTGAAATTTTTCTTGAACATAATCCCGCGGGGAAATACAATATCTGACAATCTGAAGCATAAGCATCCTCTATCAGCCGGACAGCTTCTCTTGCCTGAACCCCATGTTTATTGATGGGAAGAAAAACGGATTCAAGATTCCCCAAATTCAATAACAGATCATTAACCGGAAATTTCAAATCGGGAAAGATCTTTCCGACTTCTTTCATAAAAACCAATCCGTCAAGCCCTCCAAGGGGATGATTGGAAACAAAAATAAACCTTCCCTCTCCCGGAATGTTTTCAAGGCCAAAAACTTTATACGTTGTATTTAAGAACTTAAGAGCTTCATTGATTAATTCAAGTCCCTGTAAATGCCCGCTTTTCTCCAGGAATTTATTGATTTCATCCTGATGAAGGATCCGTTTCAGATAACGAATGACAAATCGTGGTATAAGTTTATACAATTTCGGGTTTTTATTTCTGAAAACCTGATCAATATCAATGTATTGAACCTTAACCTTCTCTTCCTTGCCTTCCATCGAAATGTGGTTAAGAGTAATTGAAAATTAATTTTTTCAACCTTAAAATTATTAAAAAATCATGAATATTCATTGAATACTGAATTATTGCTGCATTAGAAAGTTTAAATGATTTGGTTGTCAAATATTCACTTTTTTTTTACAAAAGTTTTCAACAAAGTGGTAAAAAATGGGAGAAAGTGGTAAAAAGTGGGAAATTTTTATATATTTTTACCTGTTTAATTCATTTTTTCATGGCAAGTTTCATTGGAGATAATATTTGTAAGGTAGATGCAAAAGGAAGAATTATGCTTCCGGCATCGTTTAAAAAGCAAATGTCAACGCCTGTTCAGGATAAATTTATTGTAAAAAAGGACATTTTCGAGAAGTGCCTGGTTTTATATCCAATGGATGAGTGGGAAAGACAAAATAAAATCATCCGGGATAAGATAAATTCCTATAATAAGGAACACAACAAATTTCTAAGGAATTTTTACAGGGGAACGGCTGAACTGGTTTTAGATAGTAATAATCGAATGCTGATACCGAAGCGTCTTATGGAATCAGTTGATATACAGAAAGAAGTGGTATTGGCTGGTCAGGTTGGAAAGATCGAAATCTGGGCGAAACATCTTTATGAAACCATGGTTGAAAATGAAGATGAGTTTGCATTATTGGCAGAGAAGATCATGGGTGGTTCAATAGAAGAAAAGGATGAGATTTGAGTACCACATTCCTGTGCTTCTGAAAGAAAGCATAAACGGGCTAATGGTAAAGCCCGATGGGATTTATGTTGATGTTACTTTTGGTGGAGGAGGGCATTCGAAAGAAATTTTAAGAAGGTTGACTACGGGACGTTTAATTGCATTTGATATGGATGAGGATGCCAAAAAGAATGTAATTCAAAACGACCGGTTTTTGTTTTTAAACCAAAATTTCAGGTTTTTAAAAAATAACCTGAAGTATTACGGAATAAATAAAATTGACGGGTTGATTGCGGATCTGGGTGTATCTTCCCATCATTTTGATGTTGAAGAAAGGGGATTCTCCTTTGCTAAAGGAGGCTCGCTCGATATGAGGATGAACAGAAAAGGCAAGCTCACAGCAAAGATTGTATTGAAAACGTACACAAAAGAAAGACTTGAAAATGTGTTTTTGAAATACGGCGAAATTCATAACAGTAAAAAACTGGCGGAAACAATCGTAAACTACCGGACGAATAAGGAAATTGATAAGATTAAGGAGTTCATCAGTATTATTAAGCCTTGTGTCGCGAAATCGTATGAAAACAAATATTTGGCTAAAGTTTTTCAGGCATTGAGGATTGAGGTGAATCAGGAACTGGAAAACCTGAAGAAAATGCTTTATCAGACCGTCGATCTTATAAGAACGGATGGACGCCTGGTGGTGATAACTTATCACTCTCTCGAAGACAGGCTGGTAAAGAATTTTATCAGAAAAGGAAAATTCGAGGGAGAAGCGGAAAAAGACATTTACGGTAATGTTGAAATACCTTTTGACCAGGTAAACAAAAAAGTAATTATTCCTGGGAAGGAGGAAATAATCAGAAACAGCAGAGCAAGAAGTGCCAAGTTAAGAATAGCACGGCGAAATTGAATAATGCAACCATGGTTAGGGAAAAGAAAAGCATTGAATTTATCGATGAACAAAAAGAGCAGACCGAAAGCAAAAGGATGTCTGTACGGGGTCTGATTGATGGAAGCCTGCTAACGCGGGAAGCGGTTATTAAACAATTGCCTTATATTATCTTCCTGACCTTGTTGATTTTAATATACATTGGCAACCGGTATCATGCTGAAAAGGTGGTTCGAAAAACAGTTGAATTACAAAATGAGGTTAGGGAACTTAGGTCGGAAGCCATTACCACTTCGGCAGAGTTAATGTTTATCAGTAAACAATCCGAAGTAACTAAACTGGTAAAAAGAAAGAACCTGGAGTTGGAAGAATTGGAGAAACCACCGAAGATAATTGAAATTCATTAAATGTTTTAGGATGTCGCTGAAACAAGACATAGTTTGGAGGGTTGGAATTGTATACCTGGTTATTTTTCTTCTTGCATTAAGCATCGTTGGAAAGATATTATTTCTAAACTTCGTGAAAGGGCAGGAACTTAGTCAAAAAGCCCAGAGTTTAACCCTTAAGGATATTACCATTGATTCAAACAGGGGCGATATTTATTCTTCAGGCAACCGTCTCCTGGCCAGTTCTATTCCTTATTATGAAATCCGTATGGACTTAAAGAGCACAGCTATGCCGCAGAAAGTTTTTAGCGAAAAAGTCGATTCCCTGGCCTACTGCCTTTCCGGATTATTCAAAGATAAAACACCATCCGAATATAAAAAAGAACTGATTACTGCTAGAAGAAATGGAGAACGGTATCATCTGATTAAAAGAAGAGTGGATTATAATCAGCTTCAGGAACTGAAAAGGTTTCCAATTTTCCGCATGGGAAAATACAGGGGCGGGTTTATTTATGAACAAGTGAACAGGAGGATCCTTCCACATCACAATTTGGCTTCAAGGACGATTGGTTATCTAACCCGGGGGAATTCAGGTAATGTGGTTGGAATAGAAGGAGCTTATGATCATGAACTGAAAGGAGCTAAAGGAATTCGTTTAATGCAAAAGCTTTCCGGTAATATATGGATGCCTGTTAAGGATGGCAATGAGGTTGAACCCAAAGATGGCAATGATGTGGTTACTACCATCGATGTAAATATACAAGACGTTGCCGAAAGTGCACTTTTAAAGCAGTTGATAAAACATGATGCCCATCATGGCACAGCTGTATTAATGGAGGTACAAACCGGGGACATAAAGGCTATTGTTAACCTTGAAAAGGATAACAATGGAATATACAGGGAATTATACAATTATGCTATTGGAGAAAGCACCGAGCCTGGTTCAACATTTAAATTGGCATCCTTAATTGTTGCCCTGGAAGACGGAGTGATCCATTTAGATGATACCATCGATACAGGAAATGGTGAAATCAAGTATTATGACAAAATCGTTCGTGATACCCGAAATGGAGGGTATGGAAAAATTACAGTTAAACAAGCATTTGAGATTTCTTCAAATGTGGGAATATCGAAAATTATAAACGAAAACTATAAAGGACGGGAACATCTTTTTACCGATCGCCTTTATTCGATGAATCTGAATGAAGAAACAGGTGTTGAAATCAAAGGTGAAGGAACACCTGAAATAAAATATCCCGGGGATAAATTATGGTCTGGCATTTCATTGCCTATGATTTCTCATGGATATGAGATAAGATTAACCCCCTTACAAATTCTTACCTTTTATAATGCAGTTGCTAATAATGGAAAGATGGTAAAACCAAGGTTTGTAAGGGAAATTCGCTATCATGGCGAAGTTTTAAGATCATTTGATATAAAAGTTTTGAATCCGTCTATTTGTTCAGGAGAAACCATTGAAAAAGTGAAACAATTGCTGGAAGGAGTGGTTGAGAACGGTACGGCAAAAAACCTGAAAAACTCCAGTGTCAGGATAGCAGGTAAAACTGGTACGGCACAAATAGCGAATGAAAAGTATGGGTATAAGCTGGAATCAAAAATTTCTTATCAAGCCTCATTTGTCGGTTATTTCCCGGCTGATAATCCTAAATACTCGTGCATTGTTGTTGTAAATTCCCCTTCCAACTCTGTGTATTATGGGAATTTGGTTGCAGGACCTGTTTTTAAGGAGATTGCCGACAAAGTATATGCTACGAGTTTATCCTTACAGGATGGATTTGGTGATCTTAAACAAAGGATTGTTGATCCTCCGTATTCAAAAAACGGGAACTACCAGGATCTGATGGTCGTTTTAAAAACGATGGGAATAGACATTGGTGGGGAAGAAATTATTTCGGATTGGATCATTACTTCCAAAAGGGATTCTTTTATTGAACTGAAAAATTTGCTGGTAAGAGATGAGTTTGTACCAAATGTTGTGGAAATGGGTATGAAAGATGCCTTGTATTTACTGGAAAATTCCGGCTTAAAAGTGATCGTAAAAGGAAGAGGCAAGGTTAAAAGCCAGTCTATACCCCCAGGGACATTAATAAACCGGGGAACAAACATTATTCTTGAAATGAGTTTTGTGTAAATCCTGTTTATCTGAGGTTATTTATGAAAGATCTGGATCAAATATTACAAGGACTAACAGTCGAGAAGGTATCGGGTGCCGGAAGTACTTCTGTTCCGGCAATTCAATTCGATTCCAGAAAAGTGAAACCGGATCACTTATTTGTTGCCGTAAGAGGCACTCAGGCAGACGGGCATGATTACATACAGGATGCCATACAAAATGGAGCAAGGATTATTGTATGTGAGAAACTGCCTGAATCGAGACAACCTGGTGTTGCGTATGTAAAAGTTAAAAATACCAGTGAGTTGCTTGGCAGAATGGTTTGTAATTTTTTTGATCATCCCTCCTCAAAATTAAAACTTATTGGTGTCACCGGCACGAATGGCAAAACTACAACGGCAACCTTACTTTACAGGTTATTTAAGAATTTGGGATTTAAAACAGGCTTGATATCAACCATTAAAAACTACATTCATAATATAGCCTCTGAAACAACGCACACTACTCCGGATCCTATTCAGATTAACAGCTTATTGAATGAGATGCTAAAGCAGGGATGCGAATATTGTTTTATAGAAGTCAGTTCTCATGCTCTTAGTCAGAATCGTACGGCAGGTCTGCAATTTGCAGGAGGAATATTTACAAACCTATCGCACGACCACCTTGATTACCATAGAAATTTTCATGAATATTTAAAGACAAAGCAAAAATTTTTCGACGAACTGGATACAAAGGCTTTTGCATTGACAAATGCAGATGACAGAAATGGGAAAATAGTAATTCAGAATACGAAGGCATGGACAAAGACCTACGCAATGAAAACCCTTGCCGATTTTAAATGCAAAGTTATTGAAACCCATTTTGACGGGATGCTTTTGAATATTGATAATAAGGAATTATGGACCCGTTTTGTTGGTGAATTCAATGCCTATAATATTCTTGCTGTTTATGCAACTGCCATGTTGCTGGATCAGGAACATGTGGAGATCCTGAAAACCCTGAGTAACCTGAAATCAGTACCCGGAAGATTCGAGATCCTGAAGTTGAAAGGAGGAATTACGGCCATAGTTGATTATGCACATACACCTGATGCATTGACAAATGTTCTGAGAACAATAAACCAGGTTCGACAAAAAAATCAACTTCTTATCACTGTTGTTGGTGCCGGGGGAGACCGTGATAAAACCAAGCGCCCTTTGATGGCTAAAGTAGCAGTTGAGAAAAGTGATAAATTAATCCTTACTTCCGATAATCCCAGAACCGAAGACCAGGATAGAATATTTGCAGATATGTTAAAAGGCGTTGAAAGAAAATACAATTCGAAGGTAATCATGATTAATAATCGCAGGGAAGCAATTAAAACAGCATGCCTTATGGCTCAAAAAGATGATATTATTCTCGTAGCCGGCAAAGGGCATGAATCATATCAGGAGATCGATGGGGTTAAACATCATTTTGATGACAGAGAGGTGATTAAAGAAATGGAATGATGGAATGATGGAACGTTTGAGCGAACTTGAGAGCGAAAACCTCATGAGCAGGTTGAGGGAAGGACCGTGGGAGCGAATAATAATGGATCCCGATAGCTATCGGGAGGAAAAGAGGAAGGGAAATTTATCAGTTAACAGTTAATGGTTAATAACTTATAACATATAACCTATAACATATAACAATAAGCCTGAACTTGATAACTGGTTGGTTACAAACAATTTAACTGACCCGAATGTAAAAAAGTAAAAACAGAAGAAGCATTTATGTTTTACTATTTGTTCGATTTTTTGGATTCTCTGGATGTCCCCGGAGCTGGAATGTTTAAGTATATTTCCTTCCGGTCGGCAATGGCCATCATTACATCTTTAATTATTTCCCTGCTCTTCGGGAAAAGGATAATCAATTACCTCCGCAGGAAACAGGTTGGTGAAGTTGTCAGGGATTTAGGACTGGAAGAAATTTACCGGAAAAAAGGAACCCCGTCAATGGGCGGCATTATCATTTTGGCTTCGATTATCATACCAACATTATTATTTGGTGATCTGGGGAATGTATATGTTATATTGATGCTTGTGACTACTATCTGGCTTGGATTTGTTGGTTTTCTGGATGATTATATCAAGATATTTAAGAAAAATAAGGAAGGCCTTGCAGGTAAATTTAAAATCATGGGACAGGTTATTTTAGGTTTGGTTGTTAGTGTCACCATGTATCTAAGTGATGATGTATATGTAAGAGTAAGAATAAATATTGATGAGACAAAAGAGATTACCGGCTATATTGAACCTGGTATGGAAGATGCAAAAATTCCTGCATACGTAACCCGTGATGTAAAGAGCACAAAAACGACCATACCTTTTGTTAAAAACAATGAATTTGATTATGCTTATCTGGTGGCATTCCTGGGCGAGAAAAGCAAGCAATGGGCATGGCTGGTCTTTGTTATCGTCACGATATTCATTGTGACGGCAGTTTCAAATGGAACTAATCTGACGGACGGATTGGACGGACTAGCGACAGGAAGCACCGCTATCATAGGAACAACCCTGGGTATTCTTGCTTATTTATCGGGTAATATGATTTATTCCGATTACCTGAATATTATGTATATCCCCAATACAGGAGAACTGGTAATATTTGCAAGTGCGCTTATCGGTGCGACTATTGGCTTTTTATGGTATAATTCCTATCCTGCCCAGGTTTTCATGGGTGATACCGGAAGCCTTTCGCTGGGAGGTATTATTGCTGTGTTTGCAATAATAATCAGGAAGGAACTGCTAATTCCAATTCTTTGTGGAATATTTCTGACGGAGAGCCTTTCCGTGCTTATCCAGGTGAGTTATTTTAAACGAACCAGGAAAAAGTACGGCAAAGGAAAAAGGGTCTTTTTAATGGCCCCATTGCACCATCATTATCAAAAAAAGGGCTATCCGGAACCCAAAATAGTGACAAGGTTTTGGATTGTTGGAATATTGCTGGCTGTGATAACAATTGTAACTTTAAAGATAAGGTAGGGTTTAATGTTAATAGTTAATGTTGTAACTAATCGGTTTGTTGGGAGGAAAAGAAACGGGATGATATGAAATGTTATTAGTTAAATGTTATGCCTGTGGCATAACGTATAACTTATAACTTATAACACATCACAAAAATGAGATTCTTGAAAACTAAGTAGTTACAAAAAGTCAATTGTTAATGAAGAATAGACTGGTCATATTAGGTGCAGGAGAGAGCGGAGTTGGAGCAGCTATATTGGCGAAGAAAAAAGGTTTGGAAGTTTTTATCAGCGAGATTGAACAGATTAAGGAAAAATATAAAAGCGTTCTATACAAGCACGGTATAGATTGGGAAGAAGGGGAACATTCTGAACACCTGATCCTTAACGCAACGGAAATAGTGAAAAGCCCGGGTATTCCGGAAAATGCCCCCATAATGGCAAGGGTTAAAAACAAGGGTATTAAGGTGATTTCTGAAATTGAGTTTGCCGGTCGCTATTCAAACGCACGAAAAGTATGTATCACAGGTAGTAACGGAAAAACAACAACAACTTTCCTTATCTGCCACATGATGAAAAAAGCGGGTTTAAACGTAGGAATAGCCGGGAATGTGGGAAGAAGCCTGGCGTTGCAAATAGCCGAAAATGATTTTGATTATTTAGTTATCGAATTAAGCAGTTTTCAACTCGACGGAATGTATGATTTTAAAGCAGAAATTGCCATTCTGCTGAATATTACTCCGGATCATTTAGACCGGTATGGTTACGAGATGAGCCAATATGTTGAATCGAAGTTCAGGGTTATCCGGAATCAGGGAGAGAATGATTTTTTTATTTATTGCTCCGATGATGAAATTATTCTTGATGAATTGAAAAAGAGAAAACTACAAGCAGCTACTCTTCCTTTCTCAATTAGAAAGAAAGACAATCAAGCCGCTTTTATAAATAAAGATCAAATACAAGTAATATATAAAAACAAAAAATTTGCCATGTCAATACACGATCTAGCCTTAGCAGGAAAACATAATACTTACAATTCAATGGCTGCTGCAATAGCAGGTAATGTTTTGAATATCCGAAAGGAAATCATCAGGGAAAGCCTCAGTGATTTTCAGGGTGTTGAGCACAGGCTGGAGCCTGTAATAAAAGTTTATGGAATCCGGTTTATTAACGATTCGAAGGCTACTAATATAAATTCTACCTGGTATGCTTTGGAAAGCATACCAGGAAAAATAATCTGGATTGTTGGCGGTATAGATAAAGGGAATGACTATTCAGTCCTAATGAGCCTGGTAAAGGGAAAAGTTAAGGCTATCATATGTCTTGGAAAAGATAATTCAAAAATACATAAGGCTTTTTCCGAAGCTGTTGAAACCATTGTGGATACCAATTCAATGGCCGAAGCAGTAAAGACGGCTTATCATTTAGGAAAAAAGGGTGATAATGTTTTATTATCACCGGCGTGTGCCAGTTTTGATTTGTTTGAGAATTATGAAGATCGCGGACGCCAGTTTAAACAGGCAGTAAGGGATTTATAAACGATATGAAACATTCAAGGATATAGCTACGCTATTTAATTAAAAATTAAAAATGAAAAATTATAAATTATGGATAGGGGATTAGGAGAAAGGTTATTCAAGTTTGCGAGAGATGCGGGTGAATAAATTCCGATACGTTAAATTGATTACTAATGTTTAATAAAATTGTTATTGGGTGAAGGAAAGTTTTGGAAAATATTTAAAGGGTGACCGGATCATTTGGGCGGTAATTTTTGTTTTATCTGTTTTCTCCATTCTTGCCGTTTACAGTTCAACCGGTACCCTGGCTTACCAGCGAATGGGAGGTAACACAACCTAT
>Ga0209986_10003441_pt1 | contig 13871 bp, 12 predicted proteins | sample BlataG_FD_183168 | JGI IMG/M metagenome (GOLD analysis project Ga0209986, IMG submission 183168) | Deep subsurface microbial communities from Black Sea to uncover new lineages of life (NeLLi) - Black_00105 metaG (SPAdes) (version 2) | ecosystem: Environmental > Aquatic > Marine > Oceanic >...
GTCTTGGTGACCTCGATGCGGGCGGGGAATGCTTCTTTAAGCTCGTCGATGTGAGTGATGACCAAAATACGATCGAAGTCGTCCTGAATGGCGTTGATGGCCGCTATCAGATGCTCGCGACCACGGGCATCCTGGGTGCCAAAGCCCTCATCGATGAATAAACTGCGTAATTGGGCACCCGCGCGCCGAGCTAGCAAACGTGATAAAGCGATGCGAATGGCAAAATTGATGCGGAAAGCCTCGCCACCACTATATAATTCGTAGGGTCTACTGCCGAGTTCGTCGGATATGATGATATCCAACGCTTCGCGAAGTTCGCCGGTTTTGATCTCACGTTGGGTCTCTACCCGCACATGCATCCGTCCATCGGTCATACGCCCCAGCAACTCATTGGCTGAGCGCTCCAGTTCCGGCACCGCGGTTTCGATGATCATCGCCGGCACGCCGCGTTTGCTGAAGGCTTCACCCAAGTCCTCGTACAGCCCCAGGTCGACGACCATCCGCTCGCGCTCCACAAGCCTCTCGGTTCGTTGTCTTTCAAAGGATTCGAGCGCAGCCAGCTTCTGGCGGGCTCCACCAACTCGCTCATCAGCCATGCGCTTATCCAGGCGTAGCTGATCCACATCTGCCTGAGACAGTGAAGCTGCTCGCAGGCGACGCTCAGATTCTTCGACCTGACTCTCCAACTCCTGGCGCTGCTTGCGATCCTGCTTTAGATCCTGCAACCAACGAGTGAGCTTTACCTCCAGCTCTGCCACCCACCGAGTGGCCTGATCAGCGTGATTCAGCGCTGTCTCCAGTTCTCCTGCCCGCTTTTCCAGTGCCGGACGCTCGGCCAATTGCCCTTCAAGTCCCGATCGCTCATTGTCGGTTTCGGCGATCTTCGCCTGAAGCTCAAGCATACTATCTCGATTAGCCCGGTACTGTCCCCTCCGGGTTTCGATCTCCTGCTCCAACTCAGCTACTAATTCTACCTGGTGCTCTTCGGTCAACTGCTGACCACAGGTTGGGCAAACCGGCTCAGTGGCCGCTTTCAACACCTCCAACCGTGCTTTGATGGGTTCAGTCTCAGGAGCCAATGCCTGGTTGACGCCATCCAAACGGGCGGCTTCTTCAGCCCGAGTAGTACGTATGTGGGTGATCTCCTCGAGCCGAGTCTGGATTGGCTGGAGCTTGGTCAGCGCCGAACGCACTTCCTCCAACGCGGCATTCAGAGCCGCTTTGTCTGCTCGGTCCTGAGCTGTAGCACGTTCTCGCTCCGCATCGGTCACCTCACGCTCAATGTTGGTAATGCGACGGGTTAAATCATCGATCTGGCGTTGTAGTGCTACCATTTCGTGGCGGGTCTGCTCCAGGTCAGCCCACTGCTTTTCGGCCGCCTCTAGCTGCTCAGCCGCCTTCTTCGCCTCCGCTTCAACCACCGCCATCTCGCTTTCGTGCGCCTCCCGCTGCATTAACTCTCGTTCAATCTCTTCCAGACGGCCGTCAAGGCGATGGATGCCCGCTTTGGTCTCTCTAATTCGTTCCCTAGCCCGGTGCTCATAAACTTCCCAGCGGGAGAGACCAAGGATATCAGCCAGCACCTGTTTACGCTGGTTGGGCATTTTGGTGGTGAATTCATCGGCCCGACCCTGTACTAAGAAGGCGGAATTGACAAAAGTCTCATAGTCCAGACGTAATAAGTCGATTATCTTTTTTTGTGTGGCTCGAATAGTCTTCTCCGAGATCCCTCGCCAGGACTCGGTCTCTGGATCCCAGACCTGTAATTCCAACAACGAGATGCCGCGCTTACCGGCTTTACGCTGACGGGTCACACGGAAGCGAACGCTACCAAGGTCGAAGGTCAGAGCGACGCGCATCTCCGCCTGACCCTGGTGGATGAGTTCATCCGGAGCATTGGTACGAGCCTTCCCCCACACAGCCCAGGTGATCGCATCAAGTAATGATGACTTTCCTGAGCCGTTAGGTCCTGCCAAGCAAGCGATATGGATGCCCTCGAATATTAGTGGCCCAGGGTCACGGTAGGCCAGGAAGTTAAGTATTTCAAGTTCAATCGGGATCATGTGATTCAGTAAAGCTTGCCAACATCATTCGACTTGGACCAAACCAGGTGGTTTACTCCTCATGTAGCAAACCCTCGGCTTGGGCGAGGAGTGCCGACAAGCGATCCTCTTCCACACCGCGAGATTGAAAATAATGTTCAACCAATTCGAGTGGAGAGAGCGCCTCTGGCGCTAGACCGTCCAACCTTGACCTGACCTCTGCTTCCACCTCCCGGGCGATCGAGAAGTGGGCGGCCTGGTCAAGCGCCGCCTCAACCTCACGCGCACGCAGCGCCGCTTCTTGCTCAGCTCTCAGTTTAATTTGGACCCGCACCACCGCATCCGCCAAAGATAGCCCTTCTAATTTCGCCAGGACAGCAGCAGTGGGATCCGGCGTTTCTCGTACATCCACCCTCACAGTGAGAAAAGAGCGCGATGCCACTGGCACGAAGCGCCACCGCGTCTCAGCTCGCGCGAGTTCAACCCAGCAGAACCCTTTCTCCTCAACCTCTTCGCCGAAGTCGATTCGTTCTAAAGAGCCGCTGTAGACGACAGGCGGATATCGATCTTGGTTGAGGCTCTGATGCCTATGGATGTGTCCTAACGCAATGTAATCCCAGCGTGGGTCAGCCAAGACCGACGTGAACACAGCCACATCGCGCCCCAACATCACCGAGCGTTCAGAGCCAAATTCCGCTTCAGCGACTGAGAAATGACCAACCAACACCCGGGGCATATCATGACTATCTGCTTCTTCAGTAAGATTCCGCACAATAACCGATACCGTCTCGCGCAAGGCAATCTCGAGCTCCTCAATCGATTTCCCCTGATGTTCCTCCCGACTCATAAGACGGTTGCGCATCGGATAGGGTACCCAGGCCAGGAAAACTGGACCGCGCCGGGTTTTGATCACCCGCCCTTCGGGCTTGTAGCCAACGATCACTCCAGGCACATCCAGCACTCGAAAGATATCAAGGCTGTTGGCCTTGGCAGCCATGCCAGGCATATCATGGTTACCAACAAGCAGGAGGGTGGGCACTGAGTCAGCCAGCCGTTTGATCCGTCGAGCAAACTCTCGCTGCTGGGTAGGCTCAGGATCGCGATTCTTAAAGGCGTCGCCGGCGAAGACCACTACGTCCGCCTCGTGCTCAAGCGCATACTCGATCACCTCATCTAGGCGGTCTAGGAAATCGCGCACCCGGCTTGAGGTGCCCGTGGTCGGGTCAAGCCGACCGTAGTTCTCCATGCCGACGTGCAGGTCGGCGAAGTGTAAGAGGCGAATTGGTGTTGTGTTCACCTTGCCTCCTGATAACGGTTTACCCAGCGTTCCAGTCCTTCGGGTGGTCGATAAGCTTGCATGAGGTCGAGTAGAACATCGGGGTCGGAGTCACTTAGCAGCAAGGTGCGGTGTTCATCGTAGATGAACCCTTCTGCGCGGGCGTGTTCGATTAGATTATGTAGAGGATCGAAGTAACTCATGGTGTCGAGCACACCAACCGGTTTGCTGTGCAGGCCAATTTGAGCCCAGGTAAGGATCTCAAACAGCTCCTCCAGAGTGCCTAAGCCCCCGGGAAGCGCCACAAATGCATCAGAAATGTCCACCATCATGGCTTTGCGTTCGTGCATAGATCCAACCACACACAACTCGGTCAGATTGTGGTGGACAAGCTGGTGGGTATTAAAGCCTTCTGGTATGACGCCAATTACTTTGGCACCCCCCGCTAGAACAGTATCGGCCACAGCACCCATCAACCCCGTCCCCCCACCACCGAACACCAGGGTCAGCTTCCGCCTTGCCAGGGCACGCCCCATCTGGCGTGCCGCCTCCAAATAGGGTTCGCCGGCTTTATCACTCGACCCGCAATATACACACACCTTATTGATAGAATTCAACGTCTATTATCCTTTTCGATCTCAGCTTGAAGTCTGCTTCTTGTGTAATAGCCTCAATGATAAAATCATAATTAATCAAACGTTTTCCACTCCTCTTTAAGTATGCCGTATATTTCCAAGTCCTCTTGCTTTCCCCACTTCTTTATATGCTTCCTCAGGCTACCCTCATGGATCATTCCGCTATTTTGCATAACTCGTCCAGAGGCAAGATTTCGCCTGAAATGCGAAGCGTGGATACGTACCAACCCTAATACATCAAAGCCGTACTGAATTAAAGCCCGCGCAGCCTCGGTACAATATCCTTTATTCCAATATGGCTTTCCGATCCAGTAGCCAAGCTCAGCTCTATCGTTGTCCTTATTGATCTCTAAACCTATTGCGCCAATGAGTGTACCGTTATCATTAAGCACAATCGCTAATACTACCGACTCGCCCTTCTCGTATCGATCCTGATGTGTGCCAATCCATTCCTCTGCCATTCCATCTTCGTATGGATGAGGGAGATTCAAAGTAGTTGAGGCGATATCCTTCTCTCCAGCTAGTTTCTGAACCTTGGAAGCATCTTCCAAGGCGAAAGGCCTCAAGAGTAAACGATCTGTTTGAATAGTTGGACGTTCATTCATGGCTTATTATCTGACAGGCTTCTTACTCTTCCTGCTCGGAAGATTATCCTCGGTTCCCCCTTAAAGCCGCCTCCACCTTGACCGCAACAGTATCTAAATCCTCGCGCGAAGCTCCGCGGCCATACCCTGGAGGGAACCGTAAGCCAAAACCATCACCTATAAAACGAGGAATGACATGCAGGTGACTATGAAACACTGTCTGACCAGCTGCCGGTCCGTCGGCAAGGAAAAGGTTGACCCCCTCGCAACGCAGTCCTGAGCGCCTTAACGCCTGGGCTAACTGGCGACCGACGACGAACATTCGACCGGCGATCGTCTCATCCAGCTCAGCTAGATTAGCTGAATGCTCGTTGGGCACCACCAACAAATGGCCGGGGGTCAACGGTTGCTTGTCCATGAAAGCCGTCACTATGTCGTCTTGATAGACCTTGCTGGCCTCCGCTTGATCGGCAATGATGCGACAGAAGATGCAGGAAGGATCGCTTGGCACCCCATAGCTCCTTTGACTATTCCACGGGTACACTATCCGAACCATCAAGCCAAATATACGTGCGAACCATTGCGGCTTCGGTTGAAAGGGATTCTACCATCAGACCAGGTGGCCGGCACTTTGAAAGTGACGGTCACCTGGGTCACCTATACTACCTGCTTGACTATAAGCGTACCTCGGGTAACAATCAACAACGGTGGATCGTCCACCCATGTGAGAATGATATATGCAGCCCATTTTTTCCACCCTGATCATGAACGCCCGTCCCGGAGCGGGTAAGAGCGAGATCACTCATTTCCTGCGGCAAATCCCCCAAAGTGAGCGAATCGCTCGATTCCATATTGGTCCGATGCACGTTCTGGACGACTTCCCCTTGCTTTGGGCATGGTTTGAGGAAGATGATTTACTGGAGCGCGTCTTTGGTCGTCCCCGATTGCACACCACCCACGATGGTTACTTTATATATGACGACCTTTGGCACCTGCTGATCCGTCGCCTCAGTTTGGACTACGATAAATGGCGTCGTGATACCCATGATGAAAGCACCATTGTAATTGAGTTCGCTCGCGGCACAGAACACGGTGGATACCGAGCTGCCTACGATCATCTGAGCGACGCTATTTTACAGGAGGCCGCCTGTCTATATGTTAGAGTCTCTTACCAGGAATCGCTACGCAAGAACCGCGTACGTCACAATATAGAACGTCCCGATAGCATCCTTGAGCACAGTCTACCTGATGAAAAGCTTGAACGCCTGTATCGCGACGACGATTGGAATGACCTCACCGCCGCCAACCCTACTCATCTGACAATACGAGGAATTCATGTACCCTATGTCGTCTTTGAAAACGAAGATGATGTCACAACCATCGGGGGGCTGGCCTTGAGAGATCGTCTAGAGACCGTCCTTGATAAACTATGGTCGATGCGGCATGGAGGGCCAGCAGTCTAGCGGTATAATATACGCCGTTGTCTCTGTCTCCCAGATATAAACACTGGAGTCTTCATGAAGCGTATAGTAAACCATTTCCCGCTGGTTGTCCTTGCTCTATTCGCCCTTGTTCAACCAGCGGCTGCGCAGAACCCGGTCGCACGAGCGATTCTATTCTATTCCCCGTCCTGTCCCCACTGCCATATAGTAATGACCGAGAGCCTGCCACTTCTGATTGACGGGTACAACAGCCAAGTTGAGTTGACTTATCTACCCACAGATACACCCCTTCAACCCGAGGATTTACCACCATTGATCGGGATTCTAGGCGATAAATTGCAGTTAATATACATCAACACTGGAACCCCCATCGGTTCAGAGTTCTACTTCGCCGCGGTCGATCACTTCAACATCCCCGAGGAACGTCTGGGAGTGCCGGCTTTAATTGTGGGCGAAACTGTGCTCGTCGGTTCAATCGAAATCCCAGATCAATTTCCGGGTATCATCGAGCATGGTCTCGCCCAGGACGGAATAGATTGGCCTGAAATCCCTGGTTTGGAGGAAGCACTGGCGCGTATGATTCCTGTGCCCACGGACGGACCCACACCAGAAGACACCCCCCGCTCAACCGAGGAAACCGCTACTGGAGGCCCATTGGAGACTCCTGCCCCGAGTACGCCCCCGGCGCCAGTCGCTACATCCACATTCGATTTCGACCAGTTGAAACCGACGGTGATCGATAACATAAAGAACGACTTGGCGGGTAACATTATCTCCATTGCGGTGCTGATCGGCTTGATATTCGCTGTAGTAACTGTTGGGAGAAGAATATTACAGCAACCCGCCAACCACTCGCTACGTAAGGTCCACTCGGTCATCCCGTTGCTCGCAGTGCTAGGCATCATTGTCGCCGGTTACCTGGCATATGTCGAGACCACTGGGACGGAGGCTGTTTGCGGTCCGGTGGGGGATTGCAACACCGTGCAGCAAAGCAAGTACGCCATGCTGTTCGGCGTCATCCCGGTAGCCGCTCTGGGTTTTTTCGGCTACATTGCCATTCTGGCAGCTTGGCTCTTCACCCAACCGGAGAACGGATTGTTATCCGATCTGGCCACTATGGCAATTTTAGGGATGACCACCTTCGGTACAATATTCTCAATCTATCTCACTTTCCTCGAGCCCTTCGTCATTGGTGCCACCTGTGCCTGGTGCCTAACCTCGGCGGTTATCATCGCAGTCCAGATGTGGCTGGCCACCGACCCAGCGATGGCGGCTTTAGCTCGGTTGCAGGATAGGCAAGGTAAATAAAGTAAAAGCGCCAATCGCGGCCATGCCCCTACAAGCAGCCTGTCATCCTCTATGAAGGCCAAACTCCACGGCTGCGTGGGCTTAGGCCACAGCCCACCAATCGACTCCCTCCAGAAGACCCATATGATTCAGCCGGTTGCGGATCAACTCTCGCGCACCCCTAGAACCAACCGCCGCCAGGACCACCGGTCGGTCGTATCTTCGCCACCAGCCCAGTAGGTCTTCCGGGGCGATGATCGGTCTCCCCCGACGCGTACGACCGATCTTAGCTTGGTCAATATCCACAAAAGCCGTCACCGGCGCCTTCTGGTGCAGCAGATGTTTGGACAGCCGTCGTCCCATCTGCCCCGCGCCCCACACGATCACTGCCTCCCGGTTGTGCAAAGGTCCCTGACAAAGGTAATGCGCTTTGGCTCGCAGGAAGTTATCCGCCGAATAGCGCTGGTCAGTGCGCGTCAACCGCGCGGGGTGCTCGCGCCAGGATAGCAGCACTTCCGGCACTTTGGCGAAGCGCGCTCCAGACAGATGCATACGCAGCCAGAGATCGTAATCCTCCGGCCAGCCATGGTCCTGGTAACCGCCGACCTGCTCGATCCATGTCCGGCGGATAGTGACCGATGGGTGAGCAAGCGGGCTTTCGACAAATATCTCGCGGGCGATCCCCTCCGGCGTCACCAAGTCATTGAGCCATTCGATGTAAAGCTGGAATCCCTCACCCACCTCATCTGCGGGAAAACCTTCCACCAGGCAACCGACCAGGGCCACATCCGGGTGGGCATTCAGGAATGCCACTTGCTTGGCAAGACGCTCCGGATGAGCGCGGTCATCAGCGTCCATACGGGATATGAGCGGGGCGCGGCAGGTCGACAGGCCATCGTTCAGGGCTGGAATAATCCCCCGGTGAGGAAGGGACAAACTCCGCACTCGGGAATCGCGGGTGACCCAATCAGCAAGATGATCGCCGGTCGTGTCGGTAGAGCCATCATCCACAGCCACGATCTCATGCTCTCGCAATGTCTGTCCGAGAAGTGAGGCGACCGCCACGTCGACCGTATCGGCTACGTTGTAACAAGGCATGAGGATCGACACGGTTGGCACGTCTATCCTGTTATCAGTTCTATTAGATTCTTGCATCGCGAGGCTCACCAAGAACCTGTCTGAATTATCGCTTGATGGATTTTGGAATAGCGTCCAGGTTTTCCTGCCAAACTCGGGCTTGCCATCCTCATCTACCTCATCGCTCGGTTCATGTCTTCCTGGGCGGCAAGGCTCTTGCACAAAGGGATGCAACGCCGGGATTATGATCCGGAGACCATTTTACTCCTGGAAATGCTCACCCGCTGGGGTATCATCGGGTTTGGCATCGTGCTCGCTCTGGAACAGGTTGCTCCGGGTAGGACAACTAGCCTGGTCGCCAGCTATAGCGGCACGGTAATGGACATCACCCTGCGCGCGACCGAAATGCGTACCTGGGATGGACGGTTTGTGATCATCCCTAATGGAGATGCTTTTGTTAAACCGATCATCAACTTCAACAAGGCGAAGCAACGGAGGGTGAATATCTCCGTCGGTGTAGCTTACGAGTCCGATCTGGACAAAGTGACCCGGGTGGTGTTGGAAGCGATGAATGATGTGCCTGGTCTGCTCCAAGACCCGGTGCCTGCGGTGATCTTCTCAACGTTTGGCGATTCGGCTATCCAGTTCTCCGCTTATTATTGGATCGACACAGAAGTCGCAGGGTTAGGGAGTGCCCAAGACGCAGGGGTTAAGGCCATCAAGACTGCTTTTAAACGCAAAGGCATCGAAATCCCTTACCCAATCCGTACGGTTCTCACCAGCGAACAATAAGCTTGAAAATCTCTAGAAACGCATCGGGGCGGTTCGTGGACCGCCCCGATGTTCTTATCGTAAAACCCATTATATGATGTCGAGCGCAGTATCAGCTATAAAAAATCCTTGCTATAAATGCTAATTTGCCTGGCCAAGCCAAGTTCTTTCCTAATCACGCCTGCCCTGTTCCACCTGAGGCAAGTCGGGGATCGAGCGCATCACGCAACCCATCTCCCAGTAAATTAAAAGCAAGCACGGTAATCATAATCGCCAAACCGGGGAAGAACACCAGATGTGGCGCCGTGAAGACCTGATTCCGCTCTGAACCAAGCATAGTCCCCCATTCAGGTGTTGGAGGCTGAGCTCCTAATCCAAGGAAGGAAAGCGCCGCCGCGTCGAGGATCGCGGTCGCAATACCCAAGGTGCCTTGTACAATAAGCGGCGTAAGAGCGTTTGGTAGCACTGATCCAATCAGAATACGTAACGGACCGGCCCCTAGCGCTCTGGAAGCGTCAATATACTCCGTCACTTTTACCGAAAGTACACTCGCTCGCATGACGCGCGCATACGCCGGGATCGAGACGATGCCAATAGCCAACAGCGCGTTCTCCAATCCTGGTCCAAGCACAGCTACGATAGCAATCGCCAGCAGTAAGGATGGAAATGCCAGCAATACGTCCATGACACGCATGATGACATTATCGACCCACCCCCCAAGATAGCCGGCCAGAGCCCCTAGAATTATCCCAATGACGATAGCAAAGCCAACGGTTGTAAAGCCAATAAAAAGCGAGTAACGTGTTCCATAGATAACTCGGCTCAGTTGATCGCGAACATTACCGTCAATGCCCATCAGGTGCTGCGGCTGATCTGCCGGGCAACCGAGCAGATGAATACAAGGCGCGGTACGTTTTCTTATATCCTCGATTCCAATTAAAACCTGCGTGGGGTCGTAAGGGGCAATAACCGGCGCGAAGATAGCCACCAGTATCAAGGTTGACAAGATTCCCAGACCAACCATGGCAGAGCGCCGTTTAAGGAAACGCCGGAGAGTCGTCGCCCACAATGAACTGGGTTTGCTTACCAGGCTTGTATCGAGGAGTTGAGCAATTTCAGGTTGAGCTACTGTCAAGGGTCAACTCCTCTATTCCAATTGGACGCGCGGGTCAAGGTATGAGTAGGACAAGTCAACCAGCAGGTTGACGGCCACATATCCGACAGCGATAACTACGGTAAAGGCTTGGATGATCGGATAATCGCGCGCGGTAATCGCCTCGAATAAGATGCGCCCCACCCCCGCCAGCCCAAAAATCGTTTCCGTCAACACCGCACCACCCAGTAAAGCCCCAAGTTGGAGCCCGATAATGGTTACCAGTGGAAGCAAGGCATTACGCATGGCATGCTTGGCGACCACCCTCAGCTCCGACACTCCTTTCGCCCTGGCTGCTCGGATATATTCCCGCCCCATCACATCCAGCAGACTGGAGCGGGTCATGCGGGCGATGATCGCCATCGGGATCGTGCTCAACGCGACCGCAGGTAAGAATAAATGACGGAGGACATCGACCAATACTTCCCAATTACGGGTGATAATTGAATTAAATATATAAAGATTAGCAAAAAATTCACAGAACTTAAAGACAGCGGTGCCTTTCGCCAATTGCCAACCAAAGACTTCGAAATAAGGCGTGGCTGATAACCCGGCTGTGATTCGGCCAGAGGGAGGCAGCCAAAGAGGCGTGTCCTTGAACACAATCGCAAATAAATAAGCCAGCATCAGTCCGAGCCAGAACACCGGCATCGAAACGCCGATATTTGCGCCAATCATAGTCGCGACATCGACAGGGGAATTATGGCGCAACGCCGAGATAATCCCAGCCGGGATGCCAATTATGATTGCAATAATCAGCGCTATTAGACTTAACTCGATGGTCATCGGTAGCCGTTCAACAAGGATCAAGGTCACCGGCCGGCTGAAACGGATCGAATCACCAAAATTACCTCTAAGCACATCAGCCATGAAGATGGCGAACTGCACCGGGAGCGGCTTATCCAGGCCATGGTCACGCACAAACTTTTCACACACTGCAACTGTGGCTTTTTCACCTAGGATCGCTTTACAGGGATCGCCCGGGATCGAACGCGCTAATATGAAGGTTACCAGCAGGATACCGAATAACACCGGGATAGCAGACAAAATGCGCCGAATAGCATATTGAACCATAAGATTTACTTATCTCACGCTCAACGGAAAGTCAACGCGGGATGGGACGATACCAGTTTGAATTGGCACCCCATCCCGCGTAGTTTACTACAACATCCTTAATGAATCGACGGAGAAGAAATCAGGTTGATTACTCCTCCAAATTCATCAGGCCGTCCCACAGGTAGGAGTAGTATTCAAATGCACCTGTGTTCCCGACATGATACGGGTTAGAAGCATCGATACCAGCCGCCCAGCAGGCGACGACATCGTTGGCGTCGAGGGCAGATCCATCATGGAACTTCACCCCTTCACGCAAGCTGCAGGTCCAAACGGTTGAGTTCGCGTTTGGCGTGCATGATGTCGCGAGTCGCGGTTCCACGTTGCCTGAGTCGATGGCATAACCGAGTAGCGGCTCGATTACCTGTTGGCAGGGGGCCAACGACTCGCCATCCGTCTCATCAGCGCAGTACAAGCTGATGGGTTCGGCGTTCTGCATGAATACGAACGTATCCTTGCCCGGATCAGTTCGGCCGAAGAGCGGTGCGCCGAACGGACGGAAGTGGGCGTTCTCAACTGTGGCTAGCGCGGCGGAGGCCGAAGATCCATGGGCGACCGGCACCATCGGCACCAGATCACGAATGGCATTATTGGCTTGAATATACAAAGATTCAGCCTGCGCTGCATCACCGATCTGGGAGGCCTCCTCCAGCACCTCATAGATCTCCGGATGCACATCGCCAAATTGCGGGTTAGCCGCGCTGAAGTGGAAGTCTAGGAAGTTGGTGATGTGAGGATAGTCGGCGCCCCAACCCAACAGGTAGAAGCCGTCCAGGTTACCCTGGGTGGATTCATCGATGAATTCACCCGACTCCATCACGACAACCTCGGCCTCGATGCCAAGGTTATCCATGAGTTGGGTCTGGAATTCAACTGCAACCAAACCTGGCTCAGGCAGGTAGCCGCGGAAGACGTCGCGATAGAAAATCGAAGTCTCAAAGCCATCCGGGTAGCCGGCATCCGCCAACAGAGCCCGTGCAGCCTCGGCGTCGAATTCATACCACGGTTCGCCGACACAGCCGTTGGGGATCGAGCACGGTGTGAAGTAGTCCGGGACAACCGAGCCCACGGGGTAGAAGTGGTCCACGATGCGCTGACGATCGATGCCCATGGCGATAGCTTTACGCACATTCACGTCATCGAACGGCGTAAATGTGTTGGTCATTGCCAGATAGAGGATGTTCGGGTTCGCTACCGCCAGGAAGGTGAGGTCAGTATCTCCTTGCACCGTAGCAAAGTCATCCGGGCTCAGGTTGGTGATCTGATCTACAGTTCCAGACTGCAGCTCCAGCAGTCGCGCGGCGCCTTCTGTGGCCCAGCGGAAGACCAGGGTCTCGAAGGGAGGTTTATCGCCCCAGTAGTCGTCGAAGCGCTTGAAGATCACGCTGTCTCCACGGGCCCACTCATCCAGCATGAAGGGACCAGTGCCTATCGGGTGCTCAAGGATCTCGCCGGTGCCGCCAGTATACTCAATGTATTCCCTAGGCTGAATACTAAAGGGTGTGAAGGCGGCTTTAGCTAGAAAAGCCGGATCCGGCTTGCACATTGTGAACTGAACGGTCAGTTCATCAAGCGCGCGGATCTCCTTGATCTTGCCGCCGTAGTCGCATGAATCAGCGGCGACTACCAACGGCTCATCATAGGCTATCTCCTCATAAGGTAAAGCAGGGGCGGCCGGCGCGCAGGCGGCTAAAATCACACTGACCATAACCAACACGCCTAGTAAAACAAAAAACGGTCGACGTTTCACGAGATTCTCCTCCTTGTTGAAATATCGCTTGAAACATATGAAGTCGTTAATCGATTGATTTATTTCCTATCGCTTGTTTTTACCACCTCCCTTCTAATGAATCTTTAGTTTTGATAGATCATAGTTTAGGATTGCAATAAAAGTCCAGGTTTTTCCCAATCGTCTAATCTGCATGACTCAACAGTCCCAGGGGGATTGACCTTCGGACCGTTTCGATTGTATCGTCTGTTACTACCACTGTCAACTGGATATAATCATATCCAAGATTCAACCACTAGGTCAAGTAGATCGTTATGGGTACGGGTGAAGTTATTATTTACTAATTACTTCTTGGCAAAGGATGCGCTTACTGGTAAAGTTGTTCCTGATCATTACGCGGGCGGACCAGGATGCCACTATGGGGCGATAGGTGCCCCATTTTAACTTGCCTGCTCACAAGCCACTCCGGGATGCGTGTGCTGATCTCAATAATAGAGGGTCCTATTTCAGGTCCATCGTTCATCGCCTGGGTATTATTCATCATACATCCCACAGTGATAGGCGATAACTCGGACAGGCTGTCCGGTTTCAATCAAAGATTAGGAGATTGCCTGTGCAAGCTACATCCAATAAAAACCCCAACACCGACGCCTTGCTCGAAGTGCGGGGACTACGAACCTATTTCTACACCGAAGACGGTGTAGTGAAAGCCGTTGACGGCGTTGACCTAGCTGTTCAGTCGGGGGAGATTTTTGGGCTTGT
>Ga0209986_10003442_pt1 | contig 13866 bp, 12 predicted proteins | sample BlataG_FD_183168 | JGI IMG/M metagenome (GOLD analysis project Ga0209986, IMG submission 183168) | Deep subsurface microbial communities from Black Sea to uncover new lineages of life (NeLLi) - Black_00105 metaG (SPAdes) (version 2) | ecosystem: Environmental > Aquatic > Marine > Oceanic >...
CTGGAGCCGATGTATCATATGCTTCCCGGACACCGCAATCTCTGTGTTTATACTGCCAGTTGTAATTTTAGATGCCGACACTGTCATAACTGGCATATCACTACCCAAAGCCCGGAAGGGCTAAGAAGCAAGAATTACTCACCAGAAGAAGTAGTCCAAGAGACACTAAGACAAGGGTGTAAGTCTATTTCACACAGCATAAATGAACCCACCATCTTCTATGAATATATGTATGATATCGCTAAATTAGCTCGGACTAAGGGCATCAAGAACCTCTTTCATACTAACGGGGCGATGAGCCCTGAACCATTAAGGGCGTTACTTAAATATATGGACGGTGTTACAGTTGACCTGAAGGCATTTGATAAGAAGTTTTATACAAAGATTTCCTCTGCTAAACTCGAGCCAGTGCTTAAGACCCTGAAAATTATCATAGAAGAAGGAGTGCATCTGGAGATCGTAAATTTGATTATCCCAACTCTAAACGATGATCTGGGTAGGATAAAGGAAATGTGTAACTGGATTAGAGACAATTTGGGGAAAGATGTTCCCTTGCATTTTACCCGATTCTCCCCGGCCTATAAGTTGACTAATTTACCCTATACACCAGTAAAGACCTTAGAGGCTGCAAGAAGAACCGCTCAAAAAGTAGGTTTGAAATACGTCTATATCGGCAACCTTCCCGGACATGAGGGCAATAATACTTACTGCCCACAGTGCAAGGCGAGACTGATTCATCGTATTCATTTTATTTTAATGAGTAACAATATAAAAGGAGGGAGGTGCAGGTTCTGTCAATATAAGATCCCTGGTATCTGGGATCTGGAAGAGCCTTGAGATGAAAAGGGCTCGCTTTGGCTAATAATGAATAATAGGCACTTCGCAAATACGCAAGTGTCAGACAATGAAAGCGGAATCGGGGTGTTTATTAGATCTTACTTTTTAGATATCTTTGATTTTTTTTGACAATCTTTCTAATCCTTTATTGTCCTTGAGTTGCTGATAGATCAGTATAGACCTCTCGTAGTATGAAAATGCTTCTTCCTTTTGCCCGGTAATTCCAGATATATCGCCAAGTTTTTCGAGATCCCTGGCTATCAAATCAGATTTTTCTATGTATTTGTCGAGAGTTAACGCCTTTTCGAAATATATACCTGCTTCCTTATAGTTTCTTTTAGCCAGGTTCACTAGCCCCAAATTAAAGTAGTTGGCCGACTTCCCTTCCTTATTGTCTATATCTTCGTTCAAGGAAAGGGATTCATGTAAGATCTTCTCTGCCCCGGTAGGGTCGCCTTCTTTTATTTTCAGGTTTCCTAAATGGTTTAATAGGGAAGCCCTTTTTCTTTTTAGTCGAGCTTCTTTGGCCAATTCCAGGCCTTGAGAGATAGCTTCCCTGGCTTTGGAGAGTTCTTCTGTAAGGAGATAAAGGCCTGCCATAGATGATAGAGCATCAATGTGGAGACCCTGATTATTTAATTCAACTGAAATATCCATAGCTTTTTTAAACATTGGCAAGGCCTTCTCCATCTTGGCCTGCGTAAGATATAATGTGCCCAAACTTAGAAAAACAGCGGCCTGACCCTCTCGATTGTCTAAAAGTATATATGACTCAAGCGCCCAATAGAAATCTTTTTCGGCCTCTGCAAAGGATCGATTCTTGAAATGCTTTATTCCGAGTTCTATCTTTTTATTTGCCTCTTTTAACATCCAGCCATCGGCTCTCTTTTCAGGTGCTGAACAAGATAAAAAGATAAAAAGAATTAGCAAAATAGGGGCAATGAATCGCACCTTACTCTCCTCTTCCTTCCAAAGATATGCTTCTTTCCTTTACGGGTGGCGGTAGGTTCCTTTTTATGAGAAAATTTTCTTTAACCGAATCTAGTATATCGCTTATTTCATCCAGCTCTCTCTTTACTGTATTCATTATTTCTGGCACATCTTTCAGGATTTTATCTAGGTCTGTCAAAGGTTTTTTAATCTCTTTTAATCTCTTTTCTGCCTCATCCACAATAGCTGGTATTCTTACAGTAATTAGCTCAATGTTGCCCAAGACAGAATCAACCTTATTTATCTCCTTTTCTATCTTGAGATATAGATCATCCTTTATCAGCAACTTTCCAACCGATCCTTCTCCCTTCTTTATCTTTTGACTTATGGATACCAGATTATCAAGGGTCTGAAATAGCTCTCCTTTAGGATCTTTGAGCCTATCTGTTATGTGGAGGATATTGTCAAGGGATGTGAATATTTGACCCTCCGGATCTTTAAGTTGTTCAGTTATTTGGTGGATATTGTCAAGGGAGGTGAATAGCTCACCCTTCGGATCTTTCAGTCTGTCAGTAATTTCTTTAATGTTATCTAAGGTTCCAAAAAGACCTCCCTCAGGGTCTTTAAGCCTATCTGTTATTTCTTTAATATTTTTCATTATATCAGTAAGGATTCCAAGTTTTTCTTCCACCTTAAACTCTTTCATATAATCGGATAAGGCCTTCTTTTCAGTTGAAATTATCTCTCCTCCCGGTGGTAAAAGAGGCCTTTGCATTGTTCCCGGAACAATGGCGATATATTCACTCCCTATGATAGTGGGGCTTTCTACCGTGGCTACTGTATCCTCTCTTATTCTTGACGCATATTTAGCCAGTATCTTTAAATCCACCCTCACCCGGTTATCTTCTGTTAACCTCACTTTCACTACCTTACCTATCTTTGTATGATAGAGGGTAACCTTGGAGCCGGGGCTCAAGTTGTAACCTTCTTCAAAAAAGGTATGGTACCGCTCATGTTTCTTAAACCAGTTCTTACCTTGAGCAATGAAAACAATAGCCCCTATGAGGATGAATAGGGTAATAACAAGAAAAACTCCAACAAACTGTTCCTTGGCCCCAAATTTAAGAAACATATTATCTTTCCCTTTTCTTATCCTTCAACTTGGCGTCCTATAACATCTGCTTCCTTGATAGCAAAAACGAATCCTTATCAACCTGTTGTGTGATCAAGCCATTTTTTAGAATAATAATTGCGTCGGCCCATTTTTCTATCAGGGATCTGCTCCTGGTATATATAATAAACCCGCAGTTTCTATCCTCTTTCAATTTATGTAATATATTGAATAAATAATATCTATCATTTTCATTAAAATCATTCTCCGGACGATCAAAGATAATCAACACCGGTTCCTTGACTGCCTCAATAGCATAGAGAACTCTGCTCTTTGTTGCTGGATCAACATCTGCTGGACGTAAATGGAGTACCTCTTTCAAGCTAAATATTTCGATAATAGGATCAAGCTGGATCTGAATTTCCTCCAATGATTTGTTTTCATGGTAAATACTGGCCAATGCAATGTTTTCAAGAACACTTAGGTTTTGTATGAGGGTGGATTTATTATCAACAAATGCGAGCCTTCTTTTAATATTAAAGGATTCTTCCCGGTCGTTGTAATTAACTTCATCCCCTTCTATTAAGAGGATGCCTTTTGTTGGTCTGATCAGTGTGCTACAGATTTGAAGCAAGAATGATGCTGCCTGGTGTGATTCTGAAAAAAGCACAACTCTTTGGCCAGGGGATAGGGTAAAATTTATATCTTCAAGAAAAACATCTTTGCCTATTTTGTAACCTATTCCCTTACATTCTAATAGATATTTCATCACAGATAAAATATCCCGGATATAATAAGATTAACAACAAGCAACGCAAGAAAGCAATCCAAAGCCGACTTAGAGATAGCTCTCGGTAGCCTTGTAATCTCACCTCCTACCTGAAAACCCCTGTACAGACATATAACAACAATGATTGCAGCAAAGAAGATCGCCTTAATAAAACCTATAATAATATCAGATGCCTCTATGCTCGCAGCCACTCCCACTATAAAGGTATAAAAGGGGATACCAGTAAGGAGCCAGGAGACAATAAAACCTCCGAGTAAAGCAACCACATCAAAATATATCAAAAGAGAGACCATAGCTATGGTGGTACCTATCAATCGTGGAACAGCTACAAAATGAATAGGGTCTATTCCCCTCATGGTTATAGCCCTTATATCACCGAGCACTGTCATGTATCCTACCTCTGTGGCCATGGCTGTACCTGAATAAAGGATTACAATGACTGCAGCTATCAAAGGGCCAAGCTCTCTAATAACAATCACCACTAAAAATTGACCTAATGCCTCTGAGATCCCCACTCTGGAAAGCTGCGCCAATATCTGTATGATAACCAGAGCCCCGAAAATAACACCAATTACACCTAACAACAGAAGAACCTCGATAGCAGTAAAATATATCTGCTGAGCGATTATTTTTCTGATTACCCTGCGGCCCTGACCGGCCTTAATGAAAATGGTCTTCAAGATCCTATAGAAAAAGGCGGAGAGAAGAAAAGGATAGTCAAACTTTTTAAAAACTGAGGTAATAATCATTAATAGCCTTCATCAGCTTCTTTGCTACCAATTAAGCTTCAAATAAATAATTTGTGGCAAGCAATTGTATGTACTGTCTCCCTCTTTTGTCAATTAAGAATAAAGGGGTTAGGTATTTACCTAAAGACAAGGTCAAACTGGTCCCTTACGAGAGGAATTTCTTCAGCCGTTGCATGGCCTCTTCAAGCCGCTCGACTGGATGCGTCAGGGCAATACGTAGATAGCCTTCCCCGTATTTCCCATACATTGAACCTGGGATCATCCACACAGCGATCTCATCAAGGATCTTGAAACAAAAATCATGTGATGTATATCCCTTTGGAATACGTGCCCAGACATAAAAGGTTGCCTTTGGTGTATCAACCTCTAAACCCATCTCGATGAGGCTCTTCACCACTACGTCCCGGCGCTCCTTATACATCTGGTTTCGTTCAGCCATAAAGTCAGTGGGACCATTAAGGGCAGCGGTGGCCGCTACCTGGAGAGGATAAAACATTCCCCTGTCGGAATGAGACTTTATTTTGGCCAGACCTGCGATGATATCCTTGTTGCCCAAAATCATGCCCGTACGCCAACCGCAGCTATTATAGGCCTTGGACAATGAGTTGAATTCGATCCCCACATCCTTGGCTCCATCGAACTGCAGGAAGCTGGGCGCCTGGTAACCGTCGAAGCAGATCTCGGAATAGGGGTTGTCGGAAATAACAGCAACGTCATATTTATGCGCCCAATCTACTAACCTAGTGTAAAACTCCTGTGGCGCGCTGGCTGCGGTAGGATTGTTAGGATAGTTGATCCAGATCATCCGTGCCCTCTGAGCTACTGTGGAATCAATAGCATCCAGGTCGGGCACAAAACCGTTCTCCTTTAACAGCGGTACCGGTTCAATCACGCCGCCAGCAATCTTAACCCCGGCAACGTAGGCAGGATAGCACGGATCAGGTACCAAGGCCGTGTCACCAGCGTCAAGCATGCATGTATGGATATGAAACAGGCCATCGGCCGATCCCAATAAATGTAAAACCTCGGTTTCAGGATCACACTCAACATCAAAGTGGCGCTTATACCATGCAGCTATAGCTTCCTTAAGTGGCATTGACGAATAGAAACTGGGATAATGATGACTGTTAACATCAAAGCAGGCGTCAGCCAAAATTTTCCTCTGTCCCTCCGGCGGATGGACGTCCGGATCGCCGAGGCCCAGATTAATAACATCCTTTCCCTCTTCCTTCATCTTGGTCAGGATGACGTTCATGGCTGTACCAAGGTAGGCATCAAACGTCTCCAGTCGCTTTGCTGTTTTCATCGTATCTCCCTTCTATAATAGTTTTGTCTTTGTAAGCATTGTAAATCATGATCTTGCTCATAGTCTATTAAGCAATAAGTTTAGCTCCTCGCCAAGCGATGCATCATTTACTACAAATAGGCCCTTGCACCGAGATACCGGGATTTGAAATATCTGTTTGAAAGTGAGTCGATACGTACCTTCTTTCCCCTTCCTGGTGCGTGAATAAATGTATCATCACCTGCATATATTCCTACATGGGAAACCCTTCTGCCTCTAGAAATAGCAAAAAAAACCAAATCTCCCCTTAGCAGCTGACTTCGCCTGACAGAAATACCAGCCTTGTATTGTTCTTTTGACGAACGCGGTAGATTCAAGCCATTCAGATGGTACGCAGTCATGGATAATCCACTGCAGTCAAACCCATAATCCGATGAAGAGCCGCCCCATCGATATGGCAGCCCAATAAAGCTCTTCGCTGTTCTCACAATCTCATCTCTGAGATACCTCCTGCCGTACTTTCTCTGTTTTACTACTGCATAATCATCAGGACTGACTATGTAATATTCAGCTATGACTCCTGTGGCACGAAGACCCTCAGCTTTTCTGCGGGCAGTCTCTTTTGAGGGGAAATCACCGAAGCGAACCTTGTAGAGCCCTGTTTTATGAACAAAATAATAGGCATTTAAGCCATGACTCTTTAACGAATCATTAAGCTGAACAGCGTTGTTTAGATTTGAGAAGGCTCCCACCTGAATGGAATATCCTATATGGGCCAATCTTCTTCTTTCCGGCACAGTTGGCCGTGAACCAGGAGAGACAATAGCTTTGCCCCCACATCCCCATACTGACAGGATTAATAATAAAGCCACAAAAATATGACTCCATTTCAACTTATGTGTGACTATTTCGTCTGCATTATGCAACATATTGTTATCTCTTTAGGCTAATCCTTTCTACATGGATATTTTTTGCTTTTCTTGTATTGTTAAGAAAAGTCTACCTTGGGGCTCTACGATAAGTCGAGGGCTTTTCAAGTTCCTGGTCTCTTGTGCGGTGGGAGTACTTTCACCTTAGCAAGATGATTGTGTATTTTCTTGGGGGAAAACTTAGTCATATCCTTGGCCAATATGTGTACTTTCATGCCATGCTTTTGAATAATGTCCAGATCATGGCGAAGCAATCCAAGCATGTGTGCCGGCGCTACCAGCACTACATAGCGGGCCTGATTGGCCTGGGCAATAGAACTGGCCCTTTCCAAGACCTTATGTGTGAAGCGCCGATCAAATTCTTTATCATGTTTTGAACGATGGTCATCATATCCATGACCTGGCCCTCCAAGGGGTGCACGACCACGACCCATCTTTGAGTCAGTGTATAGGTCCCGTCCTGCTATCTCCTTCTCAGGGTTAAAAAGTTCCCCACACTCAATCAGCCTGGGCCCGGATTCCAGCTCAGGAAACTCTACCGGTTCCAGAGTAAAAAAGCGTACATGCGCTCCGCCTGTTACAATAATACAATAATCACTCATCTTATTTTTCCTTTCTTATTTGTACCATTTTTTTAGGCTAACCTCATCTTCGCAATCTTCATCGCTTCTTAACCTTGAACCGTGAACCCTGGAACTTTGAACCTGAGTAGTTACGTTGATTTTATTATATGTTAATTTCGATAAAAGGCGATATTTGGTTTTTTTCGAAAATCTCAACTATAATTATAATATTATCCAGTTTTATAAGCGAAGGTCAATCTTCTTTTGATTGATGTAGTCCCTTCAATTAATTATACTGGTGCGAAACAACAGGGCCAATGAGATTGGGAAATTGGGCTTAAATTAATTAGGACGCAGACCCGCCTGCCAGACGGCGGGCAGATTTTCGCCCTGGCCCAGACCTGGTAATCAAGGACTTAATTCTATAGCCTCCGCTTTGGAATTATTATAGCGACAATATGATAATCAAGTCATGTCGCACCAGGGCGGGCCGATACTCGCAGATAACTATCTTGAAATATTTAAAATCTTGACAATCTGCGTTCATCTGCGTCCAAAATGGAAATTCCTATACTATCAAGTTAGGTCCCATGCTGAAAGTTAAAGAAATAAAGGCGAAAAGCGTTCTCAATAAATCGAAAATTTTCGACTACTGCCTTAATCCCTACACCGGTTGCCAGATTAATTGTAGATACTGCTACGCACGATTATTTATGAAGCGCTATTCCGGCCATAGTGAGGCCTGGGGCGAATTTGTCGACGCTAAAATCAATGCCCCTGAAGTTTTGAAAAACCAGTTGGATAAGGCCAAAAAGGGGACCGTTTGGATTTCCTCGGTTTGTGATCCGTATCAACCACTGGAAGCGAAGTATGAATTGACAAGGCGTTGTTTGAAAGCGCTGGTAAAAAAGCAGTTTCCTATCAATATCCAGACAAAATCAAAACTTGTTTTACGGGATTTGGATTTATTTCAAAAATTTGAGGACATTGAGGTAGGATTTACCATAACCACAGATGATGAGCAGGTGGCAAAACTATTCGAGCCCAGAGCGGCCCCCATAGAAGAGAGGATAGGTGCATTGGAAAGAATTCACTCTTCAGGGATAAAAACGTTTGCCTTTATTGGTCCACTTCTGCCGGGAAACCCGGAAAAGCTTATCAAAGATCTTAAAGGAAAGGTTGATAAGGTTTTTATCGATAGGATGAACTATGTATCTTCTATAAAAGGATTTTATCGACAGGTTGGTTTACAGGAGGAAACGGCAGATAGATTCTTCCATGAATACAAAGAAAGACTTATATTCGAATTAAAGAAAAGAGAAATGAAATTTGAAGTCCTTTTCTAAGCTTTCCTTAAAACCTGGAAATCCCCGAACATACCGTTACATAAATATAGAAGCTTAAAAGCTCAAAAACATGCAAACGGGCTGGATTCTTTAGGCTATTCTTCAGGCGATAAGTACAGACTACGAACACAATACTGAGCTTTTTCGGCCTTTCAATTCTTTCCAATAATAGCAGTAGTTGGAACCTCAGTATTAGAGGTTTAGCTAGAGGCAGTGTGTCTTTAAGCTCTGCCCGTTGCAGCTGCGAGGTTAGCTTATTTGACTCTTATTTTTAACTTCTTGTTAATTACAGTTTCTCCAAATTCTTTAGTGTCTTTGTCAATATGTAGCGTGTTTTTCTTGTAAAGAATATTTCCTTGATACCTGTCTCCTAATGATATGCTACCTAATGATCTGATAACTATTCTATCTTTCTTCACAACCTTACCGTCTTCAAAATTAATACCTTCATCTTGCTCTACGGTTAAAAATAATACTCGGTGAAAAACTCCACTGCCACCACCTGACCAAAAGGTGTGCAATATATGAATGCCTGACTTTGAAGTTGCAATGTATTGATAGTCTATGAACGTTCCATCTACTGCGCAGGAGACTATCGGGTGAGTTTCTGTTGAATTGATGTCAATATTGCCCCAAAAGCGATTGCTTGAATTAGCTTCAATAAGATTAATACCAACAACCTGCTCTCCAATATCGGCTAAGCCACCCTGCAACTCTTCAATTATTTTCGGGTGGATGTAATCTTCGCGTATAAATGAGTAACGCAAATGATCCCAGTGCTTTGTAAGCTCGCTGGAACTTGAGATTGTTACAACCGTACGCCCTATTTTTGCTTTGACCTTATCTGTTACAAATACACCAATTAATGAGATGAAAATAGTTAGTGATGTTATCGCTGGCTCAAAGTCTGGCTTATAAACCAGCCATACTAGAGCAAGAACCAAAGCGATAATTAAGATAATTTTTGTTGCTTTCATTAACCTCCATAAATAGCTATCGATGGGGCTTAGGGCACGCTATATATTACGAGTTTCTCAGGCTATTGTTAGTTGATCAACCTTCATAAGATACCTTACTGACGAGTCTTATCAACTCAACTATCTATTCCACATTGAGATTGTAGAAAAGGATATTCCTAGGGAAATAAACCTTGAGATTCTATAATTGATTTCTCTTATGAGTGTGAGGTTTCTCATCGTATCTTTCTCAAAATTGACTTTAGCAAAAGAAATCTCCAACTCTTTCAGTTCAATTTCTGCAACACGGGCTAAATCTCTAATCGAGGCTGGAAAAGGGATACCATATTTTCCCAGGTCTTTTAGAATCATTGGCTGAACTTCGGTGGGTATACCTCGTACTAAGTCCCTGGGTTTCTTAGAGAGTTTAGTAATCGATTTTTCATAGATACTCCTCGCCTTTCCTATATTGGGAAGTACATTTTGTTTCCATAGGGAGTTTGCCTTATTAAATTTTCCTTTTTCGAGAAGCACAAAAGATTGGTAAACAGAAGAAAATGCGGTGTACACTGAGATGCCGGCATATCGTGATTCTTGATGGATTTGTGTAATTTGCCAATTGTGACCAGCATTAGCAGCAGGTATCATGATTGAAAATACAAAAAAAGACATGACTATCAATGTCCTGAAAGACTTATGAATTATCATTTTTTCCTCCTTTGTTTTTCATTAATGAAGTCATCTCCCAGTATTCTGAGACCCTTATGCCATGAAGGATTACCTGAGATATTATCTTTCCAATACTTCTCTACCCTCTCATTGTTTAGGAATTTAAAAAATTGTTCTTTGAGGAGTTTCCATTCTGATTCATCAATATTGCCAAAGTCATACTGGTGATATACTGATGAAAAGTACATTAGCATCTCACGTATTCCTTTAGTCGCTTCTTTTTCATCCTTAGGCGAAATTTGATCTGAAAGAGGTGATTCAATAACCTTTTTTATCCCATCTTTGATGTAATTTCGTATCTCTCTTCCATCTTTGTGAATCTGATACGAAATATTTGCCCTTGCTCGCTTTTTCGCCGCTCTTAGCTGGACCCATGTAAAAATCAAGCCAACACCAACTAGACTATATCCAATTCCTGTAAAAACATCTTTATAGTTTCTGAAAAATTGTTGGAGCATTGATCTGGTTTCGTAAATAAGGAACGAACCAAATATAAAAGCAGCTACTACTTCAAGCCATATCATTATTTTGTAATATCTGTCGAAAAACTTTTTAACTGTGGATTTATATGCAAAAAGGAGGGTCAGAGCTAATATATTAGCAGCTATCAATAAAAGCCATTTCATAGATTACATACCCTTTTTCTCTTAGTAAAGTTTCAAAGGGATATATTTCGGAACCTGTGGTTGGTTCCCTCATCCAAAAGGAATAGGTTTCGTGCCAAAATTGATCGTACAGCCAAATTACATTTTATCCAAGGTTTCGACTGTTAGTCATAAGTTTTTCGGCCTTTGAATTATCCACAATCATAGCAGAATATTTGAAATGGGAGATTTTTTAGGTTTCATCCGTTATTGTACACTTCTGATCCGCGTTGGCACCAAGGAGTAAAGAAATCAAATAGGCTATTGGTTTACGATGTAAATATCACAATATTTTTGATATTGCTGGAATTACGGATAGATAGAAGATATCTGTAATTCTGAATCACGAAAATGCTAAGCTGTCAGCAAAACCACTAGATTTTTCTCCCTCTATTAAAGGCGCGGGTACACATACCATTGGACTATTTCATTCTTATAGGAATTTTATGGTATTTGCCTTCACCATTGAGTAATCTTATGAGTCTGGGTTCTTCTCGTTTGTGTTGGTCATGGTGTTTTCTGACTTCCGCAAAAAGCTCCTTCACAACCTGCACAGTTTCTTGATCCATTGGTTCAGGTAAAGATCGGAGCCTTTCAGTTAACGTGTTGATAAGCTTCTCACCATTCTTTTCATATGCCAGAAATACCATAGATCCGAGTTGAGGCGCCCTAATTTGTGCGCCACAAAAGATACATGGAATCCAAGCATCAACATTTCCGGGTGCAAGCAAGCATGAAACAGAGAATGAAAAGAAAGAGTCTTCGAATTCTTCAAGAAAATAATGCAGATGCGCTAAATTGTACCACGCCGGAGCGCATAACATATCCTTGATCATGGCATCCTTGATAGTTTCTACGGCCTTCTTAGCGGACTCCTTGCTGGCTGTTGCTTTACTTGGATCAATGTCCGCAATCTTTGCTGCTTCCTCGGGGTTTCTTTTTTGTACTTTCAAACCGAAAGTCTCTATCAAAACCTCCAACATATGGAGTTTCATGACCCATTCGGCATGGGGCTTTTCCTCTTTCTTCAAATAGTCCTTAAATGCATCTAATGACTCTTGATAACGCCCCGCAAAAAGTAAAGAATCCGCATATAGAGCAATTATATCTGCTTGTTCTTTTAAGCTAAGAGACATCTTATAAAAATTGGCTGCCCATGAATACTTGCTTAGGTGGAATAGAACTCCGGCCATTTCTCCCCAGAAATAATCGCGATTCAAATAGGTCGGATCAAGTTTCGCTGCTTTTCGATAATAGGAAAAGACCTTCTTATCACTAGTATTAGGGCTTTTTCTTAGAAGGTTTCCCAAGGAGTAAAAATGACTACTCGCGGCCTTTTTCTCTCCAATGTTTTCACAATAATTGCAAAAGTCTATCACTATATTTGTTAGCTTCTTCTCGATATCCGCATCAAGGTCATGAGTTAGTATAATAGGGGCGACAACATACAAATAAAAACTATTAAACAGGTCAAACCTGTCTTTATAGCCCCCTTTGAGAAGGCTTTCGAGGATACTCACGCATATATCTAGTCTTTTCTCATCCGAAAGAATTGATTTCAATAAACCCAAAAAAGTGTTCGAAGTCTTTAGGGTCGAAAATGGAAAATTCCTTTTGAGAATCTCAATGCCGATATTTTTTTGTCCCAAAAACAAAGCATAAAGTCCCACTATTGAAAGCAGATCATAAGGTAACTCCTTTTCACTGTAAGCCCCTTTCCTGTCCTGCACGCTATGAAGAATGAGCCCTTTTTGTTCCAAAAAGGAGATCTTTATCTCATTTTTACAGATCTTTAGCTTTGTCGGGTATTTTTTCTCGCCTTTATTGACTAATTTTACTGGCACCTGCTGCTCTTTCACGAGCTCGATAAGGCTGCTTTCTAGACGTAATGGCAATGCCATATCATCAAAAGCAATTTCATACTCAAGTAGCAATTCAACTGGCAATTCATAATGTCCACTAGTCATCCTTCTCAATTGCACCAAATAGTCTTGTATTTCTGACGGCGTTGTAGAATTCCAACGGTTAGACTCAGGGAAATTAATAGTAAACGTTTTGCTATCAGGTTTTGTGTAATACAGATCAATAGAATGTGCCCAAAGGTAATATTGGGTTTTCGATGGAGAATGGTAGCGTACTATCAAGACAGGTAATTGCAAAGATGAGTAATACCGTATTTTGTCCTTTTCAAAACTCAGCTTCAAAGCTCTATCAAGAGTATCAATGTCTGTCGCCTTTATTTGAACGAAGAATACTAATCCTGTTGAAGAACCATCGTCACTGAATATTTCAACTTCTGCATCCAAACCATAATCAGGACTTGGCTTTCTTACCACCCACTTATCGGGGATACAGCTATTGAAGTGCTTCCAAGACTCCTCCTCTAGCACGTGTTGTCTTGTTCTCTTTGGCATTCTGGTGGAAAAACCTCTAGAGCCTATGTTGATTTACCGAGCAGACTCTGCTTTTTTGAGCTTGCTCCTATGACCGATGGATTATACAAGAATTTGATCAATAAAGCTATAGGATACGATTCTGTTTGACTATCAGCTACTTAATGGGTCACAAGCTCGTGGGAGATATCAAGACCTTTAAAGGATAGCGGGAATTTTGTTTCTTGTTTAAGGTTGGGATATTATTTACTCACATTATTTTCGGAAGCTATTATTGAGCTTAATAATGTGCCATATTCGACCGCATTCGCGATTAGCAACTATTATCAGATATCTTGATACCTTCAATTTTCATAATGTTGTGTTATCGGAAAAATATCCAAGCATGGTTCGGATTTGTACTCTGCCAAATATCAGCGATCTAAAAAGTATAACATTTTAACATTATTATTCATAATTTAGCTTTTGTGGAAAATTCAGGTTTCGTGCCACTGTACGTAACAAAATAATAATTGACTCTTAAAAAGCTAGGGGTCATTATCTGCCTGTTTTTTCAAGGAAAATTTAAGAAAGGAGGCAGAAAATGACCCATGAAACATTAACA
>Ga0209986_10003443_pt1 | contig 13866 bp, 12 predicted proteins | sample BlataG_FD_183168 | JGI IMG/M metagenome (GOLD analysis project Ga0209986, IMG submission 183168) | Deep subsurface microbial communities from Black Sea to uncover new lineages of life (NeLLi) - Black_00105 metaG (SPAdes) (version 2) | ecosystem: Environmental > Aquatic > Marine > Oceanic >...
GTTCGCTTATTGGCTTGTCAGCAACCGCTTCCACTTTGGGAAGATCCGCAATCGTCTGCGGCTTGTGAACAGGTACAATCGTTCCTGCTTGCATCTTCTCGAAGAAGGGTTGGAGCTCTGAGCCTCGATACGCCCGAATTATCTCATCCCAATCTGGGGGATCATCATAGCGGCCTAGGTTCGGCTTAATTTCCCCTGCGAGAATTTGAAGAGCGGTAGTCTTTCCCACCCCGTTGGCCCCTATGAGACCAAGAACTTTGCCTTCCTTTGGAATCGGCAAGCGAAACAGCTTGAAAGCATTCACACCGTAGCGGTGACTGGTGTCAGATTCCAGTTCCTCAGGAAGGTTGATGATTTTAATTACTGCGCCATGCTGATTGTATGGGCACTTCTTGACGCACATCGCAGCTCCGGAACAAAGTGACTCCACTATGACGGGTGGTTTGTTAGGCCCGTCCGGGAATACAACTGTTTCACGACCAGTGCGAACGCTGGGGCAGAATCTCTGACACTCGTGCGTACAGTCTTTGGCCCTACAGGCTTCCTTGTTGATGATTGCGATGCGCATGGGTTCTCACAACACGTGTTTCAGAGTTGTCGAGGATGTCAGTTGGATACTATTTAGCGCTTTGGCTCGAGCGAATAGAGAGGTCAATTAGGAAACCTTTTGTGGATAATAAGAGAGAATTACTTGGTACGGATAGATATGAAAGCGCTTGAGCAATTAATGGCATTCTTCAGTAGGAGAGGATTTCTTCTCGGGGCAATCAGCCAGCCGTCAGATCTCAAGACGCAGATCAACAGGATTCATGCCGCAGCCTTTCTGAGAATTACGGGAAAACGCCTTCGCACAGTCAACATAATTGCGTCTGATAAAACGGCAGAAACACTCGATAATCTCAGTGATGGTCTTTCGCCCTCAAGACGCCTTGCGAGAAGACGTATATAACACAGTTCTTCATTTGATATCATGTCGGGATGATGAATAAGCAGGGATGGTGAACGTCGTCAGCGTGATGACCCGCTAAACCGCAATCTGACCGCACTCTGATACCTCAGGCTCAATATCAAATCAAAGGAACTCATAGTGGAGAACCATCTATCTTGGCACATTTCAACTGCAACCACAATGGTGCGTGCAATGATGTCAGACTCTGCTGCATCGACACTGAGATGACACTCACAAGAGAAGATGCAGAGAGGATTGATACACTTGGCCACTCAAGAAAGGACTATCTGATTCGAGCGCCTGATGGATTCTGTCAGCTTAGAAACGTCAAGGGGCATTGTTATTTCTATGACCCTCAGAGTAAGACGTGCGAAATCTACGAATCGCGCCCAGAGGGGTGCAGGTTCTATCCCATCATATATCATGCAGGGAAGCGCAAGTGTGTTGTGGACAAAGATTGCCCTTCAGGTGAAACTCTAACAAGACAGGAGATTCGAAAGGTATGCCACAGAGTACGGGCGTTGGTCGAAAAACTCAGAATGGAGGCATTACAAGGTGAGAGCCCGTGCTGATCTCCATGTTCATTCGAACCTATCTGATGGTGTCCACTCGCCGTCGGAACTTCTCTCCATTGCATCAGACCTCAACCTTGGAGCCTTAGCACTCACTGACCATGACACGATTGATGGGCTAGTTGCGTTCATGAATGCGGAAGTGCACGGAGGCCCTATCAGAATACCGGGAGTAGAGATTAGCACCGAGTACAAGGGTGTGGAGGCGCATCTGCTTGGATTCTTTGTGCCCACGCGGGCTCCGAAACTAGTGAAGAGGCTGAAGGTGCTTGAGGAGTCCAGGCGTAGACGGTTCCCAAAGATGCAGAACCGCCTTGAATCTGAAGGCATCCGGCTATCAGATGATGACATTAATCAGATGCTCCAGGGAGTCAAAGCTCCAGGCCGGCCACACATGGCGAAACTGCTGATACAGAGAGGATATGTGAAGGATATAGAAGAGGCGTTTCACAAGTACTTGGGGAAGGGCAAGCCCGGATACGTAAAGAAAGAATACGCCGATATAGGGAAAGCAATCAATCTTCTGAGATCTGAGGGAGCAGTCCCGGTGCTTGCGCATCCTTTGACCATGCGACTCCCTGACATACGTTCTACTCTCATTGAGCTAAGGGAACTGGGTCTTCTGGGCGTGGAGATAGAGTATGACTATCAACATCTTCGCCTCAATGTGAAGCCTGGTGAAGTTCAGGCGATAGCAGCAGGTCTAGGCCTGATAGAGACCGGAGGAAGCGACTATCATGGTGATGGGGCTCATAGAGACCTTGGCAGCGTTACAGTCCCCATTCGCATAGTAGACAGCTTGCGAAAAGCCCACGAGGAGCTGAGGAATGGCTCTTCGGAAGCAATATCTGAGTGAAATGCGAAATCCTCGCTCGGGTGTATTCCTTTGCGAGTGATTGACTCATATGTTCATACATGGACGTGGCACGCCTATTCTTCGGTGAATAATCATGAGCAGCTTTGCTGTCGATGCGATGTTGGGAAAACTGGCGTTGTGGCTTAGGCTTACAGGGCACGACACTTTCTATAGAGCAGATGTTGACGATGATGAACTCCTGAGAGTCGCCAGCTCACAGAAACGTATCCTTCTTACTTCGGATGCTAATCTGCACCGACATGTTGTGGAAAGTGGTATCAGAGGTATGCTTGTGAGAGGTGGTGTGGATGATGCTGTGGCGGATGTGTTCATCGAATTCGGAATCACCCCTACGATAGATCCCACCAAGTCGCGATGCTCGAAATGCAACGGTGAATTGATTCAACTGGATGGTACGGAGAAAGAACGCATAAGAAACTTCGTCCATAAGAAGACCTACGACTATTATGATAAATTCTGGCTCTGCAAGGACTGCCAGAGCGTATTCTTTCAAGGAGGATACTGGCGGAATATTCAAGAATATATGAAGAGAATTGAGGAGCTGATGAGAGAACGAAGGGACACATGAAGGGAATTGGAAGATTCTACTGTTCCTTCACTATAATGTTATACTCAAAGGGTATGCAGTCCTTCATTGATCGCGTTAGAGGACAGAACGTCTTTGCTATCTCTACACAACGGTCGCCTAACTCAATCTCGCCGTTAGCAACTACCACTTCTCCAGAAACCTGAAAGCCCGTGAGTGAATAGCCTTCGCCATCGAATTTCACATTGACCGTCCCTCGAAGATTAAAAGAAACGAGGTCCAAGTCAGAGCGCCGCTTGACATCGAGAAATGTGTTATTAAGACAACCAAGAACACCAGCAATGAACAGCCTGTAGGGGCATAATCCTTGACCTCTACCGCCATACGTTTCCGGAGTATCAAAGACCAGTTCTGATTCTCTCAGTGCTGCAATGCCGCCGGTCTTCCCATCCCACTTGCTAGAGGCGATATATTCCATCTCTTTGGGGTAACGGGCTTTCTTTCGCACAGTTGGCACCTGAGTTCATCACGCGGTCGCGTGGTGATTAAGCCTTTCCCTAGGGCAATTGGGTGGAGTTCAGTCAGGAAGTGATTTAAACGCGCTTTGCATAGGCCTCCCGGATGTATATGCATGGCCCGTAGAATGAAGGCTGCAATGTACTACGGAATCGGTGATGTGCGATTCGAGGAAACCGATGTTCCTCAGATAGGGTCAGGCGAATTGTTGGTCAAGGTAGGAACTGCGCTCACTTGCGGTACCGATGTTAAGACATACAAACGGGGTCATCCACTGCTCATCAGGAACATCCCTGCTCTATTTGGGCACGAGTATGCAGGTACAATTGAAGAAGTTGGAGCCGGTATCGATGATTTCGAACCAGGTATGCGAATCGTGGCAACAAACTCTGCACCATGCGGTGATTGCTTCTTCTGCAAACGTGATAGACCAAACCTCTGTCAGCGGCTGAAGAATACCCTAGTCAATGGAGCCTTCGCTGAGTACATACGTGTGCCTGCACCGGTCGTGCAATGGAATACACATCAAATACCTGACAGTCTCTCATTTCGTGATGCAGCACTCACTGAACCCCTAGCGTGTGTGGTCAACGGCATAGAGGAGGCCGGCATACAAATGGGTGATACTGTCACAGTGATAGGAGCGGGACCGATTGGGCAGATGATGATTATGCTCGCAAAGAAGAGCGGTGCGTCAACTGTGATCGCTTCTGACTTGGCCAAGTTGAGAAGGGATATGGCAGTTCATGCTGGTGCTGATATTGTGATTGATCCAGCTGCTGAGGACCCAGTAGAACGTGTGAAGCAAGCAACGGAGGGGTATGGTGCAGATGTGGTCATAGAGGCTGTAGGGTTGCCAATGACCTGGGAACAAGCAGTTGACATGACACGGGATGCCGGCACAACCGTACTATTTGGCGGCGCTGCCTCTGGAACCAAATTCGAGATTGACACCGTAAGATTCCATTACGGGCAACTGACCATAAAAGGCGTCTTTCATCTGACACCGAAACACGTTGAACAAGCATTGAAGCTGATTATTGCCGGAGATATCGACCCGGACATCTTGATATCTCACGAGATGCCACTTGAGAAAATCAAAGATGCATTGGATCTCATGAGTTCCGGCAAGAGTATGAAAGTAGCCATTACCCCTTGACTGACTGAATTACCGAAATAACATGGTGGCTCTAGCCATGAAATGGACGAGCGACAAGAAGATGAGGGACAATGAGTGCGCACTCGTAGAGATGTTCTCAACGATTGATGAGCAATATGAGGGGCTCCTGATTGTGGTTGAGGGTAAAAGGGATGAGAAGGTCCTGCGAGAACTAGGAGTTAGGGCGAGAATTGTCAAGACCCAATCAGGCAAGCCGAGGTTAGAATTTCTTGAAGAGATTGCATCAGCAGAAGGCAAGGGTGGTCAAGTCCTGATACTCACTGATTTCGATCCAGAGGGTGTTGATCTGTGTAGATTCATTGAAAGGGATCTTGAGCTCAGAAAGATTGTTATTTTGAAGCGCCTGAGGCGAGAGATTCGAAAGTCAATGGGTAATTGGCGCTGCATCGAAGAGATGGTAGCATTGTTCAAGCGACGGGATTCTCCTGAGCCTCAAGACCCCCGATGAGATTGGCTGGCGCATGAATAGGTCTACACGGTGCTTCCACAGTTTGCACAAATGAACTTGCCCTGAGGAATCTCATATCCACAGACCCTACATGTCCGTATCTTGCGGACCCGCATTGTGTCTATTACGTCACCCATCTGCGGAACGAGAATGAACTTCCCATCCTCGAGGGTAATGCGGAACTCCGTTGGACTTCCAGCACGTTCAAGAAGGTCAGTTGGCATTGCCAATCGATAGTTGCGGTCTAGTCTAACTATTCTAGTGTCATCCATAGTGTCTAGGTCGACACCAGCCTCATGGAAGCCTGAGATGATACCGTCACGAATCTCGACAGTGATATCTGCCTTGGACGCAACCTGCTGGCTATGCGTCACTATGAAGAATGATGTTCCGAGAGACTCGTTGAGCTCCTGGAAGAGATCGAGAATGCGCTCTGAGGTTTCAGGATCGAGGTCTCCAGTCGGCTCGTCACAAAGAACTAAACCTTTGCCTTCTGTGTCAATCAGGTTCACAAGAGCACTCGCAATCGCCACTCTTGACCTTTCACCCCCACTCAGCGTCGTAGCCTTGCTACGTCTTCTCTCCTCAAGGCCAACAAGCTTGATGAGCCTGTCAACGCGGTCCCTGCGTACCTGACGAGGAACTCCTGCAATCCGTGCTGCGAGCTCGATGTTCTGCCACGCGTTCAGATGAGGCAGCAAATTTGCTGTTTGAAAAACAAATCCACAGAAATTGCGGCGTGCTTCAGTGAGTACCCTCTCGCTAAGCTTGGTGATATCCGTGCGCAGGTTCGCCCAGTAGACTTTGCCAACTGTGGCCTTAGTGATACCACCCATGATGTTTGTCAGTGTGGTCTTGCCTGACCCGCTGGGACCTACTACCGCCATTATCTTGCCCTCGAGTACCTGCATGGATACGCCGCTTAGTGCGACTACCTCAAGCTCGTGGGTCTTGTATATCTTGTACACGTTTTCGACGCTAACCACAACGTCGTCAGGGTAGTCGCCATAGAGGTCTAGTTCTTCAGCAATGGTCATTATGCGCACAACTCCTCGTTCTCGCGAGCCTCTTTAAAACGCCTTTGTTCAAGCATATCTATCCACACTCACAGATTCCTCAAGACCGATGCGGGGTCTGTGGAACCAGCTCTGCGGGCTGGCAGGTATGTACTCAGCAGCATCACCACACTTTCTAGTGAGAGTACCGCCATCATCATTATGAACGGGAATGACAGGACTTCAGGCAATACTGGGACAAATGGTGAGAGTCCCAGTGTAAGAATGCTCATTGTATATCCAAAAACAATTCCAAGAAGAACGCTGATCGTAATAGCCGCAACAACTGATCCTGCAAACTCGCCGAACACCATAGAGATGACCTGTTTCTTAGTGCTACCCAATGCCCTGAAAACAGCGTACTCTGGTTCCCGCTCCATCACCGCAGATCCCAGAAACAGCGCAATTGCCGTGAGCCCCATTGCCGCACAGAGGATGAAGGATATCATTGTCAAGCCCTGAATACCGGATAGGAATAGCTGGATGGAGTTGGATTCGGCACTCACATCGAACGTTTCGAGTGTGAAGACGTGTGTATTCCTTTCAACCTCAATTGTATCAATTATGTCAGTCATGTCTGCGTAACAAGTCGTGTCAACAAAAAACAGACTTGAGGTATCGATGAGAGTTCGCATTGATAGGAAATCCAGGTTGACTAAGGCGAATCCACCTCGTGCTACTTGAAAGCCAAACTGAGATGCGAATGACGCACCGCTGATGTCATGAGTAGATGCCACTCCAAAGCCAGGAGCGCTACGCATCAAGCCAACTACCTCAAACTGGTTGTATGTAGTTGTATTGATCGCGCCATAGTGAATCTGTACGAGATCTCCCACTGTCTTGTTCCAGAGGGTTCCATAATACTCGCTAATCACGATGCCATTCTGTACCGAAGCCAATGCTGTTAACACGGTCATCGAATCGTTGTTCACAAAGCTGCTTTCAGAGAATATGCCAATGCGCTTGTAGGCGTGGGCGTCCACACCCTCCAAGAAGAACTGTTGAGCGCCAACCTGAGCCCATGTTTCAACTGTTGGGGTGGCCTCCAATATTCCGGGGTAGCTTAGAAGAGTTTGATTGAAGTTCAGTGATTTTGGGTCGGACTCTATTCGCATATCCGCTCCAATCGAGTAGCGTAGCTCGTTCTGAAGTGTCGCCTCAAAGCTTGACGATTGTATCATCATCATGGTCGTTGTAGTCAGTGTGAGCGTCAGTATTACCAGCAAGGGAATGAATTGGCCCTTCCTTTTCCGGAGGCTCTGACTGAGATAGAGGCTTTTCTCGCCAAGCAAAAAGCTAGTCCCGCCAGACACTCGTGCAGTGACCAATCGCATGGCACGAGAACCTAGATATGATGCTATGAATAGAAGAAGAGCTGCCGCTAACACTTCAGCAATAGCCATTGCTCCTGTTGGTGTTATTACTTCTGGCATAACGAGTAATGCGACTAGGACTACAGCAAGACCTATGGCATAGCGCCAGATGCTCGCATCTTCCGTATCTTCAGAGGCGGCCCCAGTTGAGGGTTGACCTACTTCAGATACATCTATCCTCCTTGATACATGCATCAGATACGAGGCAGGCAGATACAAGGCGATGGCAGCTGCGATAATAATGCCCAAGGGGGGGAACGCTATGTGCGAGATGAACTCAGCGTAGCGAGCAGGGTCAAAGGAGAAGAGCCCAGTCGAAGCACCAATCAGAGGAGCCATGACATACGAAAGGCCGACTCCCAGGATGAATCCTAAGGCACTCAAGAACATTGATTCCCACATGAAGGTTGAGAAGACCTGATTGAAGGAGGCCCCCTTTGACCTTAGTGCACTGATTTCGCCTTTTCGTCGCGAGATTGATGTTTCCGATGTGAACACTGTCAGCATCAAACTCATAATCAGAACAGGAAAAGCGATGATTGTCAGAATCTGGCTCTGAAGATATGTGGTTATGAAGGACTCGAGCTTCCAGATTTCTGAAAGCCCATCAACGACTATACCGGGGTATTGCTCCTCAAGCTGGATTTTGAATGCAGCAAGGTTAGTTCCGATGTTTTGTGCTCCGTACTGCAGCAGGCCCGACTCAGACGGTCTGAGGAGGACCACAGGTTGGAAGAAGCCTCTGCCAGCAACTTCGTCGACAACATCCACCCCTACTTCATCCTCTAGTATAATGACAGAGTCCGTGATTCCCAGAATTATATCCCTTTTAATGCCTAAGGGGTCCCAGTTCTGACGGGTGATGGATGGAAACGAAGCACAAATGATTGAGCCCAAATCTTTGATTTCGTAGACACCGACAACCACGAGGTTCTCGACGGGATACTGACCAAGTGAGATTGGTGATCCGAATTGGTCTCCGCGAGCACCATATCGAAGCAAATCCATGTCTATGGTGGTACCGACATCTATTGTAATGTTGTGCACTTCGTGAGCATAGCTAACGAACTGTTCTGATACTAAGACCTGACCTGGAGAAAGCGAAAACACACCACGCCAAGTGAAGTCGCGGGACCAGTTGGCTAGAACTTCGCTCGTTGTAATAATCACCCGCATGTCTTTGATTCCTTGGACATAGTTCATGTCAAACATTGAATACTGAGACCATCCGTGGAAGAAGTCACCTGTAAGAATCCCGATTGTTGAGGGTACTAGATGAGCGTACTCAACGAAGTCGCTCCCCAGTGCGGTTGATTGGGCCTCCAGAAGATTGGAAGATTCGAGAGACTCACCGGCTTTGGGATTCAACGCCATCTGGTAGGATTCCTCTTGGAAGTACTCATTTACGACAAGCTCGGTACCCGTGTTGGTCCACACAAACACAGTGGTAGGAAGGGCTATGCCAATCGCCAGAACAAGAGCGATGCCCATATTGCGCACAGGGTAGTTCTTCAATGATGTCAACGCGTATGACAGGGACCACCAGGGATTTCCCTTCAAAGTCTCTGCGTTCTTCTTTGCCACCATCTCGCCTCCTTACAGATTCCTGAGTACAATCGCGGGATCCGTCTTGGCGGCTTCCCGGGCAGGCAGATAAGCCCCCATGATCATCACCGTGACCTCAATCAACAGAACGGCAGTTAGAAAACCAATTGGAAATGTGACAGCTGCCGGAAGCGTTCTGGAAAATGGACTCATTGCGAAGATTATGCTGCTCATCACAAACCCGAAGACTGTTCCAAGAACCAGGCTGAGAACAAGCGATGCAAGGACAATGCCTGCAAACTCTGATAGAACCATATTTACAACGTGCTTCTTCGATGCTCCGACTGCACGCAGGATTGCATAGTCTCGCTTTCGCTCGCGAACAACAGAGCCCAGGAAAAGGGTGAGTGCAAACATACTAAGTAGCATGGACATGGCGAAGCCGATTGAGAATAGACCTTCAACTGTATTAAGAAACAGTGCGGTTCCGAAGGAATATCCCTTCAAGTCGAACTTCTCAGGAATAACAGCATACAAGCCGGGCACATCGTTCAGTGCACGGAGTATTAGATCTTGGTCAGTGACGCACACAAGGTCAGCCAAGAAGATGGAAGCAGTAGAGATATCCGTTATAGTGGAAACAAAGCCAAGATTCGCAATAGCAAAACCTGAAAGCCCTGCCTGATACCCAAACCCTGCACCCAATCGGGAATAGGGAATGTCAGATTCAGACGAGTAGCCAAAACCAGGAGCACTATGAATGAAACCGATTATGACGAAAGACACGTCAACAGGAGCCAGCCGCCCGCCCACCTGAAGATTTAGGATGTCGCCCACGGATTTATTCAATCGGTCGGCATGATGTACGCTGATTAGGAGTCCGTTACTTACGGATGCTAGTTCGGATAGAATCAAACTGGGATCCGCACCGAAAAAGCTCGATTCGTCAAAGCGCCCAATCAATGAGTATTCAATGGCGTCCAGTGCCTCGAGAGTCAGGTCCTCTGTGCCCACCGAGGCCCAAGTTTGTAGCACAGGAACTGCTCTACTAACACCCGGATACGTTTCCAGAGTGTCATTAAAGCTGAAGGGCCGAGGAGTACCTCCAACTCTGAGGTCGGCTCCCACCGCATAGGAAATCTCCTTCTCAAGATCTGCGTGGAAACTCTCTGCTTGGACAGTGAAGGCAATTGTAGATGATAGTGTGAGAGCAAGAACGACCATCAGGGGAACAATTCTACCCTTGCGCATCTTCAAATTGCCTGCAGAAATCAGATTCTTCTCACCCACAAGGAATGATGCTTTCTCGAAAATTCTTGCAAAGCTTCGCCTTGAAAAACGGGATCCATTGTAGGCCAAGAAGAACCAGGCTGCTGTTCCAAGACCTAATTCTAGCAGAAGGAGGAATGGATTATTGGGCAGGAAAAGCACAGCTCCGAGGACTATGGACAGAAGCACAATGGAGGTTCCTACCGTGAATCCAATTGCTTCCGGTTCAGTTGACAATGGCTCTGACACATCAATTAGGTGTGAACCAATCTCAGTGCCTGCAGCCTTCCTTGCTGCGCCAAGGATGAAGAGAAGAGGAGGCAAGATAGTAACTAGAACAGAGATCACAAGTGCCTCGGGCTTTAGAACGGTGGCTTGAAGATAGAATGTATAGAGTTCCCAGTCAAATAACATGAATGAAACGGTTGAGGGTATGAGAGCTGCGAATAGCACGCTCAAGACCATACCTAGGATGATGCTGAGGGTTGCCATAACAATTGATTCGGATAGGAAGATGCTGTAAATCTGGCTAGAGCTGGCACCTTTCGATCGTAACGCGCTGACCTCGGTCTTGCGGGCTGCCATGAAGGTGTCAGCGGCAAAGACTGACAGGAAGAGTGCGAGAATGAATATTGGCAGATTCAGCAATGCCAGAGGCATTGTTTCCACGTAGGTGTCCACAATACCTTGGAGTTCGAGTATCTCGCCGAGTCCGTCAACGACAACGTCGTATTGTTCATCCACTCTTGCTTTCAATGTGAGAAGGTTATCGGCCATGCGGTCCGTGCCAGCCGCAATGAGGTTGTCACCCGAAGCACGTATGAAGGCACGCGGGCCAAAGAACCCATCTTCGGAAACATCCTCTACTGGCAGAAACTCTGAGAGAACCATTATACTATCACGGATACCGAGTACCGGGGTGCGAAAGTGGTAAAAGTCGTAATTATTTCGCATAAGCGACGGAAAGCCTGTTTCAATCAGTGATCCGTAACCTTCAATCTCATAGATGCCAACAATTACTAGAGAGTTTAGACTGTGTCGCCCCATGCTTCCGATAGGTGCAGAAGGGGATAGCAACTTGATTGTCAGTAGCTCAACATCAAGGGTTGAGTTGATTGTTAGGGTGACTCCAAACAATTGGTGTACGTAATCGACGAATTGCCTTGAAACTAAGGCTTCGCCTTCTTGAAGCTCAAATGCGCCTTCTGTGCTGAAACTCGAAACTGCAGCACTCAGGAGCTCGTTGTCAACGAATATCACTTCGCAATCTTTCATTCCGTCCGTATAGATGGGTTCATCCAAGCCATACAGCGTGTTATCGGGCAGTTCCGTGCCCCACACTATCCCTACTGTTGAATTGACCCTATGTACTGACTCGATGAGGGAATCAGATTCAATGTATGCTTGAGCCAAGTTGACCTCGTCTGTTCCGCCTGCAGGATTATGAACCATCAGCTGGAATGAATTGCTTTCAAAGTACCCATTCACACTGACCTGCACGCCGGTATCCGACCACACCAAGACTGATGCAACAAGTGATACACCCAGACTAAGAGTCAATGCGAGGCTCAACGCTCTGAACGGGTAAGCCCTCATGGAACTAAGGGCATAGGAAAATGCATACGCACGATTGCCTTTCCGAAACGGAGTTTCGATTTTCGCGCGATGCACCAAAGCGATCACCTCTAGGTAGTCGAACCACTGCCTTCAGACTGGGCATCAGAAGAAGTGGTGACGTCAACACCACTTGGCTTGAAGAACTGTGATACGAGCTCTTCGACTAACACGCCGTCACGTAGAAGAAGGATCTTATCAGCCATTCTCGCAACCTCTGGGTCGTGTGTGACTACCAATACGGCTCGATTCTCCTTTTTGGCTAGGTCCTTCATGAGTTTGATTATTTCTCCGCCTGTCTTGTGGTCCAAGTCTCCCGTAGGTTCATCGCAGAGCAGAACTGCAGGATTATTCGCGAGCGCTCTTGCCAGGGCCACTCTGGAGCGCATCCCGCCTGACAGCTCATGAGGCATATGATGAGCCCTGTGATCTACGCCAACGGCCTTGAGTAGTTTCATGGACCGTTCATGCCGATTCGCTGGCCTGATTTCATCAAGAAGCATAGGTACCTGAACGTTCTCGATGGCAGTGAATATTGGCAGAAGATGTTGGTCTTGAAAGAGCACACCGACCTTGTGCCGTCGCATCTCCGACATATTCTCGTCATTGAGCGATGTGATCTCGATGCCATCAACGATGATGCTTCCACTAGTTGGTCTGTCAAGACCTCCTATCAGGTTCAACAGCGTTGTTTTGCCCGAACCAGAAGCGCCCACTATGGCGATAAAATCCCCCTTCTTGACCGTAAGGCCCGTCCCACGGAGAACCTCGATGATACGTGAGCCATCTTGGAACTCGCGGTGTACATCGATGCAATGAACTGCGATATTGCTGTCTTCTTCCAAGTATGCTCTCTCCATTGTCAAATTTCGATTCTTCCGGATTTTTAAGGTTGCTACTGGAGCAACGAAGTAGTGTCCCCCCAGACAAAACCCTACTTAGAGCTACGGGTCAAGGCGAAAACACAAAAGCAGCAGTTCAACTGGCCTGTACGGTATCACCCATGAGAGTATTTGCAATCTCAGGCCTGTCGGGCACAGGAAAGACAACATTGCTCGAGCGGTTGGTCCCCGAACTCGTGAGAAAAGGCTACTCTGTCGCCATACTAAAAAGTACGCGGGAGGATGTGTCTGAGCCTGAGGGAACAGATACATGGAGGCATCAGAGGGCAGGTGCAAAGACAACGGTCCTACTGGGACCTCAGAGCACCACAATCAAACATGATTGCCGAATGAAACTCGGAGGAATCTTTGCGGACTCGGATTTTGACTTTCTCCTAGTAGAAGGTATGAAACGGAGTAAGATACCAAAGTTCTGGTGCTTGGGTAAGAACAAGTTGGAGCTAGAGCAGTTGCCACCCGAAACGATAGCTGCAGTCGCATGGGAACGGCCAGCAGGTAATGTTGAGATTCCGATCATCCAGGAGGGGGAACTCAGCACTCTGGTCGATATCATCGAAAAGCATGCTGTTGAGTTTAGCCTGCTTGAAGATTAGGCGTTGCGCTCAGGCTCTAATCCGATGTGTATGCGAGTTTATGGCTCATTTCGGAAACTATAACTATACAGCTCCTGCAAGTCGCACTCATGAATCGGGGCAGGCTTTTCACCGTTTTCGCGTTGACTCTCCTCATGCTCCTTTGGACTGCAGGACCAACGAAGGGGCCTTCAGTAGTGATGCCACAAGACATCCGCCCAGGCATTCACGCAGTCCCCGCCGCCTCATTCTCCGTCGAGCCCATCTGGGATAGCATTTACAACAATGTCAACCCCAGCAACCTACAGACGATAGTGCGAGATATCTCTGAGGACACCCCTCTTCGCATCTGGTATCCCATGCATAAAGAGCCTTCAGAGCCCCTTGCTGATGCGTGGGAATACGCAAACGATACTCTGAAGTCCTACACTTCGGGAAATATGCACTTCAGTCTCAGGACTCAACAGA
>Ga0209986_10003444_pt1 | contig 13864 bp, 12 predicted proteins | sample BlataG_FD_183168 | JGI IMG/M metagenome (GOLD analysis project Ga0209986, IMG submission 183168) | Deep subsurface microbial communities from Black Sea to uncover new lineages of life (NeLLi) - Black_00105 metaG (SPAdes) (version 2) | ecosystem: Environmental > Aquatic > Marine > Oceanic >...
TGAGCGACCTCTGGGCCGGAAAGCTGTTTAGTCATCCTTTTATTTCTTTATAAGTTTGTCTTTAGCGACCTTGCGATGCAACTCCATGAACCCGTAGATCAGACCCTCGGGGCGTGGCGGGCACCCGGGGACATAGACATCTACTGGGACGATTAGGTTCAATCCAGGAACCACGCTATATGAACCGCGGAAGCATCCACCGCTGATGGTGCAGGCCCCCATAGCCAGTACCCACTTCGGCTCGGCCATCTGGTCATAGATTCGCTTCAGGGCAGGGGCCATCTTCCAGGTGAGCGTGCCGGCAACAAGCATCAAGTCTGCCTGTCGCGGTGAGGCACGGAAAACCTCCATGCCGAATCGAGAGAAGTCAAAGCGCGATGCCGCAGCACCGATCATCTCGAAGGCGCAGCAGGCGAGTCCCATGGCAACTGGCCAAACAGAGAAGCGCTTCGCCCAGCCTATGATATGCTCAGTGGAGGCGAGCAGTACATTACGCTGGATCTCCTCATCGAGCCAGGCTACCGGATCGGGATAGGGCTCCTTTGAAGCCGCGATGAGCGCCTCGATTTCCGCACCCTCGGTCTTATCGAGCTCGCTGCTAATATAAGGCTTCTCTATTTCCACTTCAGAACCCCTTTTCTCCACGCATAGATGAAACCGACGATCAGGATTAGGACGAAGGCCAGCATCTCCACCAGCCCAAAGAGTTTAAGCTGGTTAAAGTGTACAGCCCAGGGATAGAGGAAAACTACCTGTATATCGAAGATTACAAAGAGCAGGGCAAAGAAATAATAGCGGAAATTGAATTGAACCTGGGATTTACCTATCGTTTCCATGCCACATTCGTAGGTAGTGTACTTTGTAGGGTTAGGCTTTCGGGGAACGATGTGTAAGAACCTGAGGGTAACAGGGAGTAATATCATTGAAGCGGCAAAACCAAGAGCAGCGATGAGGAAAATTCCGATATAACCGAAGTTTCCCAGCAAATACCCTCTCCTTACTCCGCCATTTTACCACAACCTGCGAAATTATATAGATACTCATGCAATTATACAACCTGTCACCTTGATTACAAAATGAAAAAGCACCCGCCTGCCATCTACGACTTTCACTAAAGAACGATCCCGGTGCGGAGTATCAGGAGCGCGCTGGCTATCGGGTGCGCGTCACAAATCTGGCATTTCGCATGCTCCGAGCCCCGAATTCCGATGCCACGAAGCTGGTTAAGAGGCTAAGCTCCCCCCTATTTGGCGTGGCAGAAGACTTCGGGGTGAGAATTCTGACCTATCTCCTACGCAGGAGGTCACCGAGCGGAAAACAGCAGGAATATGAGCTGGAATTGGGATCTCAACCAGGCGGATTTGGAGAGGGCAAGACCGATAACTGGAGATGCTAGCGCTGCTCCTTTAATCCCTCGATTCGCACCTCGAGAAGGATAGGGTCAACCCCCAGTTCTATTGCCCTATCGATGTCTTTCTGGGCTTCCGCGTCCATATTCAGAATAGTAAAGACCGCAGCGCGGGCAACATAGGCCTTGGCTATGCCTCAACTTTACCTCGTTTCTCCTTTTTGCGTAAAGCTTCGCGTCGGACGGCCAACTTGGCTATCTTCCGTTGAAGAGCATCCTCCATAATTTGACCAAACTCGCAAGTTGCACACTGGAATAGGTGGGTGCAAAGCCGGTAGGAGATTTCACCCCTGAGGGCATAGCGGCAAAGCCTCTGATTCCCTGGTAGCTCCTTGAATCTCTCCATGGCCTCTTCAATCTCAGGGGCTTCCCCACTAGCCATCCGCTCCTGCATCTGTTGGTCGAACTCACAGTTGAGGCAGTCGTAGTCGTGGGTGCAGAGCCGATAGGAGACCACTCCGAGCTTCATCCAGACACACTCCTTGGGCTTCACCGCTTCCTCAACAGCAACCTCCCCTTCAGGCACCTCAATCCTCGGCTTAGACAGTTCCTCCTTTGCCTTTCGGATCCAAATTCGAGTCTTGATATCGGCTGGAGCAATATCCAGAATGGCCTGGAATTCCCTCACTGCCTCCCCATAGCGCTTCGCCTTGAAGTGATCCTTACCTTGCTCGAGATGAACCTGGATATCCTCCTCGGTTATGGCTATGACTTCCTCAACCTTAGCCTCCTCAACGGCGGGGGCTTCCACTCTGGCTTCCTTAATGGTAGCCTTAGGCTTTAGCTCCACCTGAACTGGTCCAAGGGTTTCCCGGATCAATTTTTCCAGGGCATCAGGGGCAAAGGGCTTAGGCAAGTAATAAAGAACCCCGATTTTCATCGCCTCCACCTTTGTCTCCACCGATGGATAAGCGGTGATAATGATCCCCTTGATGTGTGGCCTTTTTGCCCTGGCCTCCTTCAACACCTCAAGCCCGTCCTTTCCCGGCAGTTTCAGGTCTAGAACCAAAACACCAAAGTCCACCTCGCCGATCCTCTGCAGAGCCTCTTCCCCCTGCTCAGCGGTTTCTACCTCGTAGCCCTCATTCTTAAGCCAGTCTCTGAGCGACTCCCGCATGATGACTTCATCCTCTACTACCAATATCGGCTTCATTTTTTCTCCTCCTTTTTTCCATCCTTCAGTCAAACAGAATTATTGCTAGATCTGTAGAGTACGTAGTAGTGCCCGTTGGTTTCTCTCTTTTCGATCAGGTGGCTATGGGGGGGTTGCAGGGTTATTGAATAGGAGGCAATGAGTGCCTTTTCCCGGGCAATTTTAAGTGAGGTGTCAACGAGCTTCCTGTTATAATCTTGGTCAATGATGAAATGGCAATATCCATCACTGTGCAAAATAATTTGCTTTTGCGGAGGGCTGATCGACACTACATAATCAAAGCTTTTCTCCTCGAAAGGGAATCTTTCTATATCAGCAACCACCCCTTTTATTCCGTCCTTCCGCAGCATTTTGATATTCCGTGGGTCATTATCAACGGCAACCGCGTCAGGATAGAGGTAAGCGAGCGAGGTGATGCCAGAGGCAAGGTCTAATATAGAGCTATTCAAACTCACCCCAGATGCGCTGATTACCTTACTGAAGTACCTTAGCCTTTCCCTCCTCTCATCTTCATTTACAGACACATCCTCAACCGAGTCCCAATCATAAGCATCCATCTGAGCTAGCAATTCTGGCAAAGGAATCCTATTGACAACATATTCCCTTAGTGGGAAAATCCGGAGCCAGGTTTTCCTTAACAGAGACTCTAATCTTGTTACCACCATCCTTCTCCTCGACTAACCGTTTCACTATTTCATCACTGGGAGTCGCAAACGCTGGGGGGGGGTATTGGTGTGCTTACACCTCCTCTGTTTTCTCCTTTAAGAACCTGCGGAAACTATCGATGCCCTTGCCGGGAAGCTTTAGCTCTATTGTCTTGTTTTGACCCCATCGTTTGTAGACCCGGCACCGCTTGCATATGCTGATGTCCCTGCCACTGGTTCCATCGGCGGTTAACTTGCAGTATGTCCCCTCGATCTCCCAACAGGGGTGAGAAGGATACTTGGGGGCTGGACATTCGTTCTTCATCGCTTGGGGGCAGTGGCACATTTCCCAGCATGTGGTCTTTCCTTGCCAGAAATCAGGCGTGACCTGCCTTTCCTCTACCTCCCTTACGCCCTTAGTCTTTGCTAACATAGACCTCTTACCTCAATATCATTTGACCACACTTGTATCCTCAGTCCATCAGTGGAGTACCCATATTTGTCTAGGGAAAAACCACACAAAATGACCTCGGTTCGATGCGGGTTAACTACAAGTGTTTTGGTTGAGGTTTTCCACACGAAGTGGTATATTTACGTAGGGGAAATTATAGGTAACAGCTTATGGATAGTATTAGAATACTTCTTGCTGAGGACCATATAGTGGTGCGGGAGAGTATTCGCCAGTTTCTAGACCGTGAACCAGATCTAGAGGTAGTAGGCGAGGCTAGCGATGGTGAGGAAGCGGTGCAATTGACAGCCGAATTTAGGCCTGATGTAGTCGTTATGGATGTCGCAATGCCCAATGTTAACGGCATCGAAGCAACAAAAAGGATCAAGGCGCTCCATCCGGCGACTGCGGTGCTGGCGCTGACGGCCTACGATTACGACCAGTACATATTCGCCCTGTTGGATGTGGGTGCCGCCGGTTACCTGCTGAAGGACACCAGCGGGCAGGAGCTTATCGATGCCATTCGAGCAGTGCATCGCGGGGACTGCGTGCTTCACCCTGCGGTAGCCCGCAAAGTGGTGATGCGATTCAGAGGGGCGCCCAGCGAGCATGAAGCGCTAGGCCTGCTTACAGAAAGGGAGGGCGAAGTGCTTAAGATGGCAGCCAAAGGCATGTGTAATAAGGACATTGCTCAGCAGCTTTCTCTCAGCGTGCGCACCATTGAGGCCCATTTTGGAAGCATTTTCAACAGGCTTGGAGTTGGCTCACGTACTGAAGCAGTGGTATACGCCCTGAAACTGGGCTGGTTCAGCTTAGAAGACCTGAAGATAGAATGAGCACTTCCTCTAGCAAAAGGGGATATCTTAAACATGGCTTTAGCGCAAAGGGCTATCCAACTGAAAAATATAGCGCGGAGTGTTCATTTCTGGCTCATTCTAGCTATTTTGGCAGCCCTTTCCATCCTCCACTATGCTGAGCAGCTGGGAATAGCAGGCACAGCAGACCCCAGCTCCCACTTTGGATTAACCCGTCATGCTATGGATCGGATCCTGTTCTTGCTGCCCATATTCTACGCCGCGTTTATCTTCAGGCTATGGGCGGCGCTGACGGTCTGCCTTGTCGTTTTAGTTGTTATGTTACCTCGTGCCCTTCTTATCTCTTCCAGCACACCAGATGCTATGCTTGAGTTAGGCAGTGTCCTCGTAATCGGCGTTCTGGTATGCTTTTGGCTAGAGGCCCGGCTAAAAATAAAGGAGGAGCGCAAAGAGGTAGCAGGAGAGCTGGAAACGATGCAACAAGACCTACAGGCCCACATCAGGCTTTCGCGGAGTAATGAAAAAAGGCTTGCCACCCTTAACGCTATCAGCAGTATGCTCGGCCGCTCTCTGGAGCTAGGGGTGGTTCTTCGCAACGCTCTCGATATGGTCATGGAAGTGATGGAGGTCGAGGCTGCCTTGATATTCTCACTGGATGAAGGGTCTCAAGAGCTCAGGCTAATGGCTTATGATGGTGTGTCTGAAAGATTTGCCCAGGATGTAGATCGAATGAAGCTGGGGGAAGGCTTCAATGGGCAAGTTGCCCTGACTGGGCAACCACTTTTAGTGAAAGATGCCTCCAATGATCCTAGGCTAACCAAGCGCGTAGTGAAGCAGGAGAAAATTGAAGCGCAGTGCATTGTCCCCCTTCAAGCGCGGGGTTTAGTTGTTGGCACCCTTTGTGTAGCGAATCGCCGCCCGCGTCAGTTTCTCCCCGAGGAAGTAGAGTTGCTCACCGCAATCGGAAGTCAGATCGGCATTACTATGGAGAATGCCCAGTTATATCAAGAGCAGCAACGGATGGCAAAGCAGTATCGGGACATCTTCGAGAATGCCGGCGATGCTATCTGGATACACGATTTGGATGGAAACATCCTGACTGCGAACGAGGCAGCGGCAAGGCTGATCGGATGTAGTGTTGAGGAGTTAGCTCACCTGAACGTTGCGGAATTCCTGTCAGAGGAGGGGATAGGCCGCGCTAGAGAGGTGCGGCGCAAACTACTACAGGGGGAGGCTATAGATAAGGCTTATGAGCAGCGAATCACCAGGGAAAATGGCACCGAGGCGCTGCTAAATTTGACCTCCAGTGTAGTCCTCAGCGAGGGTCAGCCCATAGGATTCCAACACATTGCCAGAGACATAACTGAGCAACAGCGAATGCAGGAGAACTTGAGATTTTACGTGCAACAGGTGACTAAGGCTCAAGAGGAGGAACGAAAGCGCATCGCTCGAGAGCTTCATGACGACACCGCTCAGCGGCTCATTGCGCTCTCCCATCAATTAGAGAGCTTTACCTCCGATAATAAGCAACTATCGGCAGACGACATGGGGTTATTAGAGAACTTACGCGAGCAGCTCAGGGACACGTTGCAAGGGGTGAGGCATTTCAGTCAAGACCTCCGCCCACCTATGCTAGATGACCTGGGTTTGCTTCCGGCGCTGGAATGGCTAGCCGATGATTTGGAAGGACAACTCGGGATAAAGGCAGACTTGAGGGTGATTGGCACCGAGCGACGCTTCATGCCAGAGGCAGAGTTGTTGCTCTTCCGCATCGTTCAGGAGGCGGTCTGTAATGCCAGGCGGCACGCCGAAGCATCCAGGGTTGAGATTATCATAGAATACGACGAAGGAAAAACAAGGGGCATCATTAGGGACGATGGTAAAGGATTTGAATTGCCTGAAACACTGGGAGAACTGTCTAGAACTGGCAAACTCGGGCTCGTCGGCATGGAAGAGCGAGCGAGGTTGCTAGGCGGAAGCTTGAGGCTAGAATCCGAGCCAGGCAAGGGCACCACTGTTGTCATCGAGGCACCGGTATAATAACGGAATAGCTGGCAGACAAAAGCAGCCGTTTAAATCTCCAACATTAAAAACGCTCAGCTACAAAAATGGCCGAGTCTTTAAAGTTCTCCAGCCCCAAATCTGTATTTGGTAAACGATGTATTCCTTGCTCAACAATTTGGCTTACACCAGTATCCCCTCAATCTCCACCATAATCTATTCGGTGGCAAAGTGCTTAACGCCAGCACCTCTTCCATTCACCAAAGGAATAGCATGGAAAGGACAGGTGCATAGGTATTATTAATAGCAACGGTGGCAAACCAGGCTCAGGGGCTTCACAACTTGCCATCTTCTACTGCATCATCTAGTCAAACTCGCAGCCAGGGCAGTTGTGCTCATTGGCGCAGATGCGATAAGAGACTATTACCATTCTCATGAGGGCTACGTAGAGTGATGCGCCTCGGCTAAGGCATAGTGAGATGGAAGTGCCCCTGTAGGACAAAGCTCGTAGCACTCCTTACAGTTGGGGCATTCTTCACGAGCTATTTCTGGGAAAAACACTACCTCTCGTTCTGTTCCCCTGCCAATAAAGCCAATGGCATGCTTCTTCTTCACCTCTGCACAGTAACGCACGCATAGCCCGCAAAGAATGCAGAAGGTTGGCTCTATTTCAAACTTTGTCTTTGGTGCGCTTAAGCCGTAGTCCCTTATCGCTTGGACCCCGGTTATACCGTATCTCATTCCATAATCCCTTATTGGTTGGACTCCAGGGGCACGGGCCCACATTAACTCTAAGAGCATCTTGCGGCCTTTGATTACCGGCTCAGATTCTGTCTTTACTATAAGCCCGTCTTCAACTGGATAAACACAGGAGGTGACCAGGCGTGATCGCTGACCCCTAATTATCTCCACTGTGCACAGTCGGCAGGCACCATAAGGAGCCAGTTTTTCGTGGTAGCAAAGGGTAGGGATGTCAATCCCGGCATTTCGCGCCGCTTCAAGAATAGTCATCCCTTCCTTAGCTTTAACCTCTTCTTCATTGATGATCAAGGTAACTTCGCTCATCTTTTCCCTCCTCGTTTCCGTATTACTTCCGCCCCTTGTAGAACAGGTTCAGGCATTTTCACGCCGGAGAGTTTGGTAATGGCGCCAAAGCGTGGTGGACAAACTTCAAGACAAGTCCCACATTTGGTGCATTTGTCCTGGTCAATGACATGAACCAGGTTTTTACCACCGGTGATAGCCTCTACCGGGCAATTTCGGAGACAAATCATGCAGGCCTCACACTTCTCCGGCTCGATATAGTAGGATATCAGCGCCTTACACAAACCGGCGGGACAGCGCTTCTCCTTGATATGAGCTTCATATTCATCCCGGAAGTACCTAATAGTGCTAAGGACTGGATTAGGGGCTGTCTGCCCAAGGGCACAAAGCGAGAAATCCCTGACCACTCCCGCTATTTCCTCCAGCAGCTCGATGTCTCCTTCCTCCCCCTCCCCCTCGCAAATTCTGTTCAGTATCTTTAGCATCTGGTATATTCCTTCACGGCAGGGAAGACACTTGCCGCAGGATTCCTCGGCGAGGAAATTGAGGAAATACCTAGCCACATCAACCGCACAGGTATCCTCATCCATCACAATCATCCCGCCGGAGCCCATCATAGAGCCCACTTTGGTAAGCTCATCGTAATCTACAGGGGTGTCAAGCAAGCTCTCGGGAATAACCCCACCAGAGGGGCCACCGGTCTGGACCGCCTTGAACTTCTTTCCACCGGGAATTCCACCGCCTATGTCGTAGATGATCTCCCTCAGGGTCATCCCCATAGGCACTTCCACAAGCCCGGTATTATTCACCTTACCGACAAGGGAGAAAATCTTTGTCCCCTTACTCCCTTCCGTTCCAATGCTGGTAAACCAGTCAGCACCCTTGTTGATTATAAGAGGCACAGTAGCCCAGGTTTCCACATTATTTAGATTGCTTGGCCTTTCCCAGATACCACTTACTGCGGTACGGATATACTTTGGTCTGGGCTCACCTACGCTGCCCTCTATGGCTGTCATTAAAGCGCTAGACTCACCAGATACAAAGGCACCAGCACCACGGTGAACTTTAACATCGAAGTCGAAGCCAGAGCAGAGGATGTTTGTTCCGATAAAACCATACTCCCGGGCCTGCTCCAGGGCAATATTAAGGTTTTCCACAGCTAGAGGATACTCCTGCCGGACATAGACAAACCCCTGATGCGAGCCAATGACGTAGGCACCGATTATCAAGCCCTCCAGCACACTGTGGGGATTGCCCTCAAGCAAACTCCTATCCATGTAGGCTCCGGGGTCGCCCTCATCAGCATTGACGATGACGTATTTTGTATTTCCAGGGGCATTCCGAGTGGTCTCCCACTTTATCCCGGCAGGGAAACCACCGCCTCCCCTACCCCTTAAATTAGCCTCTTTGACCTCCTCCAGCACCTGTTCTGGCGTCATCTTAAAAAGCGCTTTAGCCAGCGCTGAATAGCCACCCAGCGCAATGTAATCATCTATCCTCTTGGGATCGATGAGCCTATTATTGCCAAACACAATCCGACTCTGATACTTATAGAATGGAATCTCGCTTTCACGAACTATTTTGTTACCATCGTCGCCGACATATAGGAGACGGTCAACAATCTTATTTTCAATTAGTGTTGTTGAAACGATCTCGGCTATATCCTCTGGTTTTACCCCCACGTAGCATATCTCTTCTGGAAAGATGACGACCAGAGTGCCTCTCTCGCAGAAACCATGGCACCCTGTGCGGCGTATGTCGACCTTTTCTTTAAGTCCGTTTCTCTGGATTTCCTTAACGAAGCCTCCAAATACTTCCTCACTGCCATAGGCATGGCACCCCGTGCCGGAGCATATGGTCACACATGGCTTGTTTGGTTCTCTGTGGTCTAATATCTCTTTCCTGAACTTTTCCAGGTAGGTGGCTGAGCTCAATCTCGGCATACTTTTCCCCCTTTCTCATACCTTAATCGCCGGCAGCAGCAATCTACTCAATTTCTTTCGCAGAAATAATCTGCCCGACTTCATTCCCATGAAGCTTACCATAATACTCGCCATCAACTACCATCACCGGCCCTAAAGCACAGCAGCCAAGACAGTTCACTGTATCCAAGCTAAAACGCATGTCCGCGGAGGTCTCACCGGGTTTTATCTTCAAGGTCTCTATAACTCTATCCAAAAGGCGAGGTGCACCGCGTACATGACAAGCAGTACCCAGGCAGACCGATACTAAGTGCTGTCCCTTAGGCATCAGAGTGAAGGCTTTGTAGAAAGTAGATATATGATAGACTTGAGTCAAGGGAATACCGAACTCCTGGCTGACCCGCTTTAGAGCATCTTTAGATAGCCAGCGGTTTTCACGCTGGATATCGAGAAGCGCCTGAATTAAGGCAGACCTGTCACCTCCATATTTACCTAGGATTTCGTCTACTTCAGCAAGTTCCTGAACCATTTGCTTGCTACCTCCTTAGTCCCCTTTCTAGTTTGGGGAATGTGACTTAGCCAAGCTCGCCGGCAAGCTTGACTCCCAATAAGGCCACCACCAGCTCTGCTCCTTCTTGCGTAAAGCCTCTTGGTGGGCGGCTAGCTCGGCTACCCTTTGAGCCAGCTTTTGCTGCAGAGCATCGTCCATCATTTGGCCAAATTCGCAGGTGGCACACTGAAAGAGGCGGGTGCAAAGCCTGTAGGAGACATCCCCCTTTAGTGCGTAGCGGCAAAGCCTCTGATTCCCTGGTAGTTCCTTAAACCTCTCCAGTGCCTCATCAATCTCTGGGGTTCCACCACTAGCCATTTTCTCCTGCATTTCCTGGTCGAATTCACAGCTCATACAGTCATAATTATTGGTGCAGATGCGATAGGAGACCATCCCCATCGCCATCCAGACGCAATACTTGGGTCTTGCCTCCTCGGTTACTGCCTCAACCCCAGGCTCTGCCAGTGCCTCTTCTGCGCTCCTGATCAAGGCCCGTGTTTCCAGATTTCCCGGCGCAACCCTGAGAATGGCCTCGAATTCCTTCAATGCCTCACCATAGCGCTTCGCTTTGAAGTGATCCTTACCCTGCTGGAAATGAACCGGGATTTCCTCCTCGGTTATGGCTATGACTTCCTCAACCTTAGCCTCCTCAACTGCGGGGGCTTCCACTATGGCTTCCTCAATAGCGGTCTTAGGCTTTATCTGCACCTGAACTGGTCCAAGGGTCTCTCGGATCAATTTTTCCAGGGCATCAGGGTCAAAGGGCTTAGGCAAGTAATCGACAGCCCCGATTTTCATCGCCTCCACCGCTGTCTCCACCGATGGATAAGCGGTGATGATGATCCCCTTGAGCTGCGGTCTTTTTGCCCTGGCCTCCTTCAAAACCTCAAGCCCGTCCTTTCCCGGTAGTCTCAGGTCTAGAACCAAAACACCAAAGTCCACCTCGCCGATCCTATGCAGAGCCTCTTCACCTTGCTCAGCGGTTTCTACCTCGTAGCCCTCATTCTTAAGCCAATCTCTGAGCGACTCCCGCATGATGGCCTCATCCTCAACGACTAACACCGGTTTCATTTTGGTCACCTCCTTTTCTTTTTCCTCAGTTACGGGAACCTGTTAGCCTCCTCAACGGCGGGGGCTTCCACTATGGCTTCCTTAATAGCGGTCTTAGGCCTTATCGCCACCTGAACTGGTCCGAGGGTCTCCCGGATCAATTTTTCCAGGGCATCAGGGGCAAAGGGCTTAGGCAAGTAATCGACAGCCCCGATTTTCATCGCCTCCACCGCTGTCTCCACCGATGGATAAGCGGTGATGATGATCCCCTTGAGCTGTGGTCTTTTTGCCCTGGCCTCCTTCAAAACCTCAAGCCCGTCCTTTCCCGGTAGTCTCAGGTCTAGAACCAAAACACCAAAGTCCACCTCGCCGATCCTATGCAAAGCCTCTTCACCTTGCTCAGCGGTTTCTACCTCGTAGCCCTCATTCTTAAGCCAGTCTCTGAGCGACTCCCGCATGATGGCCTCATCCTCAACGACTAACACCGGTTTCATTTTACTTACATCCTTTTCTTTTTCCGTGTGGATGGCAACATAGCCATATCGCTCCAAACCACTATCACTCCACTCCTCATCGTAACCACAATCGGGACAAGACACGTAATAAGCATATCGCCCTTTTTTGTAGATAGCATTCTTGCTGCCACATTTGCCACATTTACCCGGCATCTCTAGCTCTAGCTCCATCTGCTGACCTCCTATCCAGCTATAGGCATCATCTATGGCTTCCATCAGCCCGTCTTTGATGGTTATTGCTTCAGAAGGGCAGACGCTAGCACACACGCCACACCGCTTACACTTAAGGTCATCAATAACTGCTACCAACCCTTCCCCGGACCTCTCCACCCTAACAGCGGCATAGCTACATACTGCAACGCATAGCCCACAACCGCTACATATATCCTGGTTTACCTCAATTTGTGGTATCTCAGGCTGAAGTTCCAGCGCCACACACGCTTTACAGCTCTGGCACGGGCCACAATAGAGGCACCTTTTGGCTTCCTCCACAGCCTCTTCAAGGGTGAACCCTTTCTCAAATGGTTCAAAATTTAGCCTTACTGCCGCTGGTGCCCATTTTAGTTTCGGCTGAGGCTTGTAATCTATACGCTGGGGGATAGGAGCACCTTCATACCCCTTTTCCCTCCCCGCCTTAAGGTCCTCACCCTTGAGGTAGCGGTCTATAGACTCCGCTGCTATCACCCCGTCTCTCATTGCTTCCGCGGCGAAACCTATCCGCTTCACATCGCCTCCAATGAAAACACCCTCTTTGAGGTTACTCATAAGGGTAAGCTGGTCGACATCAAGCCTGCCTCTCTCTTCCAGCAATCCCTCTTGCTGGTAAAATGCCCGTTCGGGGCCCTGCCCTATAGTGACCAGCAGCACGTCACCCTCAAGATATATAGTATCGCTTCGGTCAAACTGAGGATTGAACCCGCTTTCGTCGAAGACCGAGGTGCAGCGCGGGCACTTTATCTTTTCAAATTTCCCACCCTCACCGATGATCTCTTCGATGCCCCGCGAGTAGGTTATCCCTATGCCCTCTTCAGTTGCACCTTCTATTTCTTCCACATCGGCCGGGATGCCATCCTTGGAGGACTTATCCTCACCCTCAAGGCAGACGAGGGAAACATCTCCGCCGAGGCGCCGCGCAGTCCTGGCCACATCGAAGGCTACATTGCCACCGCCGATCACGATCACCCGCTTGCCCACAAGGAGGCCAGAGGAAACCTGCCCCTTGTTCGCATCACGGAGAAGGTCCAACCCGAACATAACCCCCTCCAGGTCTGTCCCGGCTACCATCTCCCTTTCAAAAGTTAGCTGCCGCGATGTCGGGGTGCCGGTGGCGATGAACACGGCTCGATAGCCTTCATCCTTAAGCTCGCCCAGCCTTTTACCGCCATTGCCCATGTTTACCCCGAACTTGACCTGGATATGGGCGATCCGCACTAGGTTGTTCAAGGTGGTATCGAGCACATCTTGGGGCAGACGGTATCGGGGGATTTGTCTCAGTGCACCTCCCATCTGGGAATCCCTTTCCAGAATAGTCGCTTGATAGCCCTTTTTACCCAGTGTGTAAGCACACATCAATCCCCCGGGCCCTCCCCCAATCACAGCAACCCTTTCTCCCGCAGGATGGGGGAGCGGTGGCTTAGCTTCCAAGTATGAGAGATAGTGATCGGTGAGGAACCGTTTGAGCATCTTTCTTCTTATTGCCCCTGTTTGATCCTTATAATTGCACTCTAGCTCACAAAGCCCACAAACATAGCTGCACACAGTAAATAGAGGGTTCTTCTCATAAATTTCATCGCCTGTCTTTATTATCTGGCTATAAGCCTCCCCAGCATCCAGCGGAAGGTGGGCAATCATCACATTAGTGCGTTGAATAGGCTCTCCAATAGGACAGGCTATCTGACAAGGGGGCAGGTATACTTTTCCCGTTGCTTCATCAATCACTTCTTCAACGCGTGCCCGCTCTTCTTCTTCCTTTACCTCCTCTACTTCAGCCAGTATAACCGTAGCTGTCTCAGCAGCAGTCTTAGGCCTTATCGCCACCTGAACAGGTCCGAGGGTCTCCCGGATCAATTTTTCCAGAGCATCGGGGGCAAAGGGCTTGGGCAAATAATCGAGAGCCCCCAGTTTCATCGCCTCCACCGCTGTCTCCACCGATGGATAAGCGGTGATGATGATCCCCTTGAGCTGCGGCCTTTTTGCCCTGGCCTCCTTCAAAACCTCAAGCCCGTCCTTTCCCGGTAGTCTCAGGTCTAGAACCAAAACACCAAAGTCCACCTCGCCGATCCTATGCAAAGCCTCTTCACCTTGCTCAGCGGTT
>Ga0209986_10003447_pt1 | contig 13861 bp, 17 predicted proteins | sample BlataG_FD_183168 | JGI IMG/M metagenome (GOLD analysis project Ga0209986, IMG submission 183168) | Deep subsurface microbial communities from Black Sea to uncover new lineages of life (NeLLi) - Black_00105 metaG (SPAdes) (version 2) | ecosystem: Environmental > Aquatic > Marine > Oceanic >...
CATACACACACACACACACACGCACACACAAACATGAACAGGGAGAATCCATCATCATTTTCTATTACTCACTGCTTCAAAATTTTGCCACCCTCAATATTGTCAAATAATTCTATAAATTGATATATACACACACTAGTAAACTAGTAGGAGTAGTAAGCAGAGAGTAGTTGGAGTCATCACTATATATGAACTAACCCTTCCTGGCCTGAGCTCTCAAATGCTGTTGCAGCCTGGCTCTCAGGGTATCTAATTTCTCCCCATTCCAGCCCACCTCCTTCCACCCATCACAACTCTGTCTTTGTGGGTTTCTCTCTCTTAGCACCACCAGTGCAAACTTAGATATAGCTCTGTATCTGTTGCCATTGTAGGTAATAGCGCCATCTTCCTCTATTACAGCACCGACTTCTGCATTACCAACAGCAAATCTATAAGAACCAGGCTTCATGAAGCCGACTTCAATTAATTCAGCAAAGCTGGGACGGCCTTTGACGTCGGATCGGGTACTGCTGGCTCTGATACGGTGAGCACTTGTACCTCCTCCAACACCACCTGCAGAGCCCATGCCACTACCTCCACCACCACCACCAGTACGACGTGCCTGAGCTTGAGTAGAAGATCTGTCTGCATTCTTTGCAGCATTGGCAGTTCTACGGTTGACTGTTGGTCTTCCCCTTCGCTGCGCACCATGGTTATGATGATTGTATGGATATTGATGGTGGGGTGGAGGAGAAACGTCTCTTCTTCCTACATGAGCTACTGGTGTTCTGGAACTTCTACGTGGTCCTCCTATACCACCGGTACCATTACCTCCTCCTCCTCCTCCTCCTCCTGAAGCCTTTCTTTGATGATGATGGCCACCATGAGTCATCATATCATCTTCCAATCTAATCAGCATAGCCTCCGCCTCTCCTTCGTCTCCATCATCATCAAATACTAGGAAATCCTCGTCCATGTGACGAGGTGGTCTTTGAGTGACCCTTCTTGAGCTTCTTTGTGAGGCTGGGTTTGCGTCTTGACGCTGTTGCTGCTGCATCTGCATCTGCTGCTGGTGGTGGTGGTGGTTTTGATGGCGGTGTGATGGTTGCCTGTGGTGATGATCTTGATACCCAGCTGCAGTATAATCTTCATCGTCATCTTCTCTTCCAAGGCCGTGATCATCTTCTTCCTCAGAATCAAGGTCTTGGGTGTACCTTTTATGATTAACAGCTGCAGCACGACGGAAGGAAGTGCTTACCACTGTTGTAGTAGCTACTCCACCACCACCAGCACCGCCAACATCGTTACCATGATCAAGGATATCACCATGAGCGGCTGCTGCAGTTGATGCGACTCCTCCTCCTTCAGGCGCTCTCTTGTTGGCTTGGGACAGACCAATGTCTTCAATCAGTCGGTGACGTTTCCTTCCATTCAACTGGTGATCCTCGTCTTCGCTATCTTCATCTTCACTGTCTTCCTCGTTGTTGTTACGATCACGGAAGATGCTATGTGAGTGGTGATGGTGATGGTGTTGATGATGATGCTGGTGGTGAGATGAAGATGCAGGTCTGGTGCTTCTGTCATACAAATTAGTGACGCTGCCTTTAGCTGATGCCAAGTGACCTGCAATTGCAGCTACTGGAACTGCTGCTGTTGCCGCTCCTGCAGTGGTGGTATCAACAACAACACCAGCACCGGGGCCAATAGTAGTAGTAATAGCAGCTACTGCTCCTAATGAGGGACTGATATTTGTTGCCATCATCATCATTGGAGGAGGAGGCACAGGAGGAGCTCCTTGCCTTAGGAGCAGCATCTGTTGTTGCTGTTGGAGAAGCAATTGTTGTTGTTGTTGTTGTTGCTGCTGCTGCTGCTGCTGCTGCTGTCGCTGTTGTTGTTGTTGAACCCATCCGTCACCTTGATGCAAGTCGACTAATTGAATCAGTCCAGCTGCTGGTGCTGCTGGTACTGGCACTGCTTGAGAACTAGGTGGTGGAGGTGGCATGGCTACCGTGCCTGGTGGGGAGGGAGACACCACCACACCGCCACCACCACTACCAATTGGAAGAGGAGGAGGATGACCCACAATGCCACTGCCTATGGGGGGAGTTGCTGCAGCAGCTCCTGCTGATGTAGCAGGCAATGCATGCATGAATGGGCCCATTACTACTTGTTGTTGTTGTTGCTGCTGCTGCTGCTGTTGTGCAGATACCATGGCTGCTGTAGAGGGGGTAGGCACACCTCCTGCTGATACTGCTGCCACCCCCGTTGATGTTGATGATGGGAGGGAGAGGATGTCCTCCAGGGTAGAACCAACAACGACAGGTCCCACTGCTGCTGCTGCTGCTGAAAGGGAGTGGACAGCAGATGGAAGGGGAGTTGTCAAAGTGGTGTGTGGGGGAAGTAATTCCTGTGGAGTGGCATCACTCCCACTAGAAGGAGAAGCAGTGTTGGGGTTTGTAGTAGTAGTGTGTGTTGTTGTTGTGGTAGTGGTGGTGTTGCTCACATTGCCTCCGGCAGTGAGAGCAGCGGTACCGTCGATGATCCGACAGGGGCTGTACACCTGTTGAGGAGGAGGAGAATCAGAGATGGATGGCACTACTTGTTTTTGGAATGGAAGGTGGGGTAGTGATGATGATGCGGCAGGATCAGTACCACCAACACCAGCGAGACAATTGGCGACAAACGAGTCGACTTGTGGAGATGGGTTTGGGACCAATGTCTGAGTGGGGTGTGTCACTTGTTTAGCTATACTTGGGAGAGCTGGCGTTGATAGTGAAGCTGAGTAGTAGTATGATCGTAGATCTTCGAGAGAGTTGTCCTTTGGGATAAGTAGGACGTTTGCTTCAGAGCTCATCTTTCACACAGCTAAGCCAAAGATTTGTTGATTGGTAGAATCCCTGTATAGAGGGGGCAGTTGTTGAACCCAGTTAGCTCTGTTCACGAGCAACGATCATCAATCGCCTAAGATCGGCTCAAAGATAAGAAATTGGGATGGGTCTGGTTTTGTCCCTATCTCTATTCCCCTCTATCTGCATGCCTTACGATTTTCCCTAGTTGGACACAACGGTCTACTTACCCTTCAAACGCGCATGTTACCCTTCACCTATGGTATGTAGATGTAATTTCAAGCTATCAAATGAGAAAAGGTCAATAGGATTGGAGTTTTTATGTCAATAGTGATTGTGCCGCCGGCTTGTGATTAAATCTTCCCTTATGGAGTGTAAAGCTACTATTGGCCACGATCCAGTATGTTAAACCTCATTTATTGGTGGGTTCTTATGTTTAACTGAGGCGTTAACGTGGCTACTTGCGTGCAACCAGGTTTTGGGGACACCACAAATCAGGGACAAACACCTCTTCGTCTTCTCCCTCTCTCCGAGCCAGGCAGGCTGGAGAGATGTGATGGACCCCTATATAGACTGATGCCTAATAAAGTGTTATGCAGCATCCCACAACCCACCCTTCTGCCTCATATACCACTTTCTGTATTTTTGTGACAGAGTGTGGATGGGGGAGTAGAATGGTGGTATATGGGTGGATGGATGATGTGTGCATGGGCATCGAAGAGATGGGCCATCGATGTCGGGTGTGGACAGGTTTGAAAAATAAGGTAACAATTGCGAAATGTATGTATCTATGAGATTGCTAATTTTTGCACTGATTGAATTTCAGACATTATGATTGAGAGACTGGTCTAGACGATGAGCTTTGTTTTTATAAATGAAAGAAATGCCAATTTGAAAAAACCTTAGAGTCTGATCCGGACAAACAAGGACGTTGGATCCAATGCAAGATGTCACTCACATATCGGAGACGGCTCCCCTACGGACTCATGTCTCAGCAACGGGAATAGCAAGCCTTTGTAGCAATCACCAACACGCTGCCTTTGCCGACGATGACATCTCCTCTCCCCTTCTCTCAGCAGAACAACACGAATGCATCTCTATGGTATTACAAGGCCACAACCTCTTCTTCACTGGATCAGCCGGCACAGGTAAAAGCTTCCTCCTCAACCACATCATAGCCAAACTCCAAGAACTCTACGCCGACGATTTTGAAAGTACAGTGGCAGTCACCGCTTCTACTGGCATTGCGGCCACCCACATTGGAGGCACCACCATCAACAGCGCCCTTGGCTTTGGAGTCCCAACTGATTTGGACTCTTTTAAAAGAATGTGGAATAAAGATTCCAAAGAGAGAATCCGCCAGCTGAAAGTTCTCATTGTAGATGAGGTTTCCATGTTGAGCGGGGAGTTGTTTGAAGCACTAGAAATCTTCTGTAGATTGATCCGAGAAAATCCCATGCGCCCATTTGGGGGCATTCAGCTCATCCTATGTGGCGACTTCAACCAACTACCACCAGTATCGCAAAGAAAGACAGGGGCCACTCCTAGAGGTGCTTTCTTAAACCGTTGCTATTGTTTCCAATGTCCAGCTTGGCGTCGATGCAACCTCCGATGCAAGCTCCTCACAACGATCTTCAGGCAGGCAGACCCCGTATTCGTCTCCATTTTGGATAATATTAAAACTGGAAATGCCACCCAAGCCCTTCACAGGTTAATCTCCATTTGCAGCAGACCTTTATCTACAGCGGACGGGATAAAGCCGACCGTCCTTTTTCCCAGGAATGCAGAAGTAGATGCTGTCAACACAGCAGAGCTAGCAAAACTCTCCGGTCCAAATCACAAATATACAGGCATAGACGATGTTTCAGTTGATCTCAAATTACTAGCTTCAGGCTCTCCAGCTGCAATTATGACCGCAAGAGAGAAACTATGGAGAAGTGAGTTTTTCCGAGACTGCCTGGCTGCCAAGGACACTTCATTCAGGCTTGGCGCTCAGGTGATGTTGGTGAAGAATCTAGAACTAAAGGGAGACAGACAGCTAGTGAATGGAAGTCGAGGTGTTATTGTTGGATTTATGAGCACTGGACAGTATACTGACTATTTGGAGACTGAAATGAGGAGCTTTTTGGTTGATGAGCATGGTGAACTGTTGCATGATGCAGACCAAGGTGAGAATAATGATAATGATCTTGGTCTTCTTGCGGATCAAGAGAGGGAAGTGGGAGAAGGGTCAAGAGGTCCTGCTTCTCCTACTATTATTAAATCTAAACCTGCTGATTGCCTTTTGAATGCCAGCACTTCTTATACAGCTCCTGCAATAGCAGAAGCAGAAGCAACATTCGACTCAACGAAAGTAGATGCATCCAATGGTATGAGAGATGGCAAGATAGGCAATAATGTTCAGTTTGCCAATGATTATTATGATAAGATGCAAAGAAGAGAGAGGAACTTGGCAACTTGGAGGTTTGATCAACCACAAGGAAATGGAGAGGAGGGAGGAATTCGTCCATCAGGTGTTATCCTCAAACAAGAAGAAGGAAAGGAAATAAGAATAGTACAACAGCAGCAACAATCTCAACTGCAACCTCAACAAAGTAATGCATCCATCCCCATTGTCAAATTCATCAATGGAAAACAAGTCCCCATAGGTCCAGAGCAATTCTCCTCAACACTAAGCTCAGTAGGCACTGCTAAACGTATCCAAATCCCTTTAAAACTAGCCTGGGCCATCACTGTCCACAAATCACAGGGACTCACTCTTGATTACGCGCGAGTATCTCTGAAGGGGATGTTTAGTGAGGGGCAGGCTTATGTATCATTGAGTAGGGTAAAATCACTGGAGGGGTTGGAAATAGTGGACTACTCGATGGATTGTGTTAAGAGAAGTAGGGTTGTGATTGGGTTTTATGATGCAATGAGGGCGGATGAGGAGTGGGAGGAGGATGGAGCTTGGGGGAAGAGTCAGGCGGAGCATCCATTTTTTGAGTGCGTGCAAGGTGGGCCTAATGGAGTCATTTTTGTAGCTCCATCGAGCAACAACAAAAGCAGCAGCAGCAACAACAACAACAACAACAACAACAACAACAACAACAACAACAACAACAACAACAACAGTAGTAGACAGCAACAGCAAGGACAGCTAGGACACCAGCAACTTAGGGGTAGAGATAGGGGTGGAGATACTTGCTTTAAATGTGGTCAAAGTGGTCATTGGACTCGAGATTGCCCTCAGCAGAGGTATGGTGGCAATATTACCAATAATAATAATAATAATAATAATAGATATAATGGAGATGCTTCTCGTCCTGCTCCTCCTGCACGTAAGCCAACAGTTTGGGAGAAGATGGGTGTGAAGAGAATGAGCCAGGCTGAGAAGGAAGAAGAGGCACCTAAGAAGAGGAAGAAGGGGTGAGGAGATGACTGGTGGTCCCTTTTTGAATTTGGTAGTTGTATATTGTGTGTATATATATATATATATACGGTATATATAAATTGATTGATTGATCAACACAGACTGTTCTCTGCTGTAAATCCAAGCATGTACATATTCAACTAGTCTTCTACTTTTAGTTGTATATTGCGTGTGTGTATATATATAAATTGATTGATTGATCAACACAGACTGTTCTCTGCTGTAAATCCAAGCATGTACATATTCAACTAGTCTTCTACTTTTAGTTGTATATTGCGTGTGTGTATATATATAAATTGATTGATTGATCAACACATACTGTTCTCTGCTGTAAATCCAAGCATGTACATATTCAACTAGTCTTCTACTTTCAGTTGTATATTGCGTGTGTATATATATATATATAAATTGATTGATTGATCAACACAGACTGTTCTCTGCTGTAAATCCAAGCATGTACATATTCAAGTAGTCTTCTGCTTTTACATCCCCATTGAAATATGTCATCATCATTCCAATTCTGACTTTTTTTTATTAATAGTCTCCCACCTCTGTTCACCCATCAACCACACCCTATCTCCATCCCAATTCTGAGCCAAATCATCATCATCACTCTCCCCACTCTTTACCTTATAAATATCAGATGGAACTGCATCCCCACCCATTAATACACCCCACATCTTCATATCTACTACCCCTGATTCTGGCATCCCTTGACATGCTTGGAATGTCTTCACAGCAGTTACAGTGGTGTCTCCATATGTCCACCATCTTATGTCATCTTCACCAGGGTAGTACCCTTCCCTGGTCAAAACAACATGGAGAGCGTGGACTTCTCTACCGCCATCACCTTCCATTAAAACGGGCCATTTTTCCAATGTAATATCCACTTCCTCTTGTTCTTCTACTTTGCCGGTAGTTTGGTTGATGAGTTTGTCTTCGGTATTGATGTCAATCTTATGAGATCTAGTGGTGATTTTACCATCTTCACCTTCATTTGTAGTGAAGGTGTCCGTCATTGTCGCAGAGAAGAGCTCAATGAAAGGCTTGCCTTTATCACTGTTTCTAGATGATGATGCAGGGAGAGCAGCAACATTATCATTACCACAAATAGCAGCAGCAGCAGCACCAGTAGTATGTTCTTCTGTATCTGAAGCTTCATCATAAGGAGTAAGTTTTCTATTTGGTGGCAATGGTCTCAGCTCTGGTCCCAACAACACCTTCCACGTAGCTTCATCCACCACTCCCGATTCAACTAGCCCTTCACACGCTTGCATCGTCATCACTGCTCGTTGCGTGCCATCGGTGAACATAAAGTCTTCTATATCGTCATCTCCAGGGTAGTAGCCTTTGGCTACAAGACCAGTGTGGAGCTGGTTGACCCAGAAGAGGTCGTCGTCTCCGAATGCCAGAGGAGGAGGGGGGGTTTCGTAAAAGAGCTCTGCTTCCAATGGAGCAGGCTGTATAGATGTACTGCCCGTACTGCCCTTACTGGATGATGATGGTGATGATGGTGATGATGGTGATGTCTCCTTCTCCTTACGCTTTACTACACCTTCTTCTTCTTCTTCATTATCGTCATCTTGTTTTAGACTTCTTCTTTCCTCTCTCTTCATAGACTTGCGTTGTTGCCATCCAGAGAAATCAAGAGCGCTATCCAGGACATCAGTGTCATCTGGAGCATGCATAGCTTGCATGAATTCAGATGCAAATGATGGCAATTCTGATGAAAATGATGTTGAAGCCTGTTTTGTTGTTGTTGTTGTTGTTGTTGTTGTTGAATCAGCTTGTCTTGAGGCATTTAAAACAGCTTGTACCTCCTCTGCTGGTGTCTTTGGAACAATATTGCTATTGCTGCTATTATTAGTGGTGGCTGACTGATAGGAAGGCTGGCCCATTGTTTCTCCTAATTGCCTCGGTTGCACCACATCATCCATTTGCAGTGTTTTATTACTATTACTATTACTATTTCTATTATCAATGGAAGGCACAAGACCAGAGGAGAGGGCATAGAGGAGCTGAGCACGAAGGTCTGAGATTTCCCGCTTTAAAGATTGTTCCTGTGCTTGCCAAATAGCTCTTTCTTCTACCCATCGTTGAATTTCATTAGCATACTGTTCTTTCAACTCATCTAAGAGCTGGGATTGTCGTTTCCAGAGTTCAGCTTCTCGCGCGAGGAGGTCTTGGGTGTAGGAAAAAGGGAGGGAGAGGGGATCTGTGGAGGCGGAGTTGGATTTCCTCCTTTGCGGTCGAGATGAAGAGCTGTCATTTGTAGATGCACAGATGATAACGTGGCGCAGGGTAACTTGGGGTTGTAAGCTTCTGTAGGGATATGGATTCAAGCTTGATTTGCGGTTGTAGGAGGCTTGTGCATATCCAGAGATGTGCTTGATCCCTGATAGGCATTGGCAGGAATTAGGACCACCCAGGGCGTAATTTGGCTTCAAGTACATCACTGATCGATTCAAAATTTTGGAAATTGAAAATAATGGCGATGTAACTGAGATTCTTGAAATTTACACCACCCTCGTCCAAATGTTCAAAAAACGGGGAACCCACAAAATGAGCTACCCACACTTGGTTAAATTAGTTTTAATAACAGGCCAGCAATACGTCAACACAGTCCTCACTGAACGAATCAATTGTTCTACACCTTAATCTTTCAACTGAACTGAATTGAAGCAAATTTCAAGGAATAAATCAACGCGTATACTCCCTAGATAATTAAATCAGTCATCGCAATGGCAGGTACAGAAGCAGACTCCGCAGTTGTAGAAGGGAGAATAGGAATGTTAACCGGCGTGGTGGGCAAAATCAAGGAAAATGCAGCACAAGCTTTTTCTGACGCAAAGCCTTGGCAAGAGGTCTTTGACCGCTACGCAATCAGTAAACCTGCAGACTTTGGTGAAATGACAACCCGATTTCGCAAAAATGCCACCTATTTCAAGACAAATTACATGATTATTGCCACCGCCACAACCGCCCTCACTCTCTTCCTCAACCCTTGGTCACTCATTGTCCTCGCTGGCCTTGCCTTGGTCTGGTTCTATGCTTACATTCTCCGCACTGGACCCATATCTATCAATGGAAGAGAATTCTCCGAAAAAGAAAAGTTCTTAGCATTGTCTGGTACCTCTTTGGTGACAATCTTCTTCTTGACCTCTGTCGGCTCCACCCTGTTTTATGCCCTCGGTCTCAGTATGATTATGATTGGTGCTCATGCTGCTCTCAGGCAGCCAGATGACAGCAGCTTGTTCTTGGATGAAGTGCCTGCTGAGGGAAATAAGAGTGCAGGGTTGTTGGGTTTATTTACAGGTAGCAGCAAACAAGTCTCAGTTGCTGCTGGTGTTTAAACCATGATGAACCTTCTCTTGACTCTGTACTCTTCCCTCCTTCTTTCCCCCCTCTTATTATAAATATTATATTGAAAACCTGCACTCACTCGTACACCTTCTGTCTGTAAACTTGCATCTCAATTCTAACTACTCACCGTGGCTGCCTTGCGAATTGCTGGAGGCATGGAGTTCATTATCAAAGGAACATCTACACAAGCATTGAGGAGCCCTGTTAGACGCTCATTAACATTACCACTCTTCCTGAGTTTTTCTCCTAGAACTAGATTGGAAGCTGGTCCTTCGTATAATCTAATAAAAAGAACATTATCGCTGGCCACTGGTTCTACGCTGGCTTTGATCACTGCCACCGCTGCAATCTCACCTCCATCGACCACTCTTAGCAGAGACAAGGAGAAACCATTCTTGGAAGGGTCAGTTCTAATGGGGAGAGCAAATGGCATGTTGCGACTGTTTGTTGTCAGGGTGGCAGCCCATTGGTAGATGTTGGAAGAGAAGGTGTCGACGTTTGCGGCAGAAGGGAGTTTGGCAGTGGCCAGCTGTAGAGATGGAGCGTCGGGGGACATTGCTGATACTTGCACCGTCTTAGATCTTCCAGATTGCACAAGTGTTGATGTATTCCAGGTAGGTGCCGAGAAACATCTAGAGGGAGCAGGTATGCTCAGACGAGCAGGATTATTATTGTATGAATTCAACATCTTTTCTACCAGAAAACCCCTAGTCAAAGGGTAGTTTGTTTGTATGTTTAAGTTCTACAACAATGTCAAATTCGAAAAGTTACAAATCATTCAATCACTATGACCACGGGCCAGCAAAGGCACTGTTGTCATCACCACTGTCTCCTCTCCCTCTCCCTCTACTCCCATGCTGAAAGACTTTATGCTCACAGGCATCCCCCCATTCCTCGTCTTTTGAACACACAATGCTGCTATATGCCTATCACTGGGCCTTAGAAGAGCAAACTCCCACTGAATCCTCTCTGGATACTCACTAGAAAACCGTATCTTACCTCCACCTCCACCATCTTCTCCTTCTTCAACTGAAAATGAAAAGCTCTTCAACCCTGGTGCAGCACTAATCCCCCTTCCAACAGCCTTCACATACGCCTCTTTCAATGTCCACAATCTAATAAAGTAAGCTGCCTTCTCTTCATCTGTCAGCAGTGCATTCAAGTTGCCGTATTCCATTGTAGAAAACCTCCGTCGAGCTACAGTATCTGGGTTATGCCTGGTTCTTCTCCCTGCTGTCTCTATGTCTAAACCTATCAATCTATCCGATGTTATTGCTATTCCTATTAATCCACAAGTATGAGCTACATTAAACCTCAACCTTTTATTGTGAATATTATTAGTGTCATTACTGCATGGGGGCCATTGTAGGTCGGGTTTGCCGTAGGCGTTTCTAGTTATTGCGAGTTGCTTGGCTAGGGACATGGATGATGATGACGAGGCAGGGGTTTGTGCAGCTAGGTATTTACTTAGTAGAATACGCAATAGTGCTCTAGAGACCAGCCTCTCAGAACTTTCAGTACTGGTTGGTGATGTTGGTTGGCATTCTTGGAGTTCTTCAGGAGGGAGGAGGTCTTGGAGGAGGTGCAGTGAGGAGGTGAAATTAGCAGGGTCAGCCCACCAAAGATGAATTTCATGTGGATTTAGTTCATATAATGGAGTGTTTGTGGCATATGGTGTGCTTCTAGGGTTGTGGTGATTGGTGGTAGTGTTGTTGTTGTTTTCAGCAATATTATGAGCAACGGCACTGGAAGACGAGGAGTGGCGGTGGCAAGAACAAGATTGGAAAATCCCGGGGAATGCTTCAACCTTGCGGATGTAGCTTCTAAGGAAAAATTTTCTATTGATGATACTTAGTCCTCTACACGCTATCATCTGTTTCGACTATCGTGGTTAAGGCGAAGAGATTGGATTTTATGATTACTTCAATCTTAGCTTTTTTTGTTCTTTTGTGTGAGCAATGCATGGTATAAATCGCATCTGATGATATTAACATGCCATGAAGTTCTCAATTAACAGCACACGGCTTCATCTTAGGCACATTCATATACTTTTCTCTCACAGACTTGTCGTTCAAAAAAAGCGGCGAGGGAAGATCCAAAGACCCCCTTTGACACTGCCAAAGATGCTGTCCACCATCACCTCCACTGGGAATTCCTGTATATGGGGGCAACTTCAATCATCTTGATGATACAGTGGTTGTGTGTGTTCCCAATGTGGCTCGCCTAATATCTCAGTCTAAGCCCTGGCTCCTACTGTGTATCCCCCAAATTATTTTCATCATTGGGGAAGCTGGCATCTATAGGTTCCCATTAATAATGTACCAAAGGATCCCATTAATGAGAAGAGGAGGTAATATATGCAGATTCCAAGCTTCTCTAGGGGTTGACCAGTCGTCTCCCAGTCTCTGACTAGCCGTCTCCTTGTTACGATTTCGACAGCAAAAGCACTACTTTGCTTTAAAGCCCGAGTGCCGGCTTTGACCAATTAGTTGTATCGATTTATTCTTTCCAATTCCTAAAAATCGTTGTGGACTCTGCGGGTTCGCCCAAGGTCCCTACGTTATTCTTTATATAATCTATATAACTCTTTAAACAATTCCCGTCATTCTTTGATGGTAAGACCACTATGAAGTGATCCAGAAAGTCGTATTGTTGTGTACTGAACCTGTATGACCGAACAGAAACTATGAGATTTACTCTCCTTGCGTGCATTTTGTTTCTTTTGGCAAATGCCCACTGCCATTCCCACGGCGGTTTACACCACCATCATGGACATTCACATAGCTTAAAGCATAGAAGTCTCCTCGGATCAGTAGTAGAGCCCATTGGAAGGAGCTGTGGCACCCCACACGTAAGTTTCTCTCATGTTTATACCTCACAGATTATATCTTCTTTATTTTCCTGGCTTAGCCCTATACACGACAGGTTTTGCCCTCATTAGCACTTAGTCACCATGTATGAAGATTTAAATCCCCTCCATACTTTGCGACCCCCGTTTACCCTCATTCCTGACCACCCATCTTCCCCGCCGCCTGTCCCCCGCCTTTTCAAAAAACTGTAGGTTGGCGACGACTACTTAGAAAAAGTCCAATATGCAGAAGCAGTAGCAAATGGCACTGTTGTAGTAACTAGTAGACGTGCAGGAAAGCGCAGAGCTAAGTTCCCCAAAGTAGAAGGGATCCGTATCCCAATTAAATTTCATGGTGAGTTGTCCAGCCCATCACCTCTCTCTCTCCCCCTCTCTCTCTCCCCGTGCTCTCTCTATTTTGTCTGCCATATTCTGCACACCACCCTAATCTCCTTATCCTCATCCTCCTTATCTCCACAGTTATCCAGTTTGATGGACAAAACTCAATGACAGACAAAGCTTCCCCAACCGTCTCTAGAAAGCGCGTGCTGGCACAATGGAGAGTCATAGATACCGACTTTCACCCAGTTGGCATCCACTTCCACAAACCAACCATTGACTTCCATAACAACAAAGCCTGGACAGAAGACTGCTATGGTAACTACGCAGATATTTGTCAGTCTATTGTCACTACTCCAGAAACCACCGTCAACATTATTGTTTGTGAAATGTTCGGCAAAGATCGTATCTTGGGAATGATGCCTGGCTCAGTAGTGGACGATGAATGGTTGGCAACACAAGCTGTATTTGTAGACTTTAGAACTCTCCCCAATGGAGATCCTGCCTTCATAAGATTTGGACAGGGCAGAACTGCCACCCATGAACTCGGCCATTTCTTCGGCCTGGCGCACACTTTCTCTGAACCAAGCTCCTGTGTTGATGCAGATGGCATAGCAGACACACCAGCACAGAAAAATCCTAGTTCTGGGTGCCCAATAGATCATGATTCATGTCCAGACAGCCCAGGTACTGATGCATCTTGGAGCTTCATGGATTATTCAGATGATGGGTGCATGCAGAGGTTTAGCCAGGGACAAATCAATCGTATTCATTCCATCTTGGGAACGTACAAGCCCACCATGCTCATAAAGGCTATTGCTTCTAAGGGAGGTGTTCTTCCTTCACCATCAAATTTATCAGCACCTGGAATCAAGCGAAAAGCCGGTGGAAAGAAAAAGAGCAAGCCAAAACCAGCACAGAAGAAGAAGAAGACCAAGAAGAAAGAACGTAGTAGTAAGAAGGACAAAGGAGGCAAATTAAGAAATGGCTCAGAGTCTTCGAAAAAGAAAGTAAAGACAGGTTAAATCTAGGATGGGTGTGAAAAAGGTTGATTCTGTGTGAACCTGATCTCTA
>Ga0209986_10003448_pt1 | contig 13854 bp, 12 predicted proteins | sample BlataG_FD_183168 | JGI IMG/M metagenome (GOLD analysis project Ga0209986, IMG submission 183168) | Deep subsurface microbial communities from Black Sea to uncover new lineages of life (NeLLi) - Black_00105 metaG (SPAdes) (version 2) | ecosystem: Environmental > Aquatic > Marine > Oceanic >...
CGACCCGGAGTTCTGGATCGACGCCAAAGTGCTGCCCCGATTCGAGGACCGCTACAACCTGGCGCTGCGCAGGGCCCCGATCGAAAGTGCCGCGTTCCGTCACATGCTGACCAAGGCGGCCTCCTCGGCTGATTGACGGGTCCGCGGCAGCGGGTTTCGTCCGTTGCCGGCCGTAGGCTCAGAACGCGTGCCAGCAAGCTCGGATTGGGGGAACCATGGCTGAAGAACACCTGCCCGACGTGGGAAGTCCCGCGTCCGCCGTTCCCTTTGATCCGCCCCCGGTGCAGGACTTCCCGGCTTCGCCGCGGCCGGTGCCGCCGCCACCCACTGTGCCGGCCGGGTGGTATCCCGATCCCGACAACCACACCGGCTTCCGGTACGGCGGAGTGCCGAGCATGCGGTATTTCGATGGCGTCCAATGGACTGAGAACCGCGCGCCGATGCAGCGCCGCCAGCAGCCGCAACCGCTACAGCAGCCGCTGATTGTCAATCAGCAGTTCGCGCCGCAAGCTCCGGTGGTGGTCTACACCAGCGGCACCAACCACGGACTGCATCTGGTGCTGACACTTCTGACCTGCGGCCTGTGGCTGCCGGTGTGGATCATCTTGGTCATCGTCAACGGCGGCCGCTGATGACCACCCCCGCCACACCGCCCGCCGGCTGATACCCCGACCCCCCTGGAAAACCCGGGAACCTCTATTGGGACGGCGCGCAGTGGCACTCAGCCATTCCAGCTGAACCAAAACCGAAGAGTAGGGCGAGAAAATTCCTGTGGATGGCCCTTGCAGGTTTCGTCCTGCAGTTGGCCGCCCGCAACGCCGGGTCTCCAGGCTCAGATCTCGTGCCATTTTTCAAGCTCGCTGGACTCCTCCTGCTCGGCATAGGGCTGGCCGGCTTCAGCGTCATGACCCTTATCGAGGTTGCCGCCGAAAGGCGCGCAGAGAAAAGACAACTCGGGGGCCCGCGGGGCTAGCGGCCCCTGCCGGCTAGTCCATGCGCCAGGCGGCTTAGTACATCCGCCAGCCTGAGCCCCAGGTGTTTTGCAGCAATTCGGCGATACGGGTGATGTGGGTGCCGTAGGCGATGCTGCGATCCCGGCGGTTGATGGAGTTGACCATGCCGACCAGGTGCATGGTCCCGTCTGCGTCAAGTTGATAGATGGGGCTGCCGCTGTCGCCGTGTCGCGCAGGCAGTTTCACCGCGAATTCGTCTTTCCAGACGTTCAGCACCGGCCCGCATGTTTCCCGGGTGGACGCTCCGAATTTGCAGACGTAGTCACCGACTTGCGGCACCCGGGGGCTGCCCAGGGGGTAGCAGAGGGTGTAGGTGCATTGCGCGTAATCGCTGGTGACACCTTCGTAGAGTTGGATGGCCACGAGGTCGAGTTTCGTGTCGTAGACCAGATCGGGCCGATACTTACCGATGCGGTAGCGCCCCAAGGACACCTCGCGCGCCGCCCCTGGCGTGTAGCAGTGCGCTGCGGTGTAGATCCGTCGGGTGCTGATGGGGTCGGCGAAGGCGACCGAGCAGCCCATTCCGTCGGAGCCGGTGATCCGCATGCCACCGCTGAGGGGAGGTGGGGCGGCGCCGGCCGGGGCGGCGCCGGCCAGGGTTGCGGCGGTGAGCATGACGGCGGAGACCAATGCGGTCAACAGGTTTCGAACCATGGCGGGCTACTTCAGCTTTTCCGTCTTGTACTGCTCGTATTGGCCGGCGGTGGGTACGTCAGGCAGGGCCTCGTAGGTCTGGGGAGGGACCGAGCGATCGTCGGCCTGGGCGGCGGCTTCGATCTGCTCGCGGATGTTGAGCCGGCCCCGCATAGAAGCAACAGAGGCCACCGCCAGAATGTCGCGCGCCAGGTCGCGCTCGGTCATCTTGCGGACCGACTCGTCTAGGTAGAGGCCGCTGACCGCTCCCCCGGGCAGCACGAGAACGCCGATGGTGTTGCGGCGGTTGAAGATCTGGAATCCCCGCTCGGGCGCGGGCCGTCCGGCGGAAGGGGTGTCGTTCATGGTTGTTGTCCCATCGGGTTTAACGACTTCGGGCTTCGGCGAGTAGTTGACGCAACTCTGGTGTCCGGGGCGCGGGGATGGCTTGCTTGAGGTCGTAGAGCAGTCCGGGGCGTTCGCTGTCGACCGCGGTCGCCAGGGCGACTTCCCATAGGTCTTCGCGCTGCGGGTAGACCAGGATGCCCAGTCGGGCCGTCTGATAGGCCAGGGTCGCGGCGCCGGCGGCCTGCTGACGTCGGGCCAGCTCGAGGGCGGCGTCTGAGCAGCGATCCAGAAGTTCATCGCGGAGCAGTTCGACTGATCTCCACCCGTAGTCGCCCGGGGGGATATCGGCGAAGGGCGCCCCGCGGATGAGTGCGACGGCGGCGGTCAGGTCCTCGGTGCTGGCCTGCGTGGGGACGGGGCCGATCAGGCTCTGGAAATCCTTCCAGTCGCAATACAAGTCGGTGACCAGCAGTCCGCGGGAATCTTCCAGGATGGGGTCCTCCCCGCCCATGAGTTTGCGGATGGTGGTTCGGGCTTGCCGACGGTTGGGTGGGTTGAACTGGAGTTCCTTGTCCCATTCCGCGGTGGTCAACCCGCTGGAGGTGGCCAGCATCATGAGGGCTTTGATGGGCTTGCGAACCCCCTGTCGGGTCGTCGCTGGGTGCTTGGCGGCAGCACCGGTGTTGGGGTCGACGCCCAGGGCGTAGGTCTCCCCCAGCGCGAACAATCCGCGTTGCGGCGCCTGGTCGCTGCGCGGCGGTCCGGGCAACTGGGCGAGGGCGGCCGGCTGTTCGGCATCGGGGCGGTGTTCCTGCTCCGCTGGGGGGCCGGGCGAGGCGGGTCCGGGCTCTGGCGGGGCGATTCCCGGCATCGGGACGACAGGCGGGGTGGCGGGGCGCTGGAAGTCCGCGGCGGGGGCTCCGGGTGCGGGTGCCGTGGCGCCGATCCCCCGGACGCCGGACACCGGGGACGTGTCATCGGCGTTGCTCAGCGCGGTGTCGTCGGCGCTGGGGCTGGCCGATGTGGACGGCTGGGCGCGATCCTCGGCCGGCGGGGCTGTGGTGTCACTGAGTGATCCCGCCGGCGGTTGGAGGTTCGCGGCCGGGGGGTCACCCGCCACGGCTGATGCCGCTCGGGTTTGAGTGTCGGGCGGAGGTGCCGCGGCGCCGGCAGGAGGGCCAGCCACCGGGGACGTGTCATCGACGCTGCTCAGCGCCGCTTTTCCGGGGGTGGGGCTGGTTGCCGGGGAGGGCTGCCGGGGGCGGTGATCGACCGTAGACAACCCCAGGGACGTGTCATCGACACTGGTCACAGGTGGTTTAGCGGCGGCGGCGAGGGTGGCCGCCAGGGGCTTCCACTGGGTTTCAGCGAGCTCCATGCGCCGCCACATCGGCCAGTAGCGGTTGGCGATGTAGATGCCGGCGGCGGGGCCGCTGCAGAGAACGACGTTGGTGGCCCCGGCGGCCTGCCCGGAAACCGTGATGGGAGCAGCGGGACCGCTGGTGTGCCCGGCGGCGAATAGCGCGGTCGTCTCGGCGGGGGCGGCGGCGGGGCCGGAGATCAGCCGCAGCCGTGGAGCGCCGCTGATTGCCAAGTCCGGGTCGTCGACCGCGATCTGGGCCTCGGGGGTGCTGGCGAGGATCTGCATCAGCCAGGACCGCATGAGTGGGATGGGGTCTGCCCCTTCGATTCCGAGGTAGCCCGCAGCTGCCAGATTGAGCACCAGTAGTTCATCGCGCGAGGTCACCCCAGCCAGCACGTGGTAGGAGGCGGTGGAGGAGCGCGGCAGCAGCGTCGAGTGCAGGGGGTGGGCCCATCCGTTGTCCGCTCGGCTCCAGTAGTCGCCGATCGGGACGGCGTTCGGATCGACCGGGTATGCGGTGATGGTGGTCGGGTCCACGGTCGCCGCGGCGGTCGCCGAGGGCCCGAACGACTCCGTCAACAGCTGAGAGATGTTCTTCAGGGCGCCGTTGGCAGCAAGGAGCCAGCGCGCCAGCTTTGCCGCCTTGTCGCCCACAAGGGGAGCTTATCTGCGGTTTTAGCCTCAATTGGCGTCCGGCGTTGCGGTTTTCTGGTTCGCGGCGAACTCCTCGTAGCTTGGATACCGGTGGGCCTGGGAGAACAAGTCAGCGACCGCATTCGCTGAATCGGCCCCGGCGGCGGTGACCAGTCGGGTGACTTCGCGGGCGATGTCTTTGGCGGTCCTGCGGTCCAGCAGACCCGGTTTGAACCAGAGGTCAATGAGCTGGCCGGCCGCATCGACCTTCACTGCGATGGCGCGGTCCTCCGACAGCCGCTCGGTGGTCAGCGTCCGCATTTTGTCCAGTGCGCTGAGCAGATGGTCCTGGACGGTGTCGGCATAGGCCAGCGCGTTGCTGACATCGGGATGCACGGCAGTCATGCTCACGACCCCGGGCAGGAGCACTCGGGGCCATGCGGGCCGGGAGTGGGGATGGGGTTGGGCCCACTCCACTGCCCGTCAGGACCACCGAAAGCGGGCACGCTGCCGCGCCACAATTCGGTGTTGGGTTCTGCTCCGGGACCGATGGGCACATAGGCGCCGCCGGCTGTGGTGGGCTGAATGGGCCCGCCCGACAACAGGGCAGCCGCATTGGACTCGTCGGCCGCGGAGGTGCCGGTGATGACTCCCCGCAACGCCGCCGCGGTGTGAGCGTTCCTCTGCGCGAAAGCCGTCCCGGCCGCGAGCTTGCTCGCCAGGAACTCTTTGATCTTCAGATACGTCGCGAAGTTCACTTTGCCGTGCGTTTGCAGGTAACGCTCGGCGAAATCGGGGTCCTCGGTGGCCCAGGCCACGATCTCTGCGGCGTTGAGGTCATGATCGGAGGCAAAGCGTTCCAACTCCGCGTAGTTGACCTCATAGGTGTGGTGACTCACAGCTGAAAATCCTTCCTGGACAGGTGATCAGGTCGTGCTCGTGGGGCCGCCGGCGAGGCGGCTGGCGTTGTCGGAGTCCACCCCGTCGATGATGCGAACGGCGTTACGCAGCGCTGCGGCTGTGGAGGCGTGGCGGTGGGCGTAGATGCTGCCCTGTACGAGTCGGGAGTCGGTGTACTGCTTGATTTTCAAGTAGGTGCCGTAGGCGACTTTGCCGTGCGTAGCCAGGAACCGTTCAGCGAAGTCGGGATCGGCCTGCACCCACTGGGCGATCTCTTCGGCGCTCGCATCATGGGCGGCGGCGAAGTCCGTCAGTCTGCGGTAGTCGACCTCGAAAATCTTGCTGGGGACAGGCCCGGCCGGGTCCTTGGCGTGGTCGGTCATCTCAACTCCCTTGGTCATTCTTGGCCGGCGGCGATGCGTTCGGCCTTGGTGCTGCGCGTCGCGGCCGGTGGGGTGGCGGACTCAAACGGAGACGGCGCGGCCGACTGGCCGGCGGGGCCATCGGAGTTGCCACTGGGCATCGGTGTTCCACTGGAAAGTGGTGTTCCACTGGAGAGTGGAATGGTGTTGCCCGGGGCCGGTGACGGCGGAGCGGGCTGCGCGGGCGGCTCGGCCGGGATTGTGCGCGGCGCGGAGTCCTCGCTCGGAGGTGGCGGGTCCAGGAGCGGCGGGGGCGAGTTGGGGGCCGACAGGGTCGGGTCGGATTCGGTGGGCCGGAAAACGCCCTGGAATCCGTCGGAATCTGCCAGGACGTCTTGCAGGGTGCGCGTCACTCCCGGTTGGGTCGGGTCGGCCACCAGCCCGGGGGCGACCGCGACCATGGTCTTGTCACCCCACTTGAGGACATCGCCGGGGCGCATGTCCGCAGGGTCGACCTTGGCGCCGGGGTTCTTGCCATCGGAGGGGATTTCCAGCCCGGTCTCGCTGTAGGCCTTCTGCGCGGCGTCCCCGCCCGGGCCGGCGTTGTCCAGTGCGGCTTGCGCCGCCTGCGCGGCGCGCGGATCGTCGGCTTCAACGACCTTGCCGTCGGGCAGTGTCACCGACGGTCTCTCCTCGCCACCGGGGTAGGCCACCTGCTCGGCCGCCGCGGCGGCAGGCGTCGGGCTGGCCGGCGATTCAGCCGGCAATGGGCCGCTGGGGGCCATGGCCTCAGTCATGGGTGCGACAGTGGGCGGCTCCAGCGGGGTGATCCTGTTGTCCTCAGGGTCGATCGGCGCAATCGGCTTGACCGGATCGGCCGCCGCCGCGGCAGGCAGCGGCTGGATTGGGTCTGATCCGCCGCCGCCGAGGCCGGCCAGTGGACCTAGTCCGCCGAGGCCACCGAGGGGATTCATCCCGCCTAAGCCGCCGAGGGGATTCATCCCGCCCAGTGCGCCCAGCGGGTTCGCCCCACCCAACGGGGCGGCGCCGGGCAGTGGCGTCCCCGACGAGCGGTTCAGCGCGTCAATCACTTCTGCCAGTGAGGGTTCGCCGATCTTCTCCTGCTCGTCGTTCGGTGGGCCCGCGGGCTCGGCGGGCGGGGTCCCGGGCGGGATCCAGGGCGGAGCGGCGGGGGCAGGATCGGGATTCTCGGGGATGGGGTCGGTGGACCCTGACGCCTTGACGACCTCCGCTTTGACCTGGTCGAGCAGGGTTGACTCGGCGGAGAGCAGCCCAGCCCAGTCCTTGGGGGGCAAGTTTTTGACGTTGGCATTGAAAGCGGAGATCGCATTGTTGATGGCCTGCCGGCCCGCGTCGGTGCGGTAGGCGGAGCTTTTCACCGCATCCCGATAGGCCTGGGCGGCGGCGTCGAACTGGGCCTCGATCTGCACGAACTGCTTTTTGACTGCCGCATAGGAGTCGATGCCGGATTTGTCGCCGTCGGCGGTGTTGAACGGGAATTCCGGCAGCTCACTCTGCGCCGGGGTGCCGCTGCCGAACAGGGTGTACAGCCGCGCCATCACTGCGGTCATCTGGTTCGGGATGTCGGGGTCCACATCGGTCGACCAGTCCGGATAGTCCGGCGTGGACATGCCCGTCGGCGGGGTCACCGGCGTGCTCTGCATCGGGGTGCGGCCACCGCTTGACCCGGTCGTCTCCCCGGCAGAATCCGGCTGGTCTCCAGCGGCGGGCGCCTTGGCGTCCCACTTTCCGGTCAGTGGCGCATCGGCGAGATAGCGCTCGGCGGTGATCTCATTACCGTCGGCGTCAAAGTATGTCGCTTTGCCGGTGTCGGTGTCGAGGACGTAATAGTCCCCCTGGCCGTTGCGGGGAGTCAGGATGCCGTTGTCGCCCTTGTCCGCGTAGGCGATACCACCGGGCAACTCATCTTCCAGTGGGGCGACCTGGTGTCCGTGGACATCCACTGGGGCGAAGCTGTCACCGACCCGCCGGTAGCCGGCCGGGCTGAATGCGTCGTCGCCGATGGGGTTTCCGTCGAAGTCCTGGCGGCTGAAGGATCCGTCGACATTGCGGATGATGTTCTGCTGCAAGTCGGTGTTGTGATACAGCACGGTCCCGTCAACGGGCAACGGAGTTCCATCCCCGAACTGAAGGTGACGGGGCGCGTAAATGTCGTCGGTGTTGTAGCTGATGTTGGGGTCGCCGTAGGCGTTTCGCGCCTTCTCCAGCACGTCGGCCCAGTACGCGTCAGTCGGTCGGATGAACCAATCTTCCCCGGGTGGGAACCAACCGGAGTGGCCACCGCCGCCGTCGGCGGCGTCCCAGTGGGTGCGCTCGCCGGAGCGCTCCGCTTGCAACGGTGAGGGTTGGGTCATCGGATCGCCGATCCTTTTCCGCTCTGGACAGAGCTTGGCCGGTTAGAGAACAAAGGTCTCGCCTCCACGGGGGTAGCCGCCACCACCGGTGGCGATGTGGACGTGGTCGTAGTGGTTCTGAGTGAAGTCGCCCCTATTGCCCATGCGGCGCGGCGATGAGCCGGGGGTGTACATCGTCTGACGCCAGATGGCGTGATCAATGCCGAATTTCCTGGCGTTGGCCATCACGAAGGCCAGGACGCGGTCGCCCAGCGATTTCCCCGACGAGCTGGTGGGGTTGGGGATCATCACGTCGATCGCCAACCCGTTCGGGTGCCACTTCAGCGAGTCGCGCCGCCACCCACCGATATCGCGGATCTCGGGGAAGGCTGCGCTGATGGCGCGGGCGGCCAGGATGGTTTGCCGCTGCAGTCCGCGTTCGTTGGCGACGCCGCGCGGAAGTGCCCCTTCCGCGTTGCGCCCCAGGAGTCCGTCCGCGTAGGGCGATGAGGACGATCCGCGGCCGAGTCCGTACAGCTGCTGCAAGGGGCTGGCCGCGGAGCTGACCAATGACCGCGCCGGGGAGGACAAGCCGGACAAGGCGGAGGCGGGGGCGGAGGACAGACTCGACAGGGCGCTGAGCGGGCTGCCCCCGCCGCCCATGCCGCCGCCGCGGCCGGCCGGGCCGCCACCGGCCCCGCCGCCGGGCAGACCGGCGGCGGCGGCTTTGGCTTGCTGGTAGTAGCGGTTGGCGAGCTCGTCGACGAGGACTCGGCGCAATTCGGCGGGCGGCATCTGGGCGCGCAGCGAATCAGCGCCGCTGGTGACGGCGGCGACTTTCGTGGCCAGGACCGCCATCTGGCCTGCCGGGGTGCCTTCCACCGGGGCCAGTGCATTGCGCCGGTCGGCGTACTGCTGCTCGGTGTGGTCGATCGCGCGGCGACCGGCAGTCACGTTCGCCGCCGATTGGTCAACGACCGGTACCAGGGACGGCTCGACCTTGGCCAACTCGGCGCTGATCTCGGCTTGGCTCTTTCGGGATTCAACGAACCGTTCGATGACCAGCCCTAATCCGTTGGGCAGCTTGTCGAGCCTGCCCTGAATGTCTGCCGGAATCGTCGACGGCAACGGCGCGGTCACCGGAGTCCCCTCTCCGAGGAGACCTCGGAGTTGGTCGAGGATGCTGGTGACTTCATCGCCGGTGGACATGGCCTCAGGGCGCCACCGGGGGTGGCGGCAGCGGTGCGGGCGCGGCGGATGCAGCGGCCTTCGGCTGCCGGCGCTTGCCGGGCTTAGCAATGCCGAGTTCCGCCATTTCGTCGGCCTTCCAGCCGGCCTCGAGGCATCGCGTGTAGCTCTTGTCGATGTTGTGGACGAGGTCTTCGAGTTCGCGTTCCTTGGTGGCCTTCTCCTCGAGGAGCTTGCCGAGTGCAGTGACGGGCTCCATCCGGGCGGCCAGCAGTGCCTTGGCCTTCTTAGCGAGATCACTTTCGTCTGCCATTGTGGGTCCTTTCGGTTCAGGGTCGTCGTTGCCATTATCGGTGCTGTGGGGTGACAAAACCGGGGCCGGCCGGTGTGTTTCCGTCTCGGCGGGTCGACCGTTCTCGGGCTGCTCATACGGCCAGGTGCGTTTCGGTGAGATCGCGGACATCCATGACGGCATCTGCCGGGACTTCGGTTTCCTCGCGATGTCCGGTGTAGACGTCGCGCAGCATCAAGACGAGGCTGTCGGGGGCCGAACCCGTCTCGGGTTCCTCATCGAGGATCCACCATTCGCCGGTGTCGGGGTGACACAGATAGTCGCCGACCTCCAACTCCCCCACCGCCACCGCTCGAACATCGCTGTCATCCCCGGTGTAGCTGTCGATGAGGTCAGCGACGCTGCGCTGCGACTGGGGTGCGCTGCCGAAAATGGAGTCCACCCCGTGGTCGACCCACTGCATCCAGGCCGGCGGCTGATAGTCCGGGGAGCTGGGGTCGTAGTTCGGATAATCGGCAGCTTTGAGCAGCGGCAGGCCCTGATAGATGTTGAAATCCAGGGGCTCCAGGGTGGGATCGGTGGGCGGAGGCATGACGATGCCCCGCTCGTAGAGCGACACCGGCGGGCGGAGCTCGCCGAGGATGGTGCGCTCGTTGTCGTCGGCCGGGTCGTCGGGGTCGGGAACGTAGAAGGCCTGCACCTCGGTGGGCCAACCGGCCCGATTCAGGGCGGTGCCGCGGCCGCGGATCCCCAACGGCACGGTGCGCCCGGCATGGGCGTCGTTGTGGATCATGATCGCCGCCTGGGTGGACAACTTTCCAAGCGATAGCCGTTGAGTGAAGTTGTCCTTGGCCTCGCCCTCCAGGAACTTCTGATCAGCGCGCTGCAGTGCGGCCACGCAGTGCAGTCGGCAGGTTCGCCCTAGCCGGAGCAGCGACGAGAACTGGGTCAGGGTCGGGCATTCCCGTGGCGCGCCTTTGCCTTTGGTGGCGGTGTAGAACGTGCGGATACTTTCCTGAAATTCGGTGTACTCGTCGAAGATGATCAGGAACGGCTCCTTGCCGGCCAGGGCCCTGCGGTCCCTCTTGTAGAGGTTGTAGCGGGCCTGCATCTCCTTGTAGATGGTGGCGACGAGGGCGATGGCCTCATGCGGTTCGGTCAGGACCGACACCACGTTCGGGTAGTCACGGAACGCGGTGAATTCACCACCTTTGAAGTCGATGATGAACACTCGTGCGCCGAGTCGGGCCCCGCCGACGAGCGCGTTGTGGATGGTGGCGGTTTTGCCGGTGCCGGTGGGCCCCATGAGCAGCATGTGTGGATTGATCTTGAGATGCCATTCGATGACGTTGCCCTCTTCGTCCACCGCCAGGGGGATGGTGGCGCGGTCGTAGCGATCGCAGGCTTCCTCGATGGTGGTGACCGCCGGGTTGACCGGTGGGTAGACCAGGCTGGGCAGTTCGGGTCTGATTTCGAATGTCGCTGTTCCTGCGAGGTTGTCGTTGCTGCTGGCACGCCAGCGGCCGGGCAGCCCGAGGTCGCCGATCTTGCGGGCGATGCGGAACAGCCGATCGGTGCCGGCCAGTTTGGCGCCGATCTGGTGGTGGACGGTGAAGCCGACGAGGTCGCCGCCTTCGTTGAACTTGAGGTCGGTGAGGGTCGCCCCGGAGCCGAACATGTCGGTGCTGTCGATCTGTTCGCGCAGGCCTCGCACGACTGCGGGCTCACTGTTGACACTGGCCAGTGAGGCGGTGATGAGTTGGTCGGTGGTGGCGTAGGACAGCGTGTAGTGCGATCCGACGACGTCGTCGAGGCGTTGTCCGAGTTGGGGTTTGAGTTCCTCGCGGCGGCCGCGGTAGGCCAGTGTGAGGGTTTTGGGCTTGCCGGGTTCCCCGTTGGGGCCTTCGTCGTCCCATTCGGTGATCGCGACGAGGCGCCGGCGTGGCAGTTCGTCGAAACCGAGGTAGGGGTAGAGCACCCATTCGATTTCGTTGAGGTCGCGGGCGCGTTCGCGGCGGATGTGGAGGTGCCCGTGGAGCCAGTCGCCGATTCCGTAGCCGGCTATCAGTCCGAGCACGCCGGCCAGGGCGTCGGGCAGCAGCGGGATCAGGACCAGGATGCTCAGGCTGGCGGTCAGGGCGGCCGCGGCGGTGACCGGGGCGCCGAGCAAGGGAAGAGGGCGGCGGTCGTCGGGGTCGTGTTGAACGGGGGCTGCCAGGCGTACCCCGGTGATCGCCGCGGCGATCACGCCGACCAGGGCGGCGGCCAGGGCCACGGCGGTGAGCACGGTGGGTCCGGCGCCGGTTGGATTGGCATTGGGCAGCGCGATCGCGGGATGGCTGGTGGTGAAGTAGTCGTGGCGTATCGCCCAGCTGGCTAGGCCGCCGCCGCCGCTGAACCAGAGCAGTCCGCCGCCAGCGGCGACCGCAGCCCCGGCTGCGCCGCCCAGGTTGGCCGAATCCTGGCTTTTCGTGGAGGTTTTCATCGTCAGTAGCCCTTTGGCGCGGCGTAAGGGTTGGCCTGCTGCACCCGGGCCATCAGGTTGGAGCCGTCGGGAGACACCCCGTAGCGGCTCATGACGTAGTGGATGGCGGCCGCGGCATTGGCGACGGGATCGAAGATGTTGCGGGAGGTCCCGGGGCGCCAGTGGGCGTTGAAGGTGGGCTCAATGGTTTGCATCCACCCCTTGGAGGGGATGCCGTTGCGGGCGTTTGAGTTTCCGGTCAAGAAGATGTCATCCCCGCTGCGGCATGTCCACGATCCAAGGCCTGTCGTAACGCACCACACCGATCCGGTGCCGACTTCTTCCCGCTGTCGCATTCCCCCCACATAGATATGGGGGATATTCAGTCGAACCGACGCCTCCGGAGCCCAATTCGAGTTCCTCCGGTTCGCCCAGGCGACCTTGGGGCGAGTCCCTGTTAAGTAGCCGGCCAACACAATTGCCTCAAGAACCTCGCCGGGGCCCTGGTAGATTATGGCTTTCCCAGTGCGGTCGAAAGTTCCTTCCGCATCAATCATTCCTCGGAGCCACGCTTCGCGTTGGCTTAGCGACATCGCAAGAACGATCTTCGCCGCCTCAGTTTTCGGGTTTCCGACTCGTCGCATCAGATCGTCAGCCCATTCGTACTTCAGCCGAAACTGATAGCGCGGGCCGCACGGTTTGCGTCCTAGCCTTGTCAACCGGTCGTCCACGTAAACCGAGTGAGGGATTCCTTCGAGCAGGTGTCGAAGTCGTTCAACCATCGCCGGTTTGCTTTGGGCGATCCTGATCGTGGGCCTGTGTTTACAGGACTCGATATGCCCATCGCCCGCGACCCAACCTAAGATCTCGGCCTCTACATTGCTAATCGGCAGACCGGTGCCGGTCTCCGCAGGCGCTGACAGAACAATGCAGTCCCGCGAATTCAGGTCAACTGTTGCCAGCAAGCGAGCCGGCGACTTTGTGTCGACTCCCTTCAGTCTTAGACCATGCGCCTTCATTAAATGAATTGATAAGCCCATGGTTCCGGTCTCTGCGAAGTCGCGTCCACATTCTTGGCACACCGGCACGAGGGACTGACTGGGGCAGAAGTTGGTTCGCCTCTGTGCGATCCACTTATGGTTCGGCGTACTCAGTGCTTCCCATCGACTGTTCTTGAGCCGCACCAATGGGGCGTCGTTGTAGTGAACGACTCTGCTGATCTGGGTCCACTCGCTAAGGCCAGTCGACAGGTTGTACCCGATCGTGTAGTCCCCTACCTTGACTTCGTCATGCTTCAGCCAGCCCCGCTTGGTGAGGATTTGGTAGTCGATCGGCACACAGTCCCAATTGTTCACTGCCCGTGGGTTATTGGCGGATTCGCGCTTGCCCATGGTGAGCAGTCCGGGGAGCCAGTTGCGGATCGCGCGAGGGTCGGTAATTCCGTTGGCGGCCAACGCCTTAATCGCCCACGCGGTGGGGCCGCCGCTGGTGGCGCTGGCCAGCACGGTGCGGCTGTCGCCGGGTGTGGGGGTGGCACTGGCCGGGGTTTGGAGGTCTTTGATGTAGTCGCGGGCCATGTTTTGGATGCTGGCGGAGTTCAACGTGTCCTTGCCGAGTGCTCCGGTGAGCACCGCGCCAGCGGCGGTGAGGCCGCTGGTGATGACACCGACTACGGCGGTCTGGCCGGCGGGGGTGCTGATGATGGGGTTGAGGGCTTCGAGGGCGGCCTTGACCTGTTCGATGATCTGGGTGATCTTTTCGCGGCCCAGGGTGGCGTTGGCTGCGGAGCTCTCCAGGGTTCGGCGCAGGTTCTGGTCGAGGTTGTTCATCGCTTCGGCTTGGTTGGACAACGTGTCCCGTTGGTCCTGAAAGGCTTGGCCGGGCTCGCCGGTGACCGCGGCGGACGGGTCGCCGCCGGCCAGCCGTGAGGCGAGGTTTGGAGGAAGTCCGCTGGAGGCCGGCATCGCCGGGGTGCCCTGCCCGAATTGGCTGAGGATCTGCGCGAACGGGGCGAGAAGTCCGGAGCCGAGGCCGGCCAGGGTTGCCGGCAGTCCCATTGCAGACTGCAGGGCCGGGGATAGCGCACCGGTGGCGATATTGAGGGCGTCGGCGGCGCTGATCGGGGGCTTGTCGGGCGCGGCCGGGTCGGCATCATCGCGGTCGGCATCGTCACGGCCGGCGGCGTCGCGGGCGGCGCCGTCGTCGTTGGCTGGAGCGTCTTTGCCGGGTGCGGTGTCGGTCTTGTCCCCTGATGCCCCGTCGGCGGCCGCCGCCGGGGCTATC
>Ga0209986_10003449_pt1 | contig 13852 bp, 19 predicted proteins | sample BlataG_FD_183168 | JGI IMG/M metagenome (GOLD analysis project Ga0209986, IMG submission 183168) | Deep subsurface microbial communities from Black Sea to uncover new lineages of life (NeLLi) - Black_00105 metaG (SPAdes) (version 2) | ecosystem: Environmental > Aquatic > Marine > Oceanic >...
GTGGTGGAGGCGGAGGCGGTGGAGGCGGAGGCGGTGGAGGCGGAGGCGGAGGAGCATTAGTAGTAGATGAATCAACTTTGCTGGGACAGACATTTATTGCAGGACAGCAAACAGCCGCACAACCAGCACCTTTCTATGAGCAAGAACCTTCTCTTATCCAACAGCAGATGTATCCTTTATCTGTATCAACATGGAAAGGAGGAGTTCAGACAAAAGAAGAAGAAGCAACAACTAAATTAGGTTTTGGTGGTGCAGTTATTCAATCGTTAAAATCAGCAACTCAAGTAGGTAAAATTGGAACAAGAGGTTTTGGAGAGTATTATGAAGATATCTTTGAACCATTTAGCCAGACACAAGTTATAAAACTAGAAGGAGATATGCCTCAATTATTCGTGACTGGAAGAGGAACACAAATAACTCAACCAGCAGCTATTCCTTTTGAATTTAGATCAAGAGACGAACTTTCAGAAGGAGAGTTTGCTGTTCAGCAAAGACTTAAATTTGGTGAGGATATTGGAACAGTGAGAATGCCGCCTGGTGCTGCTGCAGACTTTATTGGTAGAAAAATAACAAAAGAATTAACACCAGTATTTCAGGCTAAAATTGATGTTGGAGAATTAACACTTGAACAGGCAGAGGGGCAGTTTGCAATTGCAGGGCAGGAGCAATTTGAAAAGGAAATTGGAGGCTTTGCAGAAAGAAGAGGAAGAACAGGAAAGATAGTTGGAGGATTAAGGGGTGCAGAAGATTTATCAGAGCCTCTCAAGTTTGGTGTTACGACTGGGGCTATTATAGCTCTGTCTACTACTCCTGTTGGTGCAACTATGTTAGGTGGAACATTCGTAGGAATGAGTCAAAAAAGTTTTGGAAGGTCATTTTTAGGAGAAGATTTGACATTCAAAGAAAGAGCAACTGAATTTGGAATAGGAACTATAGAACTGGGTTTTGGGGGCATTTTAACAAGACAAGCTCTTGGTCCTCAAAGAGCTTTTATAGAAATCGGAGGAGAAAAAATATCTGTTCCCAGCAATTTATTGGAAAGACAATGGCAGAAAGAACAGTTTAAAGATTTGCTTTCTGCAAAGACGAAGTTAATCCAAATTGGAGAACCAGAGTTTGGAGAAGGATTTATTGAAAGAAGGTTTGCTGGTGGGAGAGGAGCATCTGGGGCAAAACAAGCATTGGATATAAACGTAAAAGCATTTCCTCTGGAAACTGGAGATATAACTTTGGTTGGCAGAGGAGTTGAACAGACACAATTGAAATCAATATTTGGTGAAACAATAAAACTTCCATCACAGTCAATTAAATTTTCTACAAGACACCCTGCTAGGGTGGTTGAGAAGCAGATCATAGAAGATTATGGAATACTTTCTGTTGCACCAGGAAAAACTGGAACAGGGGTCTTTGGAACTGGTTATTTTCAAGTTGGTAAAGGTCCAATAAGCGAGACTCCTTTTGTTGGCGCTGCTAAACCGACTGATGTTGGGATTGAATTGTATAGTGGGAGAATGACAAAAGTTAAATTTAAGAAGGAAACCTTTTTTAAAGAGTATGGAGATATTTTGAGACAACCTTCTGGGCAGGAGCAATTATCTAATCTGATTGGCAAGAGAATAAGAGGAGAGCTTGATGTTTTAATGCCTAAAAAGGTTCGTGGAGGTATAGAAACATTGGGTTTTATTCCTCAAGAAATCAAGATGGAATCTAATTTATTTAGAAGAATAATCCAAAAAAGAGGAAAACCTTTGGGAGGTGCTCCAGAAGATTTGTTTGGCAGACTGAACAGGCAGGTCTCTCTTTCTAATCTTAATAGAGTATTAAGACCATCTGGGCGGGGAGTTGTTCAGGAAATAAAAATGGATAATTTGTTTAAACGTCTTGAACAAACAGGTGCAGGGCAGGCTGGAATAATATCAGGCATTCCAAGAAAGACTTTATCACTTAATCAGGAGTTATTTAATCTTCCTACATCTGTTGGAGGTTATGGTGGAAAAGGTGCTTTTGCTGGTCTGGGGGCATATGAAACAACTACAGAAATACTCACCCCAACAAAGTTAGGAGGAGACTTTTTTAGGCCATCAAAGGGAGACTTCACGGGATATGCACCAAAAACAACAGTACAAATTGGTAGTGTTATGGACTTTGGAACTCAAATCTCCTCGTCTAAAACTAAGTTCAAAGAATTGTCCGTTTTTGCTGATATTGGATTATTAAAAGATTTGACTAAGGAAACAGTAGGGGTAAAATATGCTTTTGATCCAGCTTATAAATTTTCTGACGCATTGATACAATCTTCCATACAGTCTGGAAAGCTGAAAGCACCACTTAAACTCAGCGGTATTTTTGATGGTTATGTCCCTCCAGTTCCTGATACAGGTTTTAGGTTTGATTACTCTGGTGGGTTTAGAGGATTTGCTTTCCCTCCAATACTCCCTCCACCAATTGGTATGCCTGAATTTAGGATAAGGAGACCAAAAGGCAGAAGAAAATATAAAAGAACTCCGAGCTTGGTGGCTATTGAGTTGGGAATAACTGCACCAAGAGCATTGTCTTCGGAGTTGACAGGCCTTCAATTAAGACCAGTAATTTCTAAAAAGAAAAAGAAAAAAAGGAGATAATTAAATGGATGACTTAAATATGATGCACACTCAGTTCGATAGACAGAGTGAAATACAAAGAGAAGGAATAGAAGAACAAAGAAAACAGTTTGCACCTCAGATGAGGGAGCAGATGGCAGAGACTCAAGCAGCCATTATTGCACAGACCAATCCTGCTAGAAGTTTAAAGTTGGTTTTAGAGGGATTTAAAGGAAATATGTATAATGAAGATGGAGAGTGGGAGAAGATGGGTGAGCCAATAATGAATGAATCAGGAATATCTAAAATTGCTTCGATCCTTATTCCTTTTATCAATGATGCGATAAGGTTTGGGAATATAAGTGAAAAAGAAGTTCGTGATATTGCTTTGCAGACACTTGACGATGTAAGTGAAGAGATAGGAACATATTGGAGAGAGTATGGGATTAAATCAGCTGCTGTAAGAAATCTTATTATTGATTCGATAATGGCACTCATACTTATAACACTGACAAGAAGCGAAGAGCAGGGAGAAAAGAACTGGCTTGGCAAGGTTGTATTGGAAAGTATCAATGTTGGAAGAGATCAAAAGCGGAGGAAAGAATCTACATGGGAAAAACATTTCAAACTTTAATAATAGAAAAGGAGGTGGAATTGAAATGGTTATGAAGAAGTTAAGAATTTCTAAATTTAAAAATATGTTTGTTGCTCAAAAAGGTAAAAAAGTAGTTGGATTTGCTTTTACAAAAGGGGGTTTAAATTCACTATTAAAAAAGAAAAAATTAATATAAATGAAAACAAAATCAAACTTCAATAATAGAAAAGAGGTAGAATTGAAATGGCAACAATCAACGAATTAAAAGCAAGATTGCAAAGAGAAAGGAATTTACTTGCAGCAGAACAAGAGATTGAAAAAATTGGTTCTGAAAGGGAAAGACTTGAAAGAGAAATTGCAATGACTCGCAGAGAAAGAAAATATGGTGGTTGGATAAAAGCAGGAAAAACAATTGGTTCTGGATTAGTTAAAGGAACAAAAGCAATACAGAATTATACTGAATCAAGACAACCAAGAGTAAGAAAGACTAAAACAAGTTATGCCAAACCAAAATCGAGAAAAACTGCTTCAAGAGAATCTTATAATCCTCTCTATGATGAATTTAATTTAGGAATATAATAATGAAAACCAAATACTTAACATTAATCTGTATGATATTCTTAATATTAATCTGTATGATATTCTTAATTGGAATTGTCTCTGCATCTTCCACCTACCAGCAAAGCACAGACATTGACATTAAGCATCCTGTAAGGATAGACGGAGCTATTCCATCAAATACTGTCTGCAATATAACTATCTATTATCCCAATAATTCATTGATGGTTGACTTCCAGCCAATGACTGAACAGAGCAGTTATTTTAATTATACTCTCTCTTCAGCTCTTACTGGAACAAAAGGAATTTATAATTATGATATTTTATGCACCAATGGAAGTTTAAGTTCATCAGAATCATTTGAATTTCTTATAAATCTGGGAGGGATAGAACCATCAACATCAAGAACAGATGCTTCAACAAGAAGCATTTTAATATTCTGCGGATTGGCTATTCTTTCATTTATCGGCTTTCTTTTCAGTAAAAAGTTTCCAGTGAAGGCATCATTGTTTTTGATAATGATATGGTTAGTCTTGTCTGCATTAAGCATTTCTTTTATCTCAATACAAGATGAGGTTCTTAATCCATCTGTAGAAAATTTCATGTCTTTTTTCCTGGTGGCTTCTTTTTATATCAACTGGTTCATTTTTGCTTTTATTATATTGATATGGGGGGTAACTTTTTTTGTAAATATCTTTGAATTTAAGAAGCAAAAGAGGAGGGAAAAATATGGTGAATAATAAACTAACAAGACTCAGCGACAAGACAAGAAAAGTATTGTTTGAACTGAAACAAAAGAATGGATTAAGAAGTCTTACAGAAGCTGCAGACAGGATGGCAGATTTTATGTTAGTATCGAATAAGAAGAAAAAAATGAAAGAAAAAATCATAAGGGAGATTGAATTTTAAAATGATGAAAATAAAAAACAAAAAAGGAGACATCCCAAGCATAATATACTTTATAGCTATCATATTTGCTATTGGTGTTGTCCTTTTGGTTTTCAGCAATTTGTTTTCAGCTATTTATGGAAGTTTAGACACTTATTTTGAAAACAGTAAATACAATGATACGACAGCACACCAGACTTTAGAGCAGGTTCAGGGTTATGAAAATTCTTCAATGTGGGATTATGTCTTTCTTGCTATAATTGTAGCTTATTTCTTAATGCTTATTATTTTAGGATATTCAACTCAAATCAATGCAGTATTTTATATCATTTATGGAATTGTTGCAATGGTGGGGTTGTTTGTAGGAGTTGCTTTAAGCAACGCATGGGAAAAAATAGTTGAAACTGATGCTTTAAGCGGCACAGTCGCAAGATTTCCAATCACAGATGCGATCTTAAATAATTTCTTTCCATTGTTCATAACAGTTGTTATCATAACAACAATGATAATGCTGTTTGGAAAGTATTATCTTGGCAGTGAAGGAGGAATAAGATGAAAAAAATGAAAAAACCAACAAATAAAAAGCCCATAAATGCCCGTACATCCAAGATAATAGGATGGGCTATGGTTTGCATTATGATTTTTGCATTGTTTGGGATAAGTTTTACGATTTATCATAAAGTAAAAGACTTTAAAACCACCCTTTCAGAAGTTTCAGAACAGGGAATAGATAAATGTGCAAATTTGGATATTTTCGATACTTCTAATTGTTTAAGAAAAGAAGTTGGAGAATTTTATAATTATAATATTTCCAATGTTGGAAAAACAATGACAAATGAGGAATTAAAGATTGAAGGGGGTGTATGCTCCCACTATGCTGATTATTATGGTGGCAGGATTAAAGAATTAGGGTTTAATTATAACAGAATTTCAATAGAAGCTGGTGAAGATTTTAACCATGCCTTTGCCGCAATCTCAAATGATAAAGGATATTGCATCTTAGACCAAATCAAGATTTTCTGTTTCAAATTTGCTGATTCAGGGGAGATGGAAGAATGAGAAAAACAAGATTAATATTATTTGCATTGCTTTTGTTATTTGTGATTCCAAATGTGTCTGCTTTGATATGGAGTAATACAACTTTTAATAATAGTTTAGGAATGGAGATTTTAACATTTACAGGAAACCAAAACATCACAAGATGGTTGAGTGTGCCGAGCAGTGTTAATGTTTTGACGAGTGGGTTTTTGAATTTAAGTGGAATAGAGGATTTGGGATATGAGCAATCGTTTAATGGAGGGGGATTTTTTGTAACTGGAACAAATACTAGGGTAGCTCAAAGATTAAATATTCCAAATTTAACTATTGACAAAGTGTCTTTCAGACAATATGGAGCAGGAACAGGAAATATACAATATAGAATAAGAAATGTTAGCAATGATGCAATAGTCGAATCTTGTAATGCTGGTGCAATAAGTGGAGGTTGGGTAGAATGTGACTTTACAAATACATTAATAAATCAAGAAGTATATGTTACTTTAGAAAAAGATGGAGCTTCTACAGGTAGTTGGGGCGGTGCATGGTCAGATAGTAGTGATGTTTATGGAGGCAGATACGGATATAATACAACAGATTGGCGAAACTTTACAGATAATGATGATATGGCTATTAACATAACTTTCCTGGAAGAGCCGTTTCCCAATGACATAACCTTAAATATAGAAAATACTAATGTTTTTTCATACACCGAGAGATTTAACCAAACAAACAACCGCACATCAAATCTCGCTTCAACAATAAATAAATATCTAAACGCAACTTATCTTGTCGGAAGCAATTACCTAATCCCATTTATCTTCCATTCAGACACCGCAGGAATCCTGCAATATTTAAATATGCTATTTTCCAATGAAGGATTTCTAGAAAATTCACAAACATATACAAGCTCTACTTATGACACCATGATAGAGAATTTCAATCTTAATATCACTTTTGATTCAACCAGATATTCTTCTGTCTCTGCTTCTATCAATTACAATGGAACAAGTTATTTGGCTTCCACTTCTGATACTGGAGATACTAGAGTCTATTCAAAAAACTTAGAGATTCCTGTTGTAAATTCTCCACAGAACCATTCTTTTTATTGGATAATTTCCATGACTGATGCAGATGGTTATGCTCAAATTAATTCTACATTTCAAAATCAGACAGTAAATCCAAGCAATTTCTCTTACTGCACTTCTGGAAATCCAGCTGTTAATTTTTCAATCAAAGATGGAAAGACTAAAGCCCTTTTAAGCTCGAATGATTTTGATATTAATATAAAATGGAAATTAAACGATTCATCAACTGTTTTTAAATCGAATTCTTTAAGTCTTTCAGACTTGAGCAATTATACATTCTGCATAAACACTAATAAAACCTTTTTTACAGAGTTGGCAATTACTTTGAGCAGTTCAGGCTATGCAACAAGGAATTTCTTTTTTGATACTCAGTACATAAATATAACGACAGAACAAACACTTTATTTATTGAACAGCTCTGATGCAAGAGATATAATTGTGATAGTGAAAGATGCGGGTTTGACTCCTTTGGAAGATTATAGAATTAAAATATACAGGTATTATGAATCAACAGGTGTTTACGAATTAGTTGAAAGTGATAAGACAGATGTGTTTGGGCAGATAGTTGCCTCTTTGGAGGAAAATGATGTCAAATACAAATTTGAATTTTATGATCCTTCAAACACTTTGGTAAAAACACTTCCAAATGTCATAGTGGCCTGCAGAAGCACAATCTGCATCCAGCAGTTTATAATAGAAGACACGACCAACCCATTTGGTTATGAAGTCGGAGAGGATGAATACTCATGGACATTTTCCTTTGATAATAACACAAACATATTTACTTTTTCATGGGTAGACAACAAAGACCTTAGTTCAGTTCACAGGTTAGAAGTGACAAGAAATAGCCTTTTAAATGGGACAACTTATGTCTGCAATACAACAAGTACGTTAGACAGCGGAGTGTTGAGCTGTTCTGTCGGAAGTGACAGAAATTCATATACTGCCTCTGCATTCAGGACAAGTGGGGGGACTGAAAAAAGGGTTGATTTATTAAGAACAGAGGTTGGCAATCTATCTGCCACATTTGGATTAGAAGGATTATTTTGGAGTTTGATATTGCTGATGGTGATGGCATTTGTTGGAATTTATTATCCTCCTGTTGGAATTATTTTATATATGGTGGGCATATTCATGCTTGGGTTATTTGATTTAGTTTATATCCCTCCTGCTCTTATCATTGCAGAAATAGTATTGGGAGTGTTATTCATTTTGAGCTTCAAGACATAAAATGGGAATAAAAAATAAAAAAGGAATGCAGTTTAAGAATGCGTTTTTTTCACTTGTAGTAGTGTCTATGGCTGTTGTGGCATTAGGGATCATAATAACAAATTGGAACACTCAATATAATTCAGATATTAACTCAGATTTTGGAGTATTTGATGTCCAGGACACACTTTCAAATCAGACACTTGAACATAAATCAAAACTGGGTTCTGGAGACCCAGACCCTGGAGAAGACTCTGAAACCTCAACTTATCGTGGTGTCTATGGAATATTAGCAAATATTTATTCAACATTTAATCTGGCTTTTGGAGAGGATGGCATGATTGATACAGTCACTAAAAGATATGGTCTGCCAAATTATGTAAGACAGGGAATTGTAACACTTATCATGGCAGCGATAGCATTTTCATTGATAGCGGTAGTCTTTAGACTGACCAGGAGTTCTGCATAATGGCATTTTCAACAGACATAATGGGTGGATGCGATGGTTTGTTTATCTGCATGGCCCTGTGGGCTAATAGTGTTACTGAAGGCTTGTTTTGGACATTGATTACAATAGGCATAGGAGTTGTTTTGTTTATGGCAACTTATAGGTTTGGAAATAATAGGGCCTTTGGATTTGCCTCTTTTATTTCAGGAATGGCTGCATTAACCTGTGCATTTCTTGGATTGATGCAGTGGCGGGTGACTTCTATATTTATTGCTATGTTGGTTGTAGGATTAGTGGTAATGCAAATGCAGGAGAAATAGTGTTAACAAATTTGTTTACAAACCTATTTAAAGAAAAGAAGACTATAAAATAATGCAAAGGAGGATTAAAAGAAAGTGAAAAGCTTACAAACAAGCCTTAAGAAAAAAGGACAATTGGGTGGATTATCTGGAAATATAATCTCCTTAGTAGTTGCTGTCATAATCTTGGTTCTTGGTGTTGTGATAATTCAGGAACTTAGAGACACTCAAACTGCTGGTTCTGAAGCATACTCTTCTGCAAATGCGTCTTTAGTTGCAGTTGGTGACTTTAGTGACTTCGTGCCTATCATAGTGATTGCTTTAGCAGCTGCAGTTGTTATAGGTCTTATTTTGGCTGGATTTGCGTTCAGAACAGGAAGGTCTAGGTAGCTTTTTTTGATTCCTTTTAAATAGGAAATGAAAAACAAAAAAGCTCAAACGATTGCAGGATTACCAAGCAATGTAATTGCATTGGTAGTTGCTATCATAATCTTGGTTCTTGGAATTGTGATAATTCAGGAGATAAGAGATGTCGACATGGTTCAGACTGCTGAAAGTGCTTCTTTCGTAAATGAAACACTTACGACAGTGACTGAAACAGGGGAGACACTAGACTGTGGTTCTTATCCTGCTGGAGCATGCGGAACAGTTGGAACAGTTACAAACACGACAAGTGGAGATGTAATCAGTTCAGGTAATTACACACAAACAAATTGTGATTTAGCATTTACGGGAGCGGATACACAATGGAACAATACTAACTGGAATGTTACCTATGGTTGTACGTATGGTGGAGTTTCATGGACATCTGCAAACACCTCTTTGGTTGCAGTAGGAACCTTTAGTGACTTCATTCCAATCATAGTGATTGCTTTGGCCGCTGCAATTGTCATAGGACTGATCATAGGTGGTTTTGCTATGAGAAGGAGAGAGAGGTAATCTGTCGCAGAAATAAATAATTTTTTTATTTTTTATTTTTTGATTTGAAAAAGAACAAAGTGTTAGGAGGAAAAATTGGCAAAGAGAAAGAGAAAAAAGAAGAAAAAAAGATAATTTTCATAGAAAAATGAAGAAAAAAAGAAAGAAGAAGAATGATATTTTAGAAGCAATTACACCAACTTTAGTTCTTGGAGGAGCTGGAGCAGGAATGAGTGTTTTAGGAGGTGCTTTAGGAACAGCAGGTGGCCCATTGGCCTCTGCTGGAGGGACTATTGGAGGATTTGCAGGAATTGCAGCCCCAATTGGTGCTGGAGGGTATGTTCTCAAACAGGTTGTTAAATTGGATAAGAAAAAGAAGGTTGTTAAATTGGACAGGAAAAAGAAATTCCTTTAATCTTTTTTAGGAGCATTCTTGTTGATCCATTTGATAGAATACTTTATGAAAAGGAACAAAAATACAAATATGATGACTAGCCAAATCAGAAGGCTCATCTGATCATCCTATTCAACAAATAAACCACTGCTACAAGCAATATAAGACACCCTAACGCAAGAATCCCTTCTGGAGTGAGTAAATCACCACCTAATCGCAAAAAGTAGGTTTTAAAGGTCATGTTTTCTTTGTTAATAACCACCCCACATAACTCCCAATAAGGAAGGAGAGAATTGCCACTACAATAATTGTTATTGCAAAAGTTGGCAGTGTTATGGGCATTTATTTCTTTTCGCATAATACACTCTTATGCGAAGGCTCTCCTTTGTAGAACTGCTGATTTATTTTCGTCTTATTGGACATTTTACTTCTCCATTTGTTTCCCTGCCTTTCCTCACCCCACCTTACCTTACCTAACTCGTAGAGTTTGAGTTTCAAAAACCCCCGTCATCTTTTACCCCCTCGTTTTGCTTTTCTCTTTCAACACCAATTTTTATTCTTTCATTGAACATTTTCTTATAACAAGGATAGCAATAAAAATAATTCTTGTATCTCCATGTTGCTCTTGTTTGATTTCCACATTTTTCGCATTTTTTATAAACACATAATTTTGTATTCGCCACTTTTATCACACTCTTTGTTTAGTTTCTCCAAACTTCTTTAAAAAATAAGTAGTAATAATTTTCCATTGTAATAAAGTATATCTATTTCCTACTTGTTTTTTATAAATCATAAACTCCTCTTTTGTATTCCACATTCCTCCCCCAAACCTATCTGGTCTTGGAGTATTATGACATTTAATCATTTCGTCTACTGCTTGATAGGTTTGTTCTATTCTGTCTTTCATTTTGTTAAGTTGCTCCCTACTTGGAAGAAGGGGGGTGAATTTCGTTTAATATGGAGTTTAACGAACTTTATTTAATTAAACCTTCTTATTTGGTCTGTTTTGTCTACTTCAGTTTTGATCATTCTTCACCCCACATCTTTTCTATGAGAACATCTGGAGAAACATGAGTATAGATTTCAGTAGTCTGAATCTTGCTATGCCCCAAGAGAACCTGAACCTGCCTGGTACTCCATTTCTTCTTATTTAAATAGTGGGTTGCTCCTGAATGGCGGAGCTGGTGGAAATGCAAATCCTTTTTCAAAACTTTCTGTCCGTAATTCTTAAATGCAATCTGCAATGCCCTGACTCCACATCTAACAGGAATATAACTTAATCCCCTAACAGACTGAGGAGGCAGAGGAATGTTCCTGTCCTTTCTCCCTTTGCCCTGCTTGATCCTGATCAGCTTCTGGCCTCTATCAATATTTTCCTGCTGGAGATTTGCAATTTCACTGACTCGCATTGCCCCATAAAATCCAAGAATGAATGCAATCCTGTGATTAGGCCTTCTGACTTTCTTGATCAATCGGAGAAAATCATTTTCTGTTATGACCTCTGGTATTTTACGTTCTGTCATTTACTTCACCTCTGGATTTGAGCAACTTTTACTTTTTTCTTTTGCCTCACAGATTTTTCTGCTTTTTCAACAACTTCATTCATACTTGTTATTGTCTTTAATTTCTTTTTATCCCATCTTTCATATTCTTCTAAGTTCTTCTGAATAACTTGGATAAAACCTTTCTTATATTTTAGTTTTCCTGTCTTTTCTGAATTTTCCTTGACGGGCATCATACTCAAAGGGCATATCCAACATCTATTTAATTGTGATACAAATACTTTTACTGTGTTTATTGTTGCTGATACTTCTTCAGCAATTTGTTCATAAGAAATTTCCTCAGTCTGATGTTCCCATAAGAAATCCGCCGTTTGTCTAAATTTAGAATTGATATTGTTGTATGTTCTTGCTAATCTTTTTTGTTCATCTAATGGATTAACTTTCTGAACTTGTTGTGTTTGTAAGAATGGAATCTTCATAGTTTATCTTGGATTTGTTTTACAATCTGTTCCCCCCTTTCAAGTTTTTCCAGCAATCTTTCGATCTGCTCATCTAATTTTTCTTTCTGCTTATCATCCATTATTGAAAGAAATTTTGTGGAGATTAAAATTACTCGGAGAACATTCTCTATTGCTGTATTGCATTCGGTAACACCACTTCTTACAGAATTTAACCATTCATTTATCTGCACTAACTTCTTGGCAAATTCTCTTTTCTCGGCGTCAGAAACTTTTTTCTCAACATTTCTTTCAACATTTCTTTCAACTATTTTTATGCTCTTATGCTCTTGGATTGCTTTTGCTCTTTGTTCTGGTTCTTTCAGTTTTGTTATTCTCTCGGCTTGTTCTGTCGTTATATCATCGGATAATAATGCTTTTTTTACTTCGGGCGTTGCTCTTTTTATTATACTAACTATTTCTTTAACTTTTTGTGTTGGTATATCTTCTCTACTAATCTTTTTCATAACTTCTGATTTTAATTTTTCATCTTTGATTTCCCTCGTCGGCATTAACCGACTATCCGATATTTTCCCAGAAAACGGGGATTTTTTTCTTGTTTCAAATGCCCAAAGCCATTCTCCTATTCTTCTGCTATCAACACCAATTTTTTTTCCAAGTTCAGTATTGCTAATTTCTTTTTTTTCTGATTTTTCTATTTGTTGTTTCAATTTGAATAAATATTTTCCTCTCTCGCTATCTTGTAAATTTTCTCTATGAATATTCTCAATCAAACTCTCAACCATCCACTCCCCGTCATCTTTATACTCCTTCACAAATGCAGGAATAGTTTTTATCTTCGCAAGTTTATGTGCCATCCATCTTCTCTCACCTGCAACAATCATAAATCTCCCGCCTTTATATTCACGAACAGAAATTGGATTGATTAATCCATTAGAAAGAATACTCTCGGTAAGTTCTTGGATTTTTTCTTTGTCAAATTTCTCTCTTGGCTGTGAGAAGTTAGCAAGTATCTTTTCAATAAGGATTTGTTTAAGTTCCATTGCCATTTTTACGAACCTTTGCTGTAAAATTAACAAGGGGATATTTATAAATCTTTCGCTTAATGGTCTCTTATGCGAAACCCCTTTGCACGAGAGAATTGTTTTGTGTAGTAGAATTAGTAGAATTAACAATCACATATTCTTCCTTCTCTTCTCCACCAGTCAACTTCTGAACCTTCCCCAATATCTTCCAGGCAGCAGACCTTAAGGCCTTGGATTCTTCTGTTCCTCTCAGTCTTTCAGTGTAACACTTGGTGTGATAGAATCCTTCACCAGAAAATTTTCCTTTGAAATAGTCAATCAGCTGGCAGTAATCATCTTTGGTTATATTAATAGGAAGTCTGCAGAGCTGACATTGTTTTGTTTTGCTCAAACTTTTAGCTTTTGCTAGGAAGTTCCTGCTTTTGCTAGGAAGTTTGAGCTTTTTCATTGGGTTGGGATGGGTTCAATCAATTTTTTATCTGACACCCTGTTTATATTTATATCTGATGAATAGGAATCTAAAACAGGGACATCCCCCACACTCACATCACTTTCTTTCCATTTATAAAGACTATCTGGATGTATTCCAAGATATTCTGCACCTTCTTTAACTAATTTTTTCTTAATTAATAACTCTGCAATCTTTTTCTTATATTCTAAGTTCCTCCTGTCTGTTCTATTTAATTTCTTGTCCTTAGTTCCAATCTTACTAATCGCATCCATCTTTTTAGTTTCATATAATTTCTCGTCGATGATTTTGGAAAAACAATTTGGGAAAGTTCCTCGAAAACTTTTTAGTGCAGGGTATCTTCTTCTTCTAGACCTACGATAATCTTCCCAAAACTTTTCTTTACTT
>Ga0209986_10003450_pt1 | contig 13852 bp, 13 predicted proteins | sample BlataG_FD_183168 | JGI IMG/M metagenome (GOLD analysis project Ga0209986, IMG submission 183168) | Deep subsurface microbial communities from Black Sea to uncover new lineages of life (NeLLi) - Black_00105 metaG (SPAdes) (version 2) | ecosystem: Environmental > Aquatic > Marine > Oceanic >...
TGAGACAACAAATGTTGCTCCTTTGCCCTTCGTCACTTTCACGATTTCCCCCGCTCCAATCTTTTTCCCAGAACGATCCAGTGCATCAACTCTTTCTCCCCTTTTTGGCACCGGAAGCATTTCGTAAGGAATGGAAACCAGAGCTTTTTCTTCCTCATAATTCATGTTTATTACAAAAATAGCTAATCCAGGACAAAGATCCACACATGAACCACAGCCTGTACATTTTTCATAGTCTATATCTGGAGGGGTTGTTAGACTTGCTTTGCTTATAGCTCCCAGCTTGCAAGCCTCCACACATGGATCACATGGTATATCCTCTGTGCACTCGATAATTGCCACCGGCCCCTTTGCCAGTCTTTCTCTAGAAGGCAGACCAATCTTATTCTTTAAAACGTCGTATGTCAGATACCCTATTTCTCTCGGTTCATTTTTCACGGCTTTTTACTTCGTCCCACTTTTGCTGGCATCTTCTTTTCCCTGCAGTAACTGCTTTTAGGAACGAACTTTCTCTCAGTTTGCTAAGCTCACTGAAAGCCTCTTCTTTAATTCTCTTGGCTTCCTCAGGATTATAACTCTCTTTTTCCGCTATCGCTGCTCCAGCAATCCTTCCCTCTAGCATAGCTGTGCTAGCTTCTGCTATGCCTGAACCATCTCCAGCTACGTATATCCCATCTATAGTAGTTTCCATATTGGCATTGTGGATAGGAATCCAGTCACCCAATTCCGACACAAACATCTTTTCACACCCGGCCTGGGAAATAATTCTCGTTGACGCCGAGAGGCCAACTGCTATCAAAATAAGGTCTACATCCAATTTTAGCTCTGCCCCTTCAATTGGTTTCTTATTTTCATCCACTGCTATAATGGTAGCGCCATTGACATATTGCTCCCCTTTCGCCTCTTTAATGGTGTGCCTTAAAAGAATAGGAACTCCAAGACGCACAAGCTTGGAAGCATGAACAAGATACCCCCCCACACACGGCATCGTTTCAATTAACGCCTTAACTTCTACTCCAGCTTGTAACAATTGATATCCAACAATTAAACCCACATTTCCAGTTCCAACGATCAAGGCCTTATTTCCCGGTTTCACTCCATAGACATTCATAAGAGTTTGCACTCCACCAGCTCCATAAATACCGGGCAAGTAATTGCCAGGGAACGGTAAGTAATTCTCGCTCGCCCCTGAAGTAACTACCATATTATCAGCTGTAATCTCCAGTAGCTGGTAATCCCCTTCTCGCTTCTTGACAGCTAAGAACTTATGTTTTCCGTCTTTCCCATAGTATCCTATGGCACTTGTTTCCGTTAAATATCGTCCTCCACATTTTCTTAGTCCTTCTAGCATTGTTCTGGCTATTTCAAAACCTCTCAATCCAGCATATTCCTTCTTTGAGCCAAAAAACTTGTGTGTCTGCTTGATAAGTTGCCCTCCAGGAATTGGATTTTCATCTATTATTAAAGTATTTAAACCCAGTCTTGTAGAAGTTATTCCCGTTTCTAAACCAGCAGGACCACCGCCTATTATCAAAACTTGAGCATGCTCCTCTTTTTTCGCTACTGCTATATCCGGTTCATCAGGAAGTGCTCCTTTTTTGCCCTGAATCGCTACCCTAATCCCTTCTTTCACCGGAGTAATGCAAATTCTGACGTTTGGAATTCCATTGACGCGCATTAAGCAGGAGGAACATTTCCCAATACCGCAAAACCACCCCGTAGGGTGGTTAAATCGCTTACTGCGGCCGAAAATCTTAACTCCGGATGCGAATAGGGCAGCTGCTATGCTTTCATTCTCATATCCTTCTAGCCACTGCCCTTCAAATTGAAATCTTACTCTTTTCCCCCTCTCAAAATCGAGAATAGGATGCTCCCGGATTCTCTGATTCTTCTCCAAACCATCACCTCCTCAATATCTCTTGGGCCGTTAAATTTTGCCTCAGCTTGGATTTTGACTTAAATTTGCCTATCCCAGAAATTTTTTCACCCCCAAGTCTGGTGGTGCAACCCCTTATAGTCGGGCAGCACGAGGCAATCCTCTATTAAATACGAGGCTCGTACTACACTTTCAAACAGCACCAAAAAGATATTCCATCACATTTCGGCTACAATTCCGCGGCGATAAACTTCCGTTAACGTGTTCAGCTTAGCGAATTTTTCCAAACATAGTCTGCATTGGCTGTGAACGATAAAAGCCCCAGCTATCGCAGCAAGAATCTCCTCCTCAGATTTTAGCCTAAATTCAGTGTAGCTGATTAAATTTGTTCCGCCAAGACTACTCCAGAAATCAACTATTTACTTCTGTAACTCTCGGCCAAGTCTTTATCATAAGGAGCTTGCCTATCCTTGCATCTTTCCCTGGAGCATATTTGACAGCTCAAAAACTTGACTTCTGTCGGGAAATATATCCCAGATTCTGATTTCCTGGGAATCATTAGTAAACTGGGGGTCAACTTGACACCAATCAGCGCTTCAACATTACCAAAGAGCGAAAACAGCGGCTCTTGCTGTGTTATGGGCCAATCCTGTAAATCTCCCATTCCTGGATACATGCTGGATATTTGTCCCATTCTATATTCTCTCTTCAAGTGCTCTTTTAGATAATTTCCAATTAAACCCAGGGCTATATTGCCTATCTCATCCAAGTAGTACTGTTCTAACAAGTTGTCAAATGAAGCAATTCTATCCTCTAGTTCCCTGCCAATCGTTATGATGAACGGGAAAACTCTGCCTACCTTGTCTAGATTAACCCGGAGGACTCGGCTGGTAAACCTTATCCCACCAATATCTACTGTGTCCTCATTTTTATTATCAACGTATGACATTTCGTAGATAGCTTTGGGATGAACTATAGAATTAGCGATTTCAACCAGTTTGTGAAGAACATCGAATTGTTCTCTCCTTTCGTTCAGGTGCAATTCTTTCAGCACTTCTTCAGCATCCAAATGAATGGAAATGTTATCTAGTATTTCCGTGTTCGATTATCACCTCCTTTTTGTCTTTTACTTTCGTTATAGCTCTTTTACCACCTAATTTAAATTGCCTCTACTTCTTAAATTCTAGCTTTCGGATGACCTCGACAATCTACACCAAAGCCGCTTCCGGTAACCACCAAGTCAGCGAGTTTAAGAGCGACCAAATAGGTCAGGTTAGATTTATTTCCACGAGCTACGCTGACAAAGGGCAACATATGACAAACTATTTCAAATCTGGGACAATGTTCCTGACAACGGCTAAAGCCTTGTCAATATCTTCCTCAGTATGCTGCACAGAAACAGTCCAGTGCTCGTCCGTGTGAGGTGCGATCCATATGCCGTTATTTACCAGCCCAAACCAGAACTTCGTGAGTCTATCACCATTGTAGTATTTTACAGTGGTTCTATAGTCATAAATTTCATGCTCTGTAAACATAACCATCCCACAGGGACCCATGCTATTAACATAACCGGGAATGTCATTGTCCTTCAGCGCCTTCCTGATACCATCTGCGAACTTATCTTCAAGCCTGGTAGCATGGCCAAGGTTTTCTCTGGTCAGGACTTCCCTCAAAGCGGTTATGCCTGCTCGTATAGCAAGTGGATTGGCGCTGTATGTTCCTCCGTGAGCCACACCTCCCGGCTTTATAACCTCCATGATTTCTTTTTTGCCTCCAAATGCAGCTAAGGAAAAACCACTACCAAGACATTTAGCCAGTGCAATTAAATCCGGCTTTATATGATAATATTCACTTGCTCCACCATAAGCTACCTTAAACCCGGTCTTTACTTCATCAAAAATCAATACCACTTTATATTCCTCGGTAAGCTCGCGCACTTTTTCTAAATAACCATCCCGGGGGGGAATTAAAGTACAATTCATCATCACTGGCTCCATGATTACCGCAGCTACATCGCCTTTATTCCTCTCCAGGGCATCTCTCATTGCATCTGCATTGTTGAAGGGTACAACTATCGTGCCCTTGGTGACATCTCTGGGAATTCCCTTAGATTGTGGCACTGTGTTAGGGCGGTTGTCAGGACCGGCTTTATCCAGATCAGGCTCTACACTTTGCAGAAGGTAGTCATGCATCCCATGATAACAGCCCTCTATTTTTATAACTTTCTCCTTTTCAGTATAAGCTCTGGCCACCCTTAAAGCATGCATCGTTGCTTCTGTTCCGCTATTGGCAAATCTAACCAGGTCAACAGGGAAACGTTTTTTAATCTCTTCGGCACAGGTTGCCGTCAAATCTGTGGGGGCGGTAAAAAGTGTCCCTTTTGATAGTTGTTCTGTAACCGCCTTTACTAATAGAGGATGCGCATGCCCCGCCAGCGTGGAACCAAAAGCCGAGTTGAAATCGATATATTCATTCCCGTCCACATCCCAGTATCTATTCCCCTTCGCATGGTCCCAGAAGATTGGGTATGGATCGTACGCTTGGAAATTACTGTTTACACCCAGTGGAACGTGCTTCTTAGCCCTTTCAAAGCACTTTAAGGATGTCGGCGTCCTCCTTCTATACTCCTTCTCTAGTTCTTCTATACTTTTCATTTAACTCTCCTTTCCGCCACTATGGCGCTAATTTATTTATTGCGATTTAAATAAATCTTTTCTCGGCTATGCTAGATGCCTCCCTATCACTTGCCAAGAGAATGCATGTATTGGTTCAGTCGTTTTTTGGACAAATCGATGGTGCCAATATACTACCACTCTCCTCAGTTCTTGCCAAATCTTCTCAGGGCGCTTAAATATAGTATAATATAGTCTCAACATCTCTGCAAACGTGCAGCTAGGAGCATACCCGTACTTAATCGGTTATGGGTACATCAAAGAAGCATAGCAAGCGGGTCTTGCCAGTAATTTCAGCCATCACCTTCCTTGGCTTCCTGGATACTCACCTGCTGATACCAGTCATAGCTCTTTACGCCTCCACTGTTGGTGCCAGCATGGGAATGGTCGGGCTCATTGTCGGCCTCTACTCCATAATCAACACTCCTGCCAATATTGTCTTTGGCCGATTGATTGACAGAGTGGGCTACAAAGCTCCTCTGATTGGAGGGTTAATCGGCAATGTCTTCAGCATGGTATTGTATGCTTTCACACGAAGTCCACTTCATCTTGCCCTGGTACGGATACTTCATGGCGTCAGCGGTGCTCTGGTTGCCCCGTCCACTATGTCTATCATCGCCAATTATTCAGTCAGCGACAGAAGGGGCCGCTCCATGTCCTTCTACGGCATGGCCCTGGCCAGTGCATCGCTGATAGGCTATCCCCTTAGCGGACTCATTGCGGACCGACTTGGTTTCACTGTCCTTTTCTTCTTTGGAGCGTCAGCAGTGGGGGTAGGTATACTTTTAAGCCTGATGCTGCCGGGTAGCAGCAGAAAAGAGGTTACTAACAGCAGGCCGGCGAAGAGCGAGAGCCTCCAGAAGGTCAAGAGTCTTCTCACCAGGAAAGGTCTGGTGCCGTCCTACGCAGCCATATTCGCCCAGTACTTTACCTTCGGGGGTGTGGTCACGCTTCTGCCGGTACACGTGGAAAAGCTGGGCATGGGAGCTTTTGAGGTAGGAATGCTGCTGGCTGCCTTCTCCGCAATGTTCGTAGTTACCCAGTTCCCGAGCGGGGCTATCTCTGACAGGGCAGGACGACTACCACCAATAGTCGTGGGCCTGCTGTGCGTTATCCTTTCGCTGACTGTGCTACCTCTATTATCCAGTTTTTCGCTTCTCGCTGTGTCAATGGCCTTATACGGGGCGGGTTACGGATTCTTGTTTCCCTCAATCTCAGCGCTGGTTACGGACCACACAAATATGGAGGAGCGCGGCCTGGCTACAGGTTTGTTTCATGCCCTGCTTACTGCCGGGGTAGCTATCGGGGCACCGCTAATGGGGTGGGTGGGAAGCCTGGTGGGAACAGGAACTGGTCTCCTGATAACGCCAATTCCTGTGCTTTTTGCTCTGGTCATTGCCCTGGCATTTCTCAGGCGTGTATAAGCTTTATTGTTGTGTTAGGCATCGGGTCAGGGCTTGTCCCCCTCGAAACTGTTATTACCAGGTTTTTCCCTTCGTCTTCGCGAGGCACGACAGTGCCGAAGCAATCTCATGGTGAGCCAGAATTTCCAGAGGTGCTCAATCCAACGAAATGTCGGCTAAAATCCACCGCTTGCGCTTTGAAGTTCGTATAATGATGGTGAACAGAATCAGATTGAGGTCAAAATTCTAGATAAAGGATTCTGTCATTACAACATCCATCGACAGAAATTATGCCATGTGCTATTATAATAGTGATTCTCATTATCAGGATATTTGTAATCGTGCGCAGAAAATCGAAACAACGAGAAGCCATTATCAAGGTGTTAAGAGACACCACATCGCATCCTTCCGCAGAATGGATATACGAACAGGTAAAGAAAGAAATACCTGGCATAGGACTGGCAACAGTCTATCGCAACCTTAGAGCACTGGAAAAAGCCGGCGAAGTCCTTGAGTTGCATCCATTCAATAATACAGCTCGTTTTGACGGCAACAGTAATACGCATTATCATTTCTATTGTGAACGGTGTGGGAAAATCCTTGATCTGGATGAGTCCGTCGATCCTGCAATTGAGACTAGGATAGCCAGGAAGACCGGACTCAAAGTAACGCGCCATCATCTGGAACTAGCTGGCTTATGCCTGGATTGCCAGAAACTCGAGAGTGATATGGACAAGAGCGTCTAGCCCTAATGTAGATAAATGAAAAAGGAGGGAGAGTGTTGTAACCGAGAAGGTGAGAGACAAATACAGGCCTGGCATGTGTGGAAATGAGATCGCACCAACCAGGGTTGCTGGTGGTGTGCTTGTATGCCAGGGCAAATCTATGGAAAAACTGAAGAATAGGAGGACAAATTGATGGCCAGATCATTGAAAGGTACCCGGACAGAAAAGAACCTTCTCGCTGCTTTCGCCGGAGAATCCCAGGCGAGGAACCGCTATACCTTCTTTGCCAGCGTTGCGCGCAAAGAAGGTTATGAGCAGATTGCCAACATATTCACGGAGACTGCCGGCAACGAGAAGGAACACGCCGAGGTTTTCTTCAAATATCTCCAAGGTGGGGATGTGGAAATCGTCGCTGCCTACCCGGCGGGAGCGGTCGAAGACACGAAGAAGAATCTCGAAGCCGCGGCAGATGGGGAAAAACTGGAATGGAGTCAGATTTACGCCGACATGGAAAAGGTAGCAAAAGAAGAAGGTTTTAGCGACATAGCAACTTCGTTCAAGGAAATTGCCGAAGTGGAAGAGTTCCACGAGCAGCGGTACCGGAGACTGACTGCGAATGTGGCCGCCGGGGAAGTCTTCAAGAAGAAAACAATCGTTAAATGGCATTGCACTAACTGTGGCTATATCCACGAAGGTACTGAGGCTCCCAAAGTATGTCCGGCATGTAAACATGCGCAGGCATACTATGAACTGTTGGCTGAGAATTACTGAGTAACCAAGACCAGTTCGTGAGGACACAGACTGAGGCTGTTTAGAAATGTAGTGCGAGCCCCGTATTTAATACGGGGTAGTCTCGTGGCCGCATCCCGGCTTGAGTTTATCCTGTACTCGATACGGGGCCGGGACAAGCTCTGAAGGATCGCACTACAAAAAGCTCGAGGTGAAGAACTCCGAGATGCCCAAGATCGAACAGAAAGTCAAAACTAAACAGCAATGAACTAAAAAGGAGGGCAAAGTGAAGAAGAGATATCTTACTACAAATCAAGGTGTACCGGTCATCGATAATCAGAACTCGCTGACTGTAGGGGAGCGCGGGCCTGTATTGCTTCAAGATGTGCATCTGATTGAAAAGCTGGCACATTTCGATAGAGAGCGAATCCCAGAGCGGGTGGTTCATGCCAAAGGAGCCGGCGCCCACGGATACTTCCAGGTATATCAAAGCACGGCGAAATACACAAAGGCGAAATTCCTTCAAGACCCTGAGAAGAAAACTCCGATATTTGTCCGCTTCTCAACCGTGGTAGGCTCTAAAGGGTCGGCAGACACTCTGCGCGACCCCCGGGGCTTCGCCGTCAAGTTCTATACCGAAGACGGTAACTACGACCTCGTCGGTAACAACCTGCCCGTTTTCTTCATCCGGGACGCCACCAAGTTTCCTGACATGGTGCATTCCTTCAAGCCGGCGCCAAATACCAATATACCGGATGAAAACCGTTTCTGGGATTTCATTTCACTCACACCCTAGTCCACGCACATGATGACCTGGCTCTTTTCCGACCGGGGCACAGTCAAGAGCTACCGCACCATGAAAGGCTTCGGCGTGAATACCTACAAGTGGGTCAATGCCAGGGGCAAAGCAGTATATATCAAATATCACTGGAAGCCGATGGCAGGCGTCCATTCCATTGACCGCCACGAGGCTGCGCGTCTGGCAGGAGAGGACCCTGATGTTGCCACCCGCGACCTCTATGACACAATTGCCTCAGGCAAGATAGCGGAGTGGGAGCTATATGTACAGATAATGGATATTGCCGACGAGCTAAAACAGTCCTTCGACCCGCTGGATGTCACCAAGACCTGGCCGGAAGACAAGTTCCCACTGATGAAGGTCGGCAAGATGGTGCTGGACCGCAACCCTGAGAACTTCTTTGCTGAAACTGAGCAAGCTGCCTTCTGTCCGGCTTCCATCATACCGGGAATCGAGCTTTCAGCCGATAAGCTTCTACAGGGCAGGGTGTTTGCTTATGCGGATACGCAGCGTCATCGCCTGGGCCCGAACTATTTGCAGCTACTGATTAACCGACCTAGGATGCCTGTAGATAACAACCAGCGCGACGGGGCGATGCAGCAGATGCTCCACAGCGGAGCTGCAAACTACGAGCCTAATACCCTGGCTGATGGCATGCCCTGTGAAGCTCCATCATCGCCATCCGAACAATACCGACTGGAGGGCGCCGTGGGGAGGAAGAAAATCAGCCTGACAAATGACTTCGAGCAGGCAGGCGACCATTATCGTTCACTGAATAAGGTGGACCAGGACCACCTCGTGGACAACATCGTTGATTCATTGGGCAAGACTAAAAAGGACATCCAGAAACGGATGGTGGAAAACCTGACGAAAGCCGATGCTGAACTAGGCAAGCGCGTGGCTCAAGGGATGAAACTCATATAGACATCAATTACTATCGCCAGACCAAGCGAGGAAGCATGCCCAAAAAGAAATAAATGAACAATACTTCGAAAACGCTCAATACGGCGCGAAGAAAAGGAGGACAACATGGAACACAAATTACCTGAACTGCCATATGCTAAGGATGCATTGGCTCCAAACATATCGGCTGAGACCCTGGAATACCACTACGGCAAGCATCACAAGGCATACGTTGATAATATCAACAAACTCATAGTCGGCACCGAGTTTGAGAACCTCGCCCTGGACGATATCGTGAAGAAGGCTTCGGGCGGTATTTTTAACAACGCTGCCCAGGTCTGGAACCACACTTTATACTGGAACTGCCTGTCACCAAAAGGCGGCGGTGAACCTTCTAGAGCATTGGCCAGCGCCCTAGCCAAGAACTTTGGGTTATTTGCTCAATTCAAGGAAAAATTCACCAATGCTGCCTTAACATTGTTCGGCTCGGGATGGGCCTGGCTGGTGCAGAATCCCGATGGTAGCCTGGCGATTGAGGCTGCGAGCAATGCAGGTAACCCGTTGAGGGATGGTAAGAAACCGTTGTTGACTTGTGACGTGTGGGAGCATGCTTACTATATTGATTACAGGAACGCCCGGGCCAAATACGTAGAAGCTTTCTGGAACTTGGTAAATTGGAGCTTCGTGGAGCAGAATTTCGCTCAGGAATGACGAGGCGAGGCCGCCTGATTCCAGGCTGTGTGCCCGGGCCATCGCTCCCGCAATCGAGGCAATTTGTGATGCACCTGCAACAACCTAATCGTCTGGCTAAGGAAACGAGCCCATATCTGCTTCAACACGCAGAGAACCCAGTAGATTGGTATCCGTGGGGTGATGAGGCTCTGACACGTGCTCGAACAGAAGACAAGCCAATACTTTTAAGTATTGGTTACTCGGCGTGTCACTGGTGTCATGTCATGGCGCATGAGTCCTTTGAAAACGAGGAAACTGCCCTCTTGATGAATGATAACTTCGTCAACATCAAGGTGGACAGGGAGGAGCGTCCCGACCTCGATGCCGTCTACACGGAAAGACATCTATTATTGCCTTGTTGTTGATTGGGCGTTACTCGGGATATTACTGAAACGGCTGTCGGTTATCACTGTGCCTGATCAGAGCGTAGTAGCTGTTACAATTGCCGGGCTGGCTATTATTACCACCGGGATCATAGTGCAGGCTGCGAGAAGAAAGGTATACTAGGAATTCAGGTCGCCAGTCAAACACTCCCGGCCAAGTTGGTTACATACCACATTCTCTGAAGCTACAATTGAGATCCAGCGCTCACTTTGGAGTATGTTTGACCTACTAGTGGGAAGCAGAATCAACATTTTCTATATGCCCGTGGTGATTCAGCAAGCAATGTAGCTGATAAACCGAAGCTGTCAACCGAGTACCATTAAAGGTTCAGTATATTCGTGGTTGATACCACCTCAAGGTGATAAAATGAGAATATGTGGAACAAGCTTAAAAGTAGAGAGGCTATTGTGGGCTTGGGTGCGTGTTTTTGGGGTGTCGCCTCTTTTTTAGAAAGTGAGGTGCTAAATAGAAACTAATATAATCTTAGGGAAATTGGTAACCTCTCTGATTTCCAATAATTAAAGTCATTTGCCACATATGAGTCTCTTGTAAATAGGCTCGATTAACTTAGAATTGGCTATAACCCTCTTCATTTGCTTTCTCGTATTGTTTTGGACGTCTTGAACACTATGTAATTCACTGCTCTTGAATGAAAATACCTGACCACAGTTTATATAGGAATTATGCTTTAAGAAGCCGTATCTCTTAGCAGTTATAGGAACTTGGCCAGATAGCAAATCAGGTTTTTTTTGGATAAATGGAGCTATCTTTGAATTGATTAGAAAGCCATACGGATTAGGGTTGAAACAAACGATAACAACATACTTGTCTTTGGGTGGGGTTGTGTGCCGGCAATTCTTTACACGATAGATATGCCATGGGGCAATCATGATGCCTATTCGACACTGTGATTGGTTAGGTAGTCTATCAAATCCTTAGAATCAGCTAGGGTTCTGGCAATGCTCCTGACTGAAATATCAGCACTTCCCTTTTCGCCTCTATTGTCCCACGCTTTTTCCCACGCATCATCATGAGCATCAAGACGCATTTTCAGGGGGTTTTTATCATATATGCTAATTGTGTGGTCTAAACATTCAATATCTGATTCGCTTAAATAATCCAAGTTGGCATCACGCAGTGGGATAACAGCATTGCCTTCTAACGTGAGTTCTTCGGAACATTCTTCTGCAATTTCTTTTAGAAGGTCATAGGATTTAGACGGTGTCGCTCCTTCCTTCATGGCCGAGTAGGATTCTCCGAATATGAATCTCCCATATTTCTCAAGGCAAGTTTTATCTGCCAGATAAAGCATTTTACATATATTATATTTATAAGAGCGTGATATTCTATTGGCGAGGTAGAGTATAGTTTCAATCGCTTTAGGTTCATTAAACTCGAAGGCTATTTTAGACGTTGCCATCGTCTACCTCCTAAAATAAAAAGGCGGTCTCGCCGTCCCTTTCAGACCGCTTTCCCTTTTGATACTGAATTCATAGGAACAATTCCTAAGCTCATATCATCTATTTAGTATTCTTTTATGTAGTCCAATATTATTATACTATACAAACACCTAATGTCAACCCCCCAACCATCTACCCAACAAACCAACCACGTTTATACTGAACCCCATTAAAACAGCACCTGACATTCTATACGTTGCCTGGCAAAGTCAGCAGCAAGCTTCTCGCCTCGTGAGGCAAAGAAAGCATCACTCATGGCGCTCTGTAAATGATGTTTCCTATAGACCCAATCGCCATAATGGTAGTTCATCCTGTCAATCAATACGTAATCCACCTTCCCGCTGAGCTCGGCGGCAAGCTCTTCTGCCCCAGGCAGCATTGGAGCAATCATTGCATAGGTTCTAATGCCGGCAAGATGTAACTCCTCGAGTGCCTCGATTCTTTCGTTGATTGATGACGCGGCCGGCTCAAACAACTGCCTTACCCCGTCGTCTGCACTGGTAACCGACAATCCAACTTCAATATTGTTGCTTCTCCTGAACAAACCTATGTCACGCAACACCAGTGGAGATTTCGTCTGGATTGTGATTGGCCAACCATGCCGAACCAGTATCTCAAGGCACTTCTTTGTCAGTTCGTACGTTCGCTCCAGCGGTTGATAGGGGTCGCACACTCCGCTTACCCATACCCTACCGGGCGGCATCTTATCTATCTGGCGCTGCAGTAGGTCCGGGCAATTAATCTTAACGTCAACAAATTTACCCCACGGTTCTTTGTGTCCGGTAAACCTCTTCATGAAGCGAGCATAGCAATATATACAGCCATGCTGGCACCCGATGTACGGATTGACTACGTAGTCAGAGACTTTTGATTTGGACAAAATACTTTTCGGGTATATTTCTGTAACAATCATAGGAAAGCTGACTCACCAATAATAATGATACCTACGTGTGATTTTACCACCTATGCAATTTGATTACACATTAGTCCGTACCAGCAACGTGTTTCTCAAGCTAGACAACCGGGCTAAATTGCTGCCACTACCACCGCGTTTTTGCCTCCGCTATACCGACCACTCTGCTACAATAGACCTGAGAAAATCAGCAGGAGGTGCACGTATGACAACCATACGTATTTATGATGCCAGGCAGGACAAGGTGGTAACCGTAGAGAAAATCGAGAGATCGGAGGCGGAATGGGAGAAAATGCTGACCAAGGCACAACACGAAATCACCACCAGGAAGGGAACCGAAACTCCGGGCACCTGCCTGTTCGAGCAAATCCACGAAGCGGGCATTTTTCGCTGTGTGCGTTGTGGCACCGACCTCTTCCGCAGCTCCACCAAGTTCGATTCGGGGACGGGTTGGCCAAGTTATTATGAACCAGTCTCGCCGCTGAACATTGTCGAGTTGCCCGACACGAGTCTGGGACTAGTGCGGACCGAAGTGCTTTGTGCTCGGTGTAGTGCCCATTTAGGCCACGTTTTCGATGACGGTCCACCGCCGACCGGTAGCCGTTATTGCATCAATGGACTGGCGCTGAAATTCGTGCCACAGGACAAGCTATAAACCAGGGTGCTCTGCCTGAAGTTGCCACTGAGAAAATAAGGAAACTCATATCCGAAAGAGTCAAAAGACTATCATATACTGGCTATCTCCCGAATGCAATGATAGAATTGAGGGCTATTAAGCAACAACTGGTCCAGCATGTTACCTGTATCCGTAGGCGACCGGGGGGTTGGTCAGAAAACCAAGCGAGGATCTTATGAAGAAGAAAGATGAGCAACAATGAACTGGAAATAAAGGACAGGAAAGAAATGGAGGCTATAATCCAGCAGGCACAGGTCTGCCGAATTGGCTTCCTGGCGGAAGATGTTCCCTACATCGTCCCCATGAATTTTGGTTATAAGGACAATTGCCTGTATTTCCACACTGCTACCAAAGGTAGAAAGCTGGACATAATCCGGCGTCACAGTAAAGTCGGCTTTGCGATAGACATCCACAGCCAAGTAGTCAAGCCGACGACTCCCCCTTGCGGGTGGAGTATAAAGTATCGTAGCGTCATCGGAGTCGGCCAGGCCTTTATAATTGAAGGCCTCCAGGAGAAATCAGCAGCGTTGAATATCCTTACCCAGCACTATGGAGCTGACTGGTATGACTTCTCCGAGAA
>Ga0209986_10003453_pt1 | contig 13846 bp, 8 predicted proteins | sample BlataG_FD_183168 | JGI IMG/M metagenome (GOLD analysis project Ga0209986, IMG submission 183168) | Deep subsurface microbial communities from Black Sea to uncover new lineages of life (NeLLi) - Black_00105 metaG (SPAdes) (version 2) | ecosystem: Environmental > Aquatic > Marine > Oceanic >...
GCCCGGCCGCAGCCACCCTGGCACGCCGAGCACATTGCTGATGAAGAGCCCGCCCACAAACGCCCAGAGCACATAGGACAGCTGCAGGCTCTTGATCGTCGCCTGCGTGCTGGCCAGCCAGGCAAGCACTGCCAGCAGCGTCACCACAGCCACGCCGGGCAGGCTCTTTTGAATTGGCACCCCGGTTCCGGCCAGGGCCAACACAAACACCACCAGGCAGCCAGCCGCCGTTGCCGCCACCGCCAGCCCCTTTGCCGGACCGTCTTCCTGCGTCACGCCGGCAAACGCCTTTAGCGGATCGGCCGTCCAGCCACCCGGCTTGGCCACCCAGGGTGCCAGCAGGTTTTCATAGGCACCATCAGCGACCGGCCCTGCACCCGCCTGCCCTGCCCCGGCCGGCTGCAGGCAGACCCAGGTGATGACCAGCAACACCGCCGCCATGACCATGGCCCAGACATCGTCACTCCGCCGCCAGCCGCCGGGAACGGCAGAAGTACTTTCACCGGCTTGCCGCTCAACACTCATTTTTCAGCTGTCCTCGAATCTCAAACATCAAAGCGGGCTCAGTCTAGCTGCCGGCGGAAAAAGCCTCGCCGTGGCCTTCCTCAAACGCATCCGGGCTTCGCCCGCCCATTTTTGCGAATCACACGAACAAGCGGCAGACGCGGTCTGCTTGCCGTGCCGCTCCCACGCCACTATCATGCACATGAAAAGGAGATAGTTATGGACTACATTGCGGTCAATGAACTTAAGCGGCCGCGGGCAATCCGCGAGCGGCTGGCCGCGTCGGAGGAAATGATTCTCACGAGCAACGGCCGTCCCATGGCTGTGCTGATGTATGTGGATGCAGAGGATGACCCGGAGGACGTGCTCAACGCCGCCCGTGAGGCTCGCAGCCAGATTGCCCTGCGAAGAATCCGAGAACGGGCCCGCCGCGACGGGACCGCCGGGATGTCTGACCAAGAGATCGACCGAGTGATTGCTACGGCCCGCCGTGAAAGAAAGCGACGCGCATGAGCCCCCCCTCGGGGGTCGCAGTCTTCGACACCAATGTGCTCGTGTCGGGGTTTTTGAGTCCGCACGGCGGGCCGGGCCGAATCGTCGAATGGTTGAGAAGCGGTGCCGTGCGGGTGGGCTTGGACGACCGGATTATCTCAGAATATGAAGAGGTCTTGAGCCGGCCGGAATTCTGTCTCCCACGGCATGAGGTCGCGATCGTACTCAAGCGAATTCAATCACAGGCAGCGTTCGCCATTGTTGCTCCAGCGCACCTTGTCCGAGGCCTTCCAGATCCCGACGATGCCCCGTTTGCGGAATGCGCGATCGCGCTTGAATGCCCATTGGTATCGGGCAACACGAAACACTTTCCCTCCACGGTGATCGGCAGCCTACCTGTCTTGACGCCCCGGCAGTTCATTGACGCCAGCGAAACCGGAGAGTCCACTTCCACGACCGCGCCAGATTGAGAATCCTCTGAATCGTCATTATTGGCGAGAACCTTGGTGGCAATACGGCCTGCACCCCTTCGCGGGCAGTCGCAAAACATTTACGATCAAAGCCTTCGGGCCCGTAGCTCAGTGGTTAGAGCAGGGGACTCATAATCCCTTGGTCGTGTGTTCGAGTCACACCGGGCCTACTTGATGATGGACGGCCGGGGCCCAGTCGCTGCGGCCGGATGCGGCCGACCGTCGCTTGTGCTTAGTCTCGGATTCTCTCAATCGACGCAATCCGGCCATCCCGCAGGCTGATCACCTTCTTGCAGCGGGCTGCGATGTCGGGCTCGTGGGTGACCATCACGATCGTTCGGCCCGCCTGATTGAGGGCATCGAGCAGATCCATGATCTCGATCGAGGTGGCCGTGTCGAGATTGCCGGTTGGCTCATCCGCCAGGATCACATGCGGGTTGTTGATCAGGGCTCGAGCGATTGCCACCCGCTGCTGCTGACCACCTGACAACTGGGTCGGCCGATGCCCAAGCCGCCCGGAAAGTCCGACCAGCCCCGCCAGCTTGATCGCCAGCTCCCGGCCGTTGGGTCGCTGAGGTCGCTGATACGACAACGGCACCATAATGTTTTCGACCACACTCAACTGCTGGATGAGGTTGTATGACTGAAAAACAAACCCAAGATAACGCCCCCGAACCCGTGAGAGGGACTCATCGTTCAGCGTGGCCACGTCACGGCCGCCAAGCAGGTAGCGCCCGGTTGTCGGCCGATCGAGACAGCCCAGCAGGTTCAGCAGCGTGCTCTTGCCCGACCCCGACGAACCCATGATCGCTACAAAATCGCCGCGCAGAAAATCGAGTGACACTCCCGCCAGCGCTTGCACGGACTCGCCACCAAGCTGGTAGACCTTGGTCACATTACGGACAGAGGCCACCCGATCGCCGGACAGAACTGTTGCCGAATTATTCATGCCGCAACGCCTCGATCGGGTCCATGTTGGCGGCCCGACTGGCGGGATAAATGCCGAACACGATGCCAACGCCAACCGAAATTCCAAACGCGGCGATGATCGACCAGGGTGCCAGTCTCGGTTCAAGGTTGTGAATCGTCGGCGGCAAATTGGCCCAGACCTCTGGGAGCAGACTTTTGACAAGCTCGCGGGCGGCATTCACGGTGGGACCACAGAGAAACCCAACCGCCACCCCCAGGAGTCCGCCGGTGCCTGAAAGCACCACCGTCTCCCAGAGAAACTGCTGCACAATTTCGCCCTTGGTCGCCCCCAGCGCCCGGCGAATGCCAATTTCACGGGTCCGTTCGGTCACCGTTGCCAGCATGATGTTCATGATGCCAATGCCGCCGACCAGCAGTGAGATGCCCGCAATGAGTAACAGCAGGACGTTGAACATCATCCGCATCGTCTCCGCCTGTTCCAGCAGCTCTTTCGGCACCACGACCGCATAGTCCACAAACTTGTGGTACCGCTGGAGAAGCTCCCGGATGACATCGGCTGAGGCATCGACAGCCTCAATGTCATCCACCACCGCGGTGATCTGATTGAGCTCGACCGTCTCGTTCTGAAACGTGCCGCCGCGGACAGTGATGACCCGGTCGCCAATGCGGGCTCGAAACGTGGTCAGCGGAATGTACACATCGCGGTCATATTGACGAGCGGCGAAACTCCCCCCAATGGCCGCTGAGGCTGTCCGCGGTTCAACCACTCCAATAATCACATAAAACTCACTCCCAATTCGGACCGCTCGGCCAATCGGATCCCGGATCGGAAAAAGTTTTTGGGCCACCTCATGCGCGAGCACCACAACATTCTCAAGTGCTGACAGATCAGCATCCGTCAGCAGCCGCCCCCGCGCCGCAGTGAGCCGATTGATGGCGAAATACTCCGGTGTGCAGCCGATGACCTGCCCGGCAGGCACGGCGTAATCATCACGCCGCACCTCGCGGGTGATCTCCCGCATCGGCATTGCCTTGGTGATCGTCGGAACGTTCGTCAGAATCCGGGCATAGTCGGATCGCAGCAGGCCATAGCTAATTCCGGATCGGCTACCGCTGTCGCTGTCGGCCTCTTCGGACGGCTTGATGGTTCGGACGATGATGCTCGTCGCCCCCAGGTCCTTGATCTGCTGCTGGGCCTGGAAGCTCACGCCCTCGCCCATCGCCACCAGCCAGATCACCGCGGTGACACCAATCAAAATCCCGAGCACCGCCAGCGATGAGCGGAGCTTGTGGAGCAGGAGGCTCCTGACGCCAAGACGTAGTTGATGAACGACATTCACGCAGCCGCCTCATCCCCCAAGCAGCCTACGATCGGCCGGCAGCCTTTGGTTGCCTGAGAGGTAGTGTTTCTTCGTCCTGTTCACGAGCAGGGCCCTCACCAAGCAACTTTCGCGGGTTCAGAAAGATCTGCTCACCTGGCTGCAGGCCGGTCAGGATCTCAACCGAGCCATCGTCGCTCTGGCCCAGCGTGACCACCCGCCGGCTGGCCGCATCTCCCGCGAGGACGGCACAGACATATTCATCACCCTGCTCAATGACCGCTGCCACCGGCACGGCAATCACATCCTTCAGATCGGCAATCACAATTTCAGCCTCAGCAGTGAAGCCAGGCCGCAGAACCCGCGACTGGCCCTCGATTTTCACCTGCACAATGTATTTTTTCGCCGTCGAGAAGTAGTTCGATTCCGGTCGATTGGCAACTGCCGTCACCTTTCCGGGAAAGATCTCGCCCTGGACGCGAACGGTTGCCGGCATGCCCGGCTTGATTTCATCAACCTTTGACTCGTGGACCTCGACATCAGCCCGCATCGCGGTGAGGTCGGGCAACTTAAGGATCACCTGACGCTCCCGTACGGCGACCCCCTCCTTGATCTCGGTCTCCTGCCGGTAGCTCCTGGTATTCGCGTAAATCACAAGCCCGTCTTGGGGGGCCCTGATCGTGCACTTCTTCAGCTCGCCTTCAAGCCGCTCAAGCTTGAGCCGTTCCAAATCCAAGGCGGCCCGTTCGCTTTCCAGCCGGGCCTCAGCCGCATCACGGGTGCTCTCCAGCTCGGTGATCATTTTGGGCTTGGTAAAGGTCGTTAGAACATCGAGGCCGATTTTTGCCGTCCCCAAATCGAGCTCTGCCCTGGCCACCGCTGACTTCTGGGCCTCAAGCTGCTGAGGCGTGATGTAGCCCTTGCGAAACATCCGCTCGCCGTACGCGAGCGTGTTCCGGGTGGCCTGAAGCCGTTCAGTCGCTGCCGTCACATTCGATTCCGCCGTCCGTAGATCCTTCTTGAAAATTCCTTGGCGATACTCCTCAACCGCAATTTTGGCCGCCGCAAAGTCCTTCTCTGCTTGGATCATCAACGCCCGCGCCTTTTCGAAGGCGATCTTTTGCGCCGTTGCATTCTCTGAAATCACCGAGTCATCAAGTTTGACAAGTTCCATCCCCTTCGTCACGAAAGCGCCGTCATCCACGATCTCAATGACCGTTGATCCCCCATCGACTTCACACGCAATATCGACATTGTCGTCACTGACGAGGCTCCCCTCCTCGGTGACGGTGATCTGAAGATCGCGGCGGGCCACCAAATGCAGCGGCAGTCCCGAAAGATCGGCTGCCGAATCACGACCTGGCAATATTTCGACCAGCTTCGGGACTGCCAGCAGGCCTCCGCCGACCAAGAGAACAAGCAGGATCAACCAGGGCCACATCTGGCGGCGGCTGACATGTGGCTCGTCGGCAATCATCGGGCTGCCGAGTAATTCGGCAATCGCAACGGCATTCCTGGCGGGGACAGCCGGTGTCTCCGTTGCCGTCGCCGTTTCTGGCACTTCCGTCTCAAGCATCAATCGTCCCGCCCTCCTGCGAAATGGCTCTTCCGCTTATGCGAAACGTATGTCATCACATTCGGACTCTTTCTCATTATCCGGTCCAAAACCGACCCAGTCCATTGTTTGCAGCCTGAAGAAAGCTGTTCGGGCTACCGGAAAACGCTGGGAATCAGGCTGGCCCAAGGCCTTTTGTCCTGTAATTCCACTGCGGCTGGCTGAACCGTACCGGACTCTTCAGCCGGCTGCTGTTCCTGAGAGGGGAGCGTCTTCAGGGGCAGAGCCCGGGCAATGATGCTCGGCAGGAGCCCGGGCGGTTCCTTCACCTCGATCTCAGCCTCGCGTGGCAGCGGTGGCGGCGGATCGACCTCCTCAAGATGGTCGAGCCACTCCTGAGGGACGGAAGGTGGCAGTGGCAGCTCGTCGTCTGTCGAGCGTTCAGCCATGGTGAAAGGCTTGTCGATCCAGACACCATTTTCATCGAGATCCATGACACCAAGTTGCTGGGCCAATGAGGCCCGCGTTGCGTAGTAGTTGATCCAGATACTTGTCAGTGCGTCCTGTGAACTTCTAAGGTCGTTGAATGCATAAATGAGGTTGAGCGTCGCGGTCGGTGACAGCTGGCCCGCCGCCACATCGACCAACGGTATGGTGCCGTCCGGACTTGGTGGCGGCGGCGGCGGAGCCGGTTGGCTGAGGGTGAGCCTGGTCTGGTCAACCCGGCGGATCGCAATGATGACCGCCCGGCGCTGGGTATCCAGATTCCGTTCATCGAGTTCCAGCTGCCGCAAGAGCTGACGGATCGATAGCTTGATGCGATCCTCATATCGAATCTGCTGCCGCCGCACCTGCTGGTAGTCGAGGATCGCCTGGCGAAAGTTGTTCCGCTCCAGCAGCCTGGTAAACGGCGCGTCAAACCGCAGTCTGGCCCCCATGGCTCCGGTCGGTGCTCGGAACCGTGCCGGGTTGATGCCCGTGGTCCCCAGGTCACCGTCGATCTCCAGATCGAGCCCGGCCAAGAGCGCCATGGCGTTGTACTGGATCAGCCGCCACTGATCGACAAGCGCCGCCCGGTTGTTCATCCAATCGAGCCGGTTGGCACGGGCAATTTCAAAGGCCAGATCGGGGTCGAGTCGCTCCGGCTCGATGGTGACCGCCTCGACCCGGGCCCGGGCCTGGATGAGTGACATCTCGTCGACCGCCGCAGCGATCTCAGCCACCAGTTCGACCACTCGGTCGGCGGTCTCACGCAGATTCTCCGCCGTGAGCTGCTCACCCAGTTCCCGGATCGTGGCCTCATTTTCGTCGATCCGATTCCGAACCCGATCGAGGTCGTCCGCCAGCAACCGCAGCTCACGATCGAAAGTCTCCCGTTCTGATGGCCGCATGCCGGCAATCCGCAAGGCTGCCGCCGCTTCAACGCGGCTGAGATCGGCGGCAACATCGGCAGCCTGAACCTCAACCCGCTCGCGGAGAGCATCGAGTTTTTCGAGGGCTTTGGCGATGAGGTTTTGAGCCGCCGCTTGTTCAAGGGCTTCAGTCGCTGCCGCAAGCGGCAGACCCGCTTCTGCTTCATCAGCATCCGCCGGCTTCTCCTGCTGCTGGGCAGCAGAGGGGGCGGCAGCCCCCTCTCGAGGCTCCGCTGGTGCCGGCGCTGGCAACAGCAGGGGTTCGGTCTCAGGCTGCTCACCCGCTGGTGGTACCAGTTGTGCGGCGGCAGCATCCTCACCCGGGTCATCCTGACGCGGGTCCTCAACCTCTTTCAGTGGCTCCTCGGCACCAAACGAGTAGACCGCAAGAAAGTCACCGATGTCGTTTTGCAAAGACTGCATCTCTGGGCTGATGAACTGGAACGGCTTGATGAAGGTCTCATCGAGGGCCATGGCGGTGTCGGCGGGGATGTTGAGGGTGTTGACCTTGAAGTTCTCAATCTGGTTGGCCAGCGTCGTCTTGGCCTGCATGAGGTTGGCCCGATTGGTCTCGACGCTCTGGCGGAGCTGGTCAACCTGGTCGATGCCGACGAGGCCCGCCTCGAGATTGGCATCAAGCAGGGCCAGGGCTCGAAGCTGGGCGGCGAGATTCTGCTCGGCATTGCGAATCTGCTGACGGGCCTGGAGCAGTCCGACAAATCCGCCGAGTGATCCGGCACCACCACCGGCGAAGCCGGCACCACCCGTCCCGCCACCGCTGGTCTGCAGCCCGTTGCCCTGCCCACCGAAGAACACCCCGCCGATGTTCCCGAAGCCACCAACCCCAGTACCGCTGAAACCTTCAAACCCGGTGCCACCGAAGAACCCACCCCGGCGCTGAAGCCCAGGCGGTGGGGCTGAACCGAAAATCACCTGGAGGTAGAAGCCCTGCCGAAAGAACTGCAGCCGGCGCAGGTTCGCCAGCAACGCCCGCTCGACAATCGTGAGTGGCTCAAGCGCGATCGATCGACCTGAGTTCTGCAGCAGCGGCTGAAAGAAACTGAAGTTGAGCAAGGAGAAATTGGTGTACTGATTCGGGCCGGCGAACTGCCAGACAACCGAATTAACCATCCCCACGGCCAGCTCACCAGCTGTGGCGAGCGCTCGCTGGGCCCGGAGATCGGTCTCGGTTCGCCACTGGGTCACCTGTCCGTTGGGGTTGAGTGGGCCCCGATTGAGATACTCCGTGCCATTACCACCGTAGAACTGCACGTCAAAGCGGAACCGCTCGGTACTGACGTCGAGCGCGGAAAGGTAGAGCGTCTGCAACTGATCCCACCAGTTGATCGAATTGAGGTAGGCCAGTTTCATGGCTGACTCAACGTTGAGTTCGACCGCACCCGACTCGGTCAGATTGACCACCTCGCAGAGGCTGTTTCGCCAAGTGGGATTGTCGAGGGTGGTCCGATCACCATTGATATGCCAGCGGTGAAAGCCATGCTTGCCATCGACACAGTGCATGTAGCGATGGGCCGTCGGATCGTCGGGCGGCATCGGCGGGAAGAGCTCGTTGTAGACATCGTAAAATCGGCTGCGTTTGTCGGAGCGAACGTCGTAGTTGATGGGCAGTTCCCAGCGAGGATCGCAGCCCTTCTCCGCCAGCAGCACTTTGACTTCGCGGTCGGCCTGAACGTAGTACCGGCCGCGGGAACAGCCGGTGACGGCTGCCAAAAGCAGCCCGATGACAAGCAGTCGCCGGGAAATCGGTTGATCGAGGGGGGATGTCATCAGCGGGCGTCCGCGCAGGGTCGGACTCGCTGGGGAAACCGGAAACGGGATCACGGAGCATGAGCCTCAGCCGCCAGTCTTCAGAAAGAATCGGTGTTCTGGATGCGAAACCTTGAGCGTCTTTGCCGGTCAGTGAAGATGGGCGGTTTACGCCTTCGTGGTGATAAAAACGGCTCAAACCACCAGGCCGTTGCAACCGATACATCTTGATGATCCCTCTCATCAGGTGCCGCGAGGCTGGTATGGACCACGGGTCCGGTTTGCGAACGATCCTCAAGCGGCTGGCTGTGTGCGTTGTTGCATTCGCCTCGGCGGCCGGCCCAGCTCGGGCGGAAATCGGCCTCACCAGCCAGCCCGAACCACTCGGCTATCCCTCGTCAGTTGGCGACGCGGCCGACGCTGCTGCCGCAGAGGCAGCGGGCAGTATCTGGGAACCCACGAAACGGGCCGACGAACCCCAGGTGCCGGCTGGCTTTGACCCGATTCGCAGCCCCGGCTATTCGGAGTTTCCCGGCGACCTGCTCTCTTGGTTTCGGGAACCGGCCCCTGCCTCCTGTTGTGATCGCCATGTTGTCGATCGGCGCTGGATGGGACCTGGCGAACTGGCCTATCACCAATCACCCAACCACCGTCCCTGCACCCGGGACTACACCCGGGTGTTCAGAACGGAGTTTCCCGGCAGGCTCTGGTTCTCGGCCGAATATCTCGTCTGGGCGACGACCGGTCAGTCGGTGCCGCCGCTGGTCACCAGCAGCCCGCTGGGAACGACCGCTTCTGATGTCGGGGTGGTTGGAGCACCAGCAACAAGTCTGTTGTTCGGCGGCTCGGAGTTCACCGGTCCAATGCGATCAGGCGCCCGGCTGACCGCCGGCTTCTGGTTCACCCCGCAGCAGGAAACGGGGGTGGAGGCGAACTGGGCCGGACTGGCGATTGCCCAGGAAAGCCTGGCGGTGATTTCCTCCGGGGGGAACCCCTGGCTGGCCCGGCCCTACACCAGTGCCACAACCGGCCAGCCAGCCGCCGTCGTCGTGCCGGGCTCCACGACGATCCCCGGTGACGCCTCGCTGGTTGAGCAGGCGGTCGCGGCCCACCTGCGGACCCAGTTCGGCAGCGTCGACGTGCTGTATCGAAAAAACCTGCTCAGCGGCGAAGACTTCCACCGCCGCTATCTCGTCGGCGGGTTTCGCTACCTGATGCTCGATGACGAACTCGGCGTCAGTTCAACCACCGCGGTTGCCACCGGCACCCCGGGGGGCTTTCCGATCGACACCGCCACCGCCACCGACTCATTCCGGACACTCTCGCAGTTCTATGGCGGCGAGTTCGGACTGATCGAAAAATGGTGGCACCACCGCTGGTCGCTCCAGCTGCTCGGCAAGGTCGGCCTCGGGGCCAGCACGATCGGCACCGCGATTGCCGGGTCGACGACGACGACTCAAACCACCAGCTCAGGCAGCACCACCGTCACCGGCTCCTATCCCGGCGGCGTGCTCGCCCAGCCGACCAATCCGGGTGATGACCAGTCATTTTTTGCCGCCGTTGGCGAATTCGGCGTCACCGCCGACTACGCCATCTGGTCGCAGTTCCGGCTCTCGGTCGGCTATTCGCTGATCTACTGGAGCACAGTGGGACGGGCGGCGGCCCAGATCGACACCAGCGTCAACCCCACCCAGTTCAGCGGCGGCACACTCTCCGGACCGACGGCACCGACCTTCAATCTCTGGACCACCAGCTTCTGGGCCCAAGGCGTCAACGCTGGCTTGGAATACCAGTTCTGAGAAAGGCCCAACCTGAGGAAAAGCCAGCTGTCACACCTCAGCCGGCCGACTGCCCATGAGCCCGCAGCTTGGCCACGACATCGCGGCCAAGAATGCCCCGAATCTTGAAGGCTAACGCTGGCTTCTTCTCCAGCAACTCGTTGAGGCTCTCCTGCGACCAGGCCAGCACCCGGCTCGGCTCGGTGGCCACCACGTCGGCGGTCGCCTTGTCACCGCTGATGAAGCTCATCTCGCCGACGAACTGGCCCGGCTCGAGCAGGGCAATCACCCCGCCGGCGGTCCGCACCTCAAGACCACCCTGCCGCAGCACCTGCATGTCGTGAACCACGGTGTCGCGGTGCACGATCGTGCTGCCGGGCTCAATCTCCCGCCACTGGCCCAGCTTGACCAGCCGGCGGAACTCACCCGGCGTCAGGTCGGAAAAGACCTGCTCGTAGAGTTCCTGCTCAGGGCCGGCGAGCCGCCGCGGCCGTCGCTCCCGCAAGAGAATGCCGATCTGGACCGCGTTCACCGTCATGAACAGCACGTTCCAGGCGATCGGCGCCCAGAGGATGTGATCGCTGCACTGGCAGTAGAAGGGGACGAGCGAGAGCCCCGCCAGGATCGTCAGTACCCGCAGCCAGAGGATGTCGCGAACGAGGTAGGAGCAGAGGTAGAGCCCGTTGGCAACATGCACCATGTCGCCAACGCAGGGACACCAGATCACCGATCCCAGCACCATCGCCGCTGCCATCGCGCCCCCGCTGTCAGCTACACCGCTTCTGGGTGATCACCGGCTTCTCATCGGCCTCCGTTACTGCTTTTTCGTCACCCGCCACCTCAAACCTCCAGCCGTCAATCACCGTCCCCTCCGTTTTCAGGTGCGACAGCAGAAAGAACAGCCGGCGGCGGGCGTCGCCCGCGGGCCCCTCGGGAATCTCGGCGAACCGATCCCGCAGGTAGTACGGAGCCCAGGCCTGTGAATAGAGTGTCGCCTTGAGCTTCAGTTTTTTGCAGTCAAAGCACTCCGGCAGCGTCACCCGATAGCTGACGATGTCGCTGCCCGAGCCGTCGGCATACTGCGGGTCGTCGCCCACGCCATGCGGATGGGTCGCCTCGACAAAGGCGGCCGGCATCGCGGGGTCGGGGCCGGCGGCTGACCAGCCCCGGGGCAACAGCCGGTTGTCCTTCACGTCCTGGGCCCGGTGCAGAAAGCTGGTGGTGAAGCGGCCGCTGGCGTCACAGGTCAGCTCTTCATAGACCTGCACCTGCTCGGGGCTGGAGATCACCCGGTGATGCGGCTGATAGGCCTGGCCTTGACGGCCGTCCCGCTTGAGTTCGCGGAAAAACTCTGACGGCAGCACCCGGCCGTCACCACCGACGAGCACGCCGGCGGCATTGGTCTGGCCCGAAGCCCAGATGATCCGGTCGTGGCCGTGGGTGCTGTCGATCAGCAGAAACTCGATCCAGAGCCGCCGGAAGCCGACGCCGCTGGGCAGCCGATGACCGGTCAGGTTGGTCACCTTCACATCGGCAGCGATCGTCTGGCCCGCTGTCTCGACATTCATGATCTCGAGGGTCGCGGTGTGCTTCCGGGCGTTCTGCACATAGTTGTCGATCGCAAAGTGCACGCCCTCGACGCCGGTCTCGTAGTCGGGCATCCGGACGCCGAGGACGTCGCCAAACTGCCGAAACGTTTCGAGCAGAAAGACGTTCAGTCCCTGGAAGGTGTGCCGGCGATAGCCCTCCTTCCGGAAGGCGACCCGGTGCTCGTCGGTCGGAATCTTGTTGTCGACCTCGGGATAGTCCTGGTCCTGCAGCACGGCAATCTTGGTGGCAATCTGGTCGATCGCCACGTCGCCGTTGGGGCTCTCATAGCCTTTGGGCATGTGGCAGTCCTGGCAGCTGCGGGACTGTTCCGTGCGGCCGAACTCATCCTGAAAGTCGCTGTTGAGCCACTCGAGATAGGTCGCCTGTTCGATCCGGTGCATGAAGCCCTTGAAGTTTGGGTTCTTTTCGGAGTCCAGCAGTTGGGCAAGCTGCTCCCGCGGCGGCGGCTCGGCACCGCCGGGCGGCTTGCCCAGCGGCCAGTCGACCACCGGCAGGTTGATCACATGGCAGGTGCCACACATTCGCGACGACTTGATATACGGGTTGTGTTTGGGAATCGCCCCAAGGGTTGTCTGCATCGGCTTGGTGACGACATCCTTGAACGGCCCGTAGAGCTCATCGGCCGGGCCGACCTTGAACTGGCCGGTGATCGAGTTCGCCAGAAAGCCCGACAGATCCAGCCCGTCATCGACCATGGCATGGCAGACCGTACAGCTGATGCCGTCGCGGGCCAGCCCGCCGTACGCGTGATGCGGGTCGGCCGGATCCTTCAACTGAAACCAGTCCCGCTGAAAGTTGGCCGCCGGCGACCAGGAGGCGTCGCCAACCCCTCGGTCGAAGTCATGCTGCCGCTTGCCCATCGCTCCGTGGCACCGGAGGCAGGTGTTCACGACCTGGTCGCCGTAGGCCCGTGCCTTCTCAGCGGGCAGTTCACGACCAAGCTGGGACAGTTCGCTCTCCAACTGGGCATGAAAGACCGGGTCGCGGCCGGCCAGGCCCATCGGCGACCACCGCCACTCGCCGTAGGGCGACACATTCAGCCCTCCACGCTCGGTTTCCAGGAACATCACCGGGCCGGAGGAATGCCGACCGGTGGCACCGCTGTGGCACATCAGGCACTGGTCCGACGTGACGAACCGCTGCGGCCCGCTGCCATCGGAGGCGACATGGTCGTGCGACTCCGGCGGAAACTTCTGGACCTCCGGATAGGTCACATGCCGGGCCGGTGCGTAGGTATGCAGAAAGGCGAAGTTGGGCCGGGCGGGACCCGGTGCCTGCGGGGCCACCAGCGACGGCGGGTCGGGGTCGTGCCGAAAGTCATAGGGCTGAAGGGCGGTTGGAATCTCTCGCCAGGTGGTGTCGGTGTAGAACCGCAGCGGCTCACCGGGAAAACCGGTGATGTTCCGCAGCGACGCAAAGGTGCCCCCCTCCGCCGCCACTGAATGGCAACGGACGCAGGCCAGCACCACGCCCGCCTGCGGATAGGCGAAGCTGTCAACCGTGTCGGCCTGCTGGCCGGGATAGACGCTCGCCCAGAACCAGCCGCTCGGCGAGCCGGCCGAGTCCTTGATCATCACGTCGCAGCCAGCCGAGGTCGGCAGCCGGAGCACGGCGAGCAGTTCCTCCTCGGTCATGCCTTCATAGCGGGCCGCCGGCGGCGGCAGCATTTCTTTGATCAGCATGCCGCCGTCGGGAATCTGCCCCTCCCGCGGCCGCTTCGGCGGGGCCAGCCCGGCATCACGCCCCTGCGGCCAAAAGTCAGGGTCACCCGTCAGCCAGTACATCACCTTTGGTGAATAGAAGCACCGCACCGCCGGATGGGTGCCGTAATACTTGCCTTTGACATACGCCCCGGTGTCCCGCACCCGCTTGTCATGGCTCCAGCCGAGGTCGGTGGCATAGGACCGGCTGCGAATGAAGGGAAAGAGCTGCTGCTCGTAGTCGATATGGCTCATCGTGGTCGGCAGCGGCAGCGGGTGCTCTGTGGCCTTAAAGCCAGGGATGGCCT
>Ga0209986_10003454_pt1 | contig 13842 bp, 18 predicted proteins | sample BlataG_FD_183168 | JGI IMG/M metagenome (GOLD analysis project Ga0209986, IMG submission 183168) | Deep subsurface microbial communities from Black Sea to uncover new lineages of life (NeLLi) - Black_00105 metaG (SPAdes) (version 2) | ecosystem: Environmental > Aquatic > Marine > Oceanic >...
TATAAGAGTTCTTGGTGCAGAAACTCTTATCGTTTCCATAGGATATGATTACTTACAGATAATGTTTTTTGGGCTATTCACAGTCTTTATTACATTTATAATTAATGGGATTTTCAGGGGAATCGGCGATACAAAAACACCTATGTACTTGATGGGATTTATCAATATTCTGAATGTTATTTTGAATTATTTTCTCATCTTCGGGATCTGGAAATTTCCTTTTTTGGGTGTAAAAGGAGCTGCAATAGCTACCGTATTCTCACGTGGACTGGGCATATTGATAGGAGGGTATCTTTTATATTCTGGTAAAAAAGGGATTAAATTAAGACTCCGCTATCAAATTGATTTTTCGATCATAAAAAAGATCATAAGGATAGGACTCCCTGCATCTGGAGAGAGACTGATATACTCAAGTGCAGGTATAATCTACACGATGATTGTGGTCTCCTTCGGAACATTTGCCATAGCAGCACATCAAGTAGCTTTACGATCCGAGAGTTTTTCGTTTATGCCGGGTTTTGGATTTGCAATTGCTGCCACCACTCTTATCGGTCAGAATCTGGGAGCTGTAAAACCGCAAAGAGCAGAGAAAAGTGCGTACGAATCTCTAAAACTGGCATTGCTCGTAATGGGGTCTATGGGCATTCTATTTTTCATTTTTCCTGAGTATTTTGTAAGGATATTTACAAATGATCCAGATGTTATAAAACTTGCAGTTCCATGCCTCAGAATAGTCGCCATTTCAGAACCTATGCTTGCCGTTACTTTTGTTCTCGCTGGAAGTTTGAGAGGTGCGGGGGATACTGTTTACCCGATGGTAATTGCAGGGATTTCTCAATGGTTTGTCAGATTACCGTTAGCATATCTCTTTGGCGTGACATTGGGTTATGGACTTGTAGGTGCATGGATAGCTATGACTGTAGAAACAATAATTGGGGGCTTGTTATTTTACATAAGATTCAAAAGAGGCAAATGGAAAAAAATTAAGGTCTAATATCGTATCTCCATACAAATACTCTGGGAGAATAGGATTTCACCTGCTGTACATACTCCATGTTAAATTTTATCTCTTCTTCAAGTTTTATAGAATACAGATGTATTATTCCATTCTTTTTTATCTTGCTTAAAGCTGTATCCATGAATTCAAGAGAGTTTTTAGGAAGATTCATTATAATCCTGTCAAACTCAGGTAATTTTTTAACAACGTCTTTACAGTCTCCAAGATACGGGAAAACATTCTTTACTTTGTTGATCTCTATATTCTTTTTGAGATAGTGAAAAGCATCTGGATTTATGTCTATACTGTGAACTTCAACTTTTTTCTTTTTCGCAATCAAAATAGAAAAAGGTCCTACTCCTGCGAACATATCCAGTACTCTTTCCCCATTCTTAACTTTTTCAGATATTCTATGCCTCTCCGTTGCAAGCCTCGGATTGAAATATACCTTCTCTATATCGAGCATGTATCTGCAGCCGTACTCCCTATGTATCGTTTCCGTATTTTTTGTGCCTGCCAGATATACATATTTTCTCGTTCTGTATGTTCCATCTACGTTTGTTTCTTTTTTGTAGACAGATCTAACGTTTTTTCTTCGAAGAATAGAGCTATCATAATTTTCAACTATGGCAATATCGCCAATGAGATCAAACTTAAACTCAAACTTCTCCCTCTCTCTTAACTTTTCAAACTCAGTCTCTGCGATCTCTCCTTCAGTTTTTTTAAGTATGGGAAAGACCAGATAGTCTCCAAGGTTCTTTATTTTATAGCTTTTATCCAAGATTCCATTTTGCAGGAGAATTTTTCTTGTTTTTTCACCCTCTTCTTTTCTTACCTTTAATCCTAACATTTTATCCCTTTTAAAACTCTGTAGCCACTTTCCCTGTCAACTGTTTCGCAGTTTCCAAAAACCTCTTCAATTTTTTCTTCATAACTCTTGGCACCCTGTTTTGTTCTCACGACCATATAAAATCTTCCTTCTTCCTTTAAAAAATCTGGAACCTTCTCTATAATTTTAAAAACAAACTCTTTTCCTCTTCTGAAGGGCGGATTCGTGACTAAGATATCAAAATTCTTTATCTCGAACTCAAAAAAATCTTTTTTCATTACACTTACATTGGAACATTTATTCAAAACTGTATTTCTTCTTGCCAGATGTACAGCCCTCCTGTTTATATCGATCATGTAAACTTTTCTTACAAATTTTGAGATTACTATGCCTATAATCCCATATCCGCATCCTATGTCAAGAACAGTATCACTTTTTTCTGCCTCTACAGATTTTACAAGAAGTTTACTTCCCTTATCAATCTTTTTTCTCGAGAAAACTCCTCTATCTGTTAAAAACTCAAATTTAATCCCTTTTATATATTCTTCTATCTTTAAAATCTCGTGATCTGTTTTCTGTCTTTCCGAGAAATAATGATCCATGATAGATATATTATGCAAAACTTTATAAACAATTTTCAGTTCTATTAAAATGGTGAGAATCATGGGTATTTATCAAGGTAGATCAAGAAGAAAAAAAAGTGGAGGAAGATACAGGAAATATAGAGATAAGAAAAAGTATGAAATGGGTAGAGAGCCTGTATTCACGAGAATAGGAGAAGAAAAAAAGAAGATTGTCAGAGTTAAAGGTGGAAATAGAAAGATAAAACTTAAATCTGCACTATATGCCAACATAAGCAGTCCTGAAGGTATTAGAAAGGTTAAGATTTTAAATGTAGAGGAAAACCTGGCAAATAAACAGTTTACAAGAAGAAATATCCTCACAAAAGGTGCGATAATAAAGACAGAGATAGGAAAAGCAAGGATAACCTCACGACCAGGACAAGACGGCGTTGTAAACGGTGTTCTTTTAAGTAAGTGAAAACTTTTTATTTAATGAGTAAGTAAGATAAACATGTACTATGGTCTTGACAGAGTCAAAACAGAAAAAAAGAAAGAACTTTATTCCTGTGTGATAATGAATGTCAAGATCTCTAAAATAATTCTCCCAGATTATTTGGAAAATATCCTCAGAATAATAAGAAAGAGTTATGTCAGATCTAAAAAAGCTGATAATCTAGCAAGAAAGGTAAACAGCTGGATAAATTATGGATTGTCATTTGATTATCCATTTGTTCTCAGAGGAAGCAAATTTGAAAAAAGAGTCTATAAACTTACGTTGAAGATCCCAAAAGGAAAGGTGGCGTCTTACAAACAAATAGCAGAGGCTCTTGATTCAAGGGCTTACAGGGCTGTCGGCAATGCAATGAAAAAAAATCATGTTCCGTTATTGATTCCATGTCATAGGGTAGTTAACACGGATGGAAAACTAGGAGGATACGGCGGAAGATTAGCACTTAAAAAAAGGATATTATTTAAGGAAGGCGTGGAGGTAATAAATGGAAGAGTTCCTGAGAAATACTTTGTGAAGAAGATTTGATTAAAGTTTTACAACTTTTATTTCCGTATATCTGTCAATAAAACGCAGAGTTTTGTATTTTCTGCCGAGAATCACATCTATAATCAAGGGAATTATAAAAGCCTTTGGAAAGTTCCGAACAGCAGCTTTTTTTATATTCATTTCTCCTACAGCTTTGATATCGAGCAAGGCTTTCCCCAATGTCTGTCCGCCCTCACTTTCAAAAATAGTCAGATATATCCAGAAAACCAATAAGATCGTCAATATGTAGGAAGGGGTAATAATAAATTCTTGTTGAATAATTCCCGAAATTTTTATAGGAAAAATAAAATATGACAAACTTACCAAAATAACTGCAAAGAAATCCAGGAAATATGCAGCTGCTCTTCTTGCTGCAGAAGCCTCCTCTATTTTTTTCTGGGGCATGCTGTATTATCGAAAAGGCTCTCAATCCTCTATCTGTGAGTTTGTACAATCCTTTTTCATCTTTCTCGATCAAATCTTCTAATTTTTTCAAATGAAAATTAAGCTTTCCCGTATCTATGTCCAATTCTTCCAGCATGTATGTGTATGTTACGCTATTTCTTGCAAGCATCTCTATAATTCTTCGCCTAATGGGATGATTAAGAGCCGAAAACATCATTGATTTTCTGGCTTACGTATAGGATATAGAGTGAAATACTGAAAGCAAGGATCAAACAGAAAGAGGGAATAAAGAAAGATAAAAATGTAGTTGTATCCCCTGAAGAATTACAGTAATATATTCCCTCAAATAGTTTAATCATGAACCCATAAGTCAGCCAGACCATAAAACCATGATAAGCCCATTGTTTTCTCTTATATGCACATATAACAAGTATGGGGATCCCGACACAGAAAATAACTGATAGTATGTTGTAATAGAGATCCGCTCCAAGGAATCTCATGCCTTCAAAAGGGCTTTGCCAATATAGGATTTCAGTAAGATTGTTGATAAGTGTTACTATAGCAAATACACTCCATAGATAATAAATACTCTTTACTGCTTCCTTATAGTTCAATGGCAAAATAGGCCTTTTATTTATATAAAGAATATAAATAGAGATGATACTGCCGGAGATCAGAAGAACTGACCAGACCAGAGATCCCCAGAAAAGATACATTTCAATATGAGGGGGTAATACGTATGTATTTGCAGGTGCAAACATGACAGGTAAAAAAGATAGATTATCTATAATATTGTAGAATAAAAAAACAATAAAACCATAATAGGCCCATTTTTTTCCTCTGTATGCGAAGATAATCAGGATCAAAATTGCAATGCTAATAATCACTGGGCGCATTAAAGCAGAATAGGTAGCACTCATATTGACAGTATATAGAGACGTATCTATGTATTTGGATATATATTTGGGGACCTCAATGCCCAGAATGAGTACTTTTAAATTTATAAAGATCCGTATTACATAGTATACTCCCCACAAACCAAAAACAATCTTTACCACCCTCTCATAGTTCATGCATATGTTTATAATTTCTACATATTTAAACTTTTTGAAAAATTGTCATTTTAGAACCCAACAGTTTTCTGCCATTTCTTTATTAATTTATCAGACCATCCTATTTTCTTTAAAATTTTTGCCGTATCTTTGTCAACAAGTCCTTTTTCTCTCTTTTCGATTATAGCCATTTTTGGAATATGAAAAATTTTATGTTCGTGCCAGTCCCAGTCGAAAAATTCGAATCCTTCTTTGTCTATATAAAGAAAAGAAGCTACTATGACGTTCTTGTATTTTAGTTTCTAAAATTCTAAAGTTTAAATGGATTACGTGCCTCTGGATTGATGTATACTATTCTTGTTCAACATTTTTGTCCCAATCATAATTTACTATTTTTTTCCTCTTTTCTTCGATTAAATCTTCTATGGTTTCTAACCTCTTACTTACATGATCATACATTTTTTTATATTTCTCTTCCGATATTCTCCCAGATATAAGTTCTTCTCTTCGAGATTTTAGTTCATTCAAAAGAGTATTTAATCTGTTTCTTTCTTTTAATAGTATTTTTAGTTCTGAGAATTCAATTTCTTTTCTCCTGTAAACTTTATCCTCTTTTGGTCCCTCTTTAACTTTTTTTCTTCTTATGTAAAGATAGAATATAAGGACTGAAGATATTATAACTGTCAAAACTCCTATGAGTAGCTCTGATCCCTGAACTGGAGCAGAACTCTCCTTTATAGGTTTCCATGTAAGTTCAACTCCCCTTTTTTCTAATCTCGGGATGTAAAGTTCAATGGATTCAGAGTTCAATGGATTGTTACTTATGTCAACGGTGTCCCCTTCATTTACTCCAGGATTTTTTATGAGTGAAGTAATATCAGATATCTGGTTATGGGACAGATCTAGCTCAGCGCCGATCCACTCCTCTTCGCACTCTCCTATCTTTTCCAGTCCTCGTATTTCGCTGATGCTTTTTATCTCATTTTGCTGAAGATCCAATACACGAAGATCTTTCAGGTTAAAGAGAGGAATAATGCTCTGGATACTATTATTACTCATATCGAGTATGGTAAGGTTCTCTAGGCTTGAGAGAGAGAATATATCGGTTATGCTGTTGTTACTAAGATACAGCTCTGTAAGAGTTGTCAGGGAAAAGAGAGGGCTGATATCTGAGATATTATTATGACTCAGAGAGAGTACTGAGAGGTTCGTCATTTCAGAGAGAGGAGATATATCAGAGATGTTATTTCCGCCAAGGTACAGAAACTCTACTGTTGTAAGGCTGACAAGAGGCGATATATCGGTGATCTTGTTACCTTCAAGGCTGAGTTCTACAAGATGTGTGAGGTGAGCCAGTGGAGAGATGTCGGTAATGGCATTGTTATCGAGAAGGAGATAATAGAGATTTATGCAATGTTCTAATCCCTCTATATTTTCAATATGAGCATTTGATAAATCTAGTTTCCATATGCGCCTCAAATCCTCTTTATAGATGGGCGCATCCTCAGATTTCCCTATCTCCATGCGAATTGTGTTTTCGAGGTGTTCATCGGGGAACTGTATCTCCTCCTGAGATGTACTGAGTTCTGTATCGATGAGTATAAAACAGATCAGTGTAACGAAGATAAGCGCTTTCTTCTTCATTTTTCATTCACCATTACTATTTCTCATGGTATCACTCTATTCTTATACGTTTCGCAGAAGAACTGAGATAGAGCCACTGAAAAATTTCATATATAATTAGGATTCTCAGCCAATGCGTGTTTTCCATTTTTCTCAATCACTATCTTTCTGAAACCTTTTCTTTTTATGAAATCATAATCATGACCTGCATCCGAGGCATAGACAGCTAAAAAGACTAAATTCTCATTGCCGATATTAACAGTCCTGTGTGCATAGTTTTCTGGAACATGTATTATAACGTTTTTTTTAATTTCGAAACTTAAAAAATCATCTTTTGACTGTAAAAGTATCAATCCTCTACCTTTTATTCCGATATAAATTTCATCTGCCTTTTTTTTTGTGGACATGCCCCTTTGTCATAAAATATTCGTTTTCCACCCTCCTTGGAAATATTATTGTGGTGGCAAAATTTAATCCTTTTGTTTCACATTCATAGACTTCGTATATCCCTGGATTATCCTCCCTTTTTCTCTGGAAAAACTCTTTCATATCGGAGTATTTTCTTACAACTTTTTTTGAATATCCTTTGATAATACCGTTTTCATCAATTTCGTACATAAACATAAGGAAAATGAGAGATTCCTTTATAAAAACCTTTCTATGTTCCGATAAAGGACAAACATGATATCACATCTCCCAATCCCACAGTACTTTTAGGATTCTCTATTACCTTTGTTGGAACAGCGATCATGAAGTGATCTCCCCCATCAAAAATTCCAGTTTCTACAAATTTTTTATCTCCAAACTCTTTCAATTTTTTATAACCAATTTTTGAGATTGGTATATCCAACCCCTCCCATATGTCCTCTATAGAATAAATATCACCATTTTTCGCTTTCATACCAGATGCTAAAGATGCGAACAATAAAGCTCTTCTGCAATTTTCTGGGGAATATTCTTTGTCCATAACACAGAGATAATATCCTAGATCATGGAACTGAACTCTTTTCAATCCCAGTATCTTTTTAATTCTAAGAATATTTTCATATACAGAATTTTTATCTTCGTATCCAAGAATATCAAGTATGCTTTTAAGTTCAACTTTGTTTAATCCCAAGGAATCAAAATAAGGCAGATAATTTTTGACTAAATATTTTCTTATCTCGGGGTTTTGCATAGAAGTAAACTCGTAATGTATTTTTATATAATCATTTTTTCTCAATTTTTTTATATGTCTTTTAGATTCATTTAGTTTTTCTTTAAAATTTTCCTTTTCGAGGAGATGGAAACCCGATAAAATTGCATAATCAAATTTTTTTTCAAAAACGAGACTTTCATTTTTCGGGAATTTGTGAGGACAACTTGCTATGAATCTATTATCTCTTTTAACTGTAAAATCTTTAATTTTCAGGCCTTTTTTATATTCGAAGATAAAATGTATTACAGATTCTGTTTTTTCGTAATTTTTTCTCGGATTTTTCAATATTAATTTATTATTCTCTATTAAAGGCACAAATATATTCTCAGCATCTCTAAAAAGTATGGCTTGTCTTTTTGATAAACTCCCACAGTAAACAATTATCTTTTCGATGTTGAAAAATGATAATAGATTGGCCATTATTCCAGCCTGGCCGCCCATTCTCTCTTCATCGTAACTAAAATCTAAAAGCCTTTTATATAGCTCTTTACTTATCTGAACCTCAAAACCTTTTCCAAGTTTCATTGAATAGAACAATCCTGAGAAGAAATCTTCCATAGTTTCCAGCTTATCTTTCAAATAATATCTTCCAACTTGTTTTTTTTCAATAAAATCCTGAGTTACATACTTTACCAGGTCTACATCTATATTATATCCCAAGAAGATATTTTTTACAGAGTTTAATTCTTTTATATGATCTAAACTTTTTTTATACAGTACATCCCAACTCACATAAGTTCCTCCATCTCAGTACGAAGAACGTATTCTATCGTTCTTTTTCTATTTTTGTTCACCTCTCATCTTTGTACCTTCTTCTATTATACAATCCTCGATATCAACACCCCGCAATTCTGAATTTCTATCGATTACACATCCTTTGACAGAAGAATCTATTATCTTTGAATTTTCCAGAATGACAGAGTTTTCAATCTTGGAGTTTACTATCTCAGAGTTTTCTCCAACATAAACTTTTCCAGAATAATCCATGTTAGCTTTTATATAAGATTCTCTGTCTCCTATATCGTACCAGTTTCCATGAAAAATAAAACCATCCATTTCCTTTCTCCTACATAACCACTCGTTAAAGTATCCAGGAGCATCTTTCTTTTTCTCTGCTTTCTTTAAAAACTCGGGGAAAAGAGACAAAACATCTTTTGGATAGATGTAGCATCCTACGCTTACTAGCGTCGATCTAGGTTTTTCTGGTTTTTCCTGAAATCCTATGACTTTGTTTTTTTCAACGATAGCAACACCATACTTTCCTCTAACTTTGTCTTTATCTTTTATATCGTATAAAGCGATCAGTGGATTACCCCTATATGATTTTATGAAATCATTAAAATCAAATTCGAATATATTATCGCCAGCAATAACGAATAGGTCCTCATCTATTTTTTTCTTTTTAATTAGATAATTTATGGCACCAACAGCTCCAAGTTTCTTCTCTTCTTTTCTCGTTTTTTCTATAAAAAGATCTACATTCTTCCCTATTTGAGATCTCCACGTCTCAAATTCTCTTCTAAACTTCTCATTTGTTGAAACTATTATATCATTATATGGAATTTTTTCAATTATGTAATCTATTATTGGCTTTCCCGCTACTGGAAGCAATGGTTTTGCCCGGTTTTTCGTTAAAGGCATTAACCTCGTAGCGTATCCTCCTGCCATTATAAGTGTCTTCATGATTTCACTTTCTAAGATATATCCATAACTTTAAAAAATATTCTCTCTATAAAATTTTATGACATTGTTTGGTACATTCGGGATCAGAGGCATAGTGAACAAGGATATAACCCCTGAACTTGCTTTGAAGATGGGAATGAGTTTTGCTACACTTGTAAAAGATGGAACTTTGGTGGTAGGATGTGATGGGAGGAGTTCGAGTGAAATGATCAAAAATTCTCTCATCTCTGGAGTTATTTCATGCGGGGTGAATGTTATAGATATAGGGATGGTGCCGACACCTGTCGTAATGTTTGCAACGAAGACACTGAACGCGGAAGGAGGGGTCATAATAACGGCATCCCATAACCCTCCAGAGTATAACGGAATAAAATTTCTGGAGCCAAATGGAATGGAATTAAAAAAGGAAAAAGAGCCAATGTTAGAAGAAATAATCAAAAAAGAAGATTTTAATTTAAAAGATTGGAAAGGAATAGGAGAAATAGAGAAAAAAAGTGTACTGTCTGAATATTTTAAAGAGATATTATCGTTTATAGATAGAAAAAAGATAAGAGCGTTAAAAATAGTTATAGATTGTGGAAACGGCGTTGGGAGTTTAACTTTACCTTATTTACTTGAGAAAGTAGGATGTAGAGTTATAACTTTAAACTCGCACATAGACGGAGCATTTCCAGGGAGAGGATCAGAGCCAACTCCAGAAAATCTGAAATCTCTCGGCAATGTGGTAAAAAGAACACGTGCTGATTTTGGGGTGGCTCTTGATGGGGATGCGGATAGAGCTATATTCGTAGACGAGAAAGGAAACTTCATCCAGGGAGATAGATCCCTTGCCCTGATAATAAAAAATTTTATTAAAAACAGAGAAGGAAATGTCGTTACTACCGTTTCTACATCACATGTAATAGACGACGTTGTGGGGGAGAGGATAATCAAAACAAAGATTGGAGACCTCATCGTTGCAAGAAAACTTTTGGAGTGCGGAGGTATCATAGGAGGAGAAGAAAGTGGAGGTGTGATCTTTCCTGAGTTTGTTCCTGGAAAAAATGGAAGCCTTGCAACATTAAAAATGGCAGAGATAATCTCCGAAAATAAAAAGCCGTTATCCAAACTGATAGACGAACTTCCAAAATACTACCAGTATAAAGAAAAGATCCCGTGTGAAAACAAATACAAAGAAAAAGTAATTGACGAACTCGATAAAAAACTCACAGAATATAAAAAGGATACCACCGATGGTGTGAAGGTATTTACTGAAAATGGATGGTTCATTGTACGGGCATCTGGAACTGAGCCAATAATTAGATGCTATTCAGAGTCAAAAGATAAAAAAGAAGCAAAAAGATTAGTTGAGTTTGGGTTAGAGTGCGTAAAAGAGACGATGGACAAGATGTTATAGATTTTAGAGTAATAAAAAGCGAAATACTTAATAAAGAACAAAGATAAGACTTTGTCAGAAGAAGCAATGAAAAAGGTAGAAAAGTTGCAAGAAACACCATATTTAGGGAAAACATTGAAATATGGACTTTTTCCATACGGATCTGTTAGAATCAGGGGTAAATATCGACTTGTTTATCGAATCTACGAAAAGAAAATTATTCTGTTTGAAACTAATTTGACTCATAAAGCAACTAAAATCTTTGAACTTGATGAATCACTTTTTACACCATTTAATGTAGTGAATGGTAGGACTCGAAGATGCATAAGAACCGAAAAGAGTAAAGTATATAAATAGTAACTTTATTAATTGTATTTATGGTAACAAAATATGTTACTTTGGATGAAAAAAGAAAAGGATTATCAAAAAAAGAAAGTTATCTTTTGTCTTATTTGGCAGAAAACAGAAAAAACATATTTGCGTTAGGTGATGTTGTAGAAGTTTTGGATTGTAGCTATAAAAATGCAAAGGTTATCGTTGAAAGGCTTGCAAAGAAAAAATGGATTGTTAGGATAATAAAAGGAAAATATCTAATAGTGCCTTTAACTGCAGGAGTTAGAGGAGAATACACAGAGCACGAATTTATTATTGCTTCGTTATTCGAGCCTTGCTACATTGCCTATTGGACTGCCCTAAACAATTATGGGTTTACAGAGCAGGTGCCGAACAAAATTTTTGTTGCTACAAGAAAAAGAATGATAGACAGAGAGATACTTGGAACAAAATTTAAATTTGTTTATATCTCAGAAAAAAAATTCTTCGGGATTAGCGAAATTTCGATCTCAAACGTCAGAGTTAGGATTTCAGATAAAGAAAAAACAATAGTTGATTGCCTCGACAAACCAAAATACTGTGGAGGTATAGAAGAGATCACGAAAGCCATCTTTTTTGCAAAAGAGGAAGTTAATTTTGAAAAATTAACTAATTATGCTATAAAAATGGGTAACAATACTGTAATAAAAAGATTAGGATTTATTCTTGATTTTCTGAGTTTGGGTTCAAGGAATCTAGAGAATAAAATCTCAGATAGTTATTCAATTTTAGATCCAACAAAAGGTAAAACAGGAAAATACAATTCAAAATGGAAGCTATTGGTAAACATAAGCGAAGAAGAATTAAAGTGGTGAAATGTTAACAGAAGAAGAGATAAGACGAATAGCAAGAAGAAAAAATTTGAATGTAGGACTAACAGAAAAAGATTATGTTATTGAGTGGTTACTAAAAGGAATATATGAATCAAAGATCGAAGATAGTTTGATATTCAAGGGTGGAACAGCAATCAAAAAAATCTATTTCCCAAAGATTTGGAGATTTTCTCATGATTTGGATTTTACTGCTTTATATTTGGACAGCGAGAATATAGAGAATCAATTAAAAGAAATTTTCAATGATATTGAGGAAAAATCCTTAATAAAACTTGAATTTAAATCTTTTCATGCAACTTCTGGAAGTATAATTGCGAATGTACAGTTCTCGGGTCCATTAAATGCTAAGAATAGAATAAGAGTTGATATAACTCTTGATGAGAAAGTTATCACAGACTCCGTTTTAAAGGTAATAGACTCGCAATATCCTGATATTGGAAGATACAATATTAGAGTTTACTCTCTTGAAGAAATTTTAGTTGAGAAAATAAGGAGTATATTACAGAGGGGTAAGAGTAGAGATTACTATGATGTATGGATGCTATTAAAAGTGGAAAAATTTGATTTGAAAGAAATTAGGAAGCTATTAACAGAAAAATGCCAATTTAAAGGAATTGAATTCAACCCAGCACTAATCTTCAATGAAAATAAGTTGAATGAGGCAAAAAGATCCTGGGAAGTCGGATTGAAGGATTTGGTAAAAGAACTGCCAGATTTTGATTTCGTCATAGATGAATTAAAACATGGATTAAGAGAATTATAAATACAATAGATACATAGTTCCTTTGGCAACGATAATCTTGTAAATAACAGTAATAAAAAGCAAGAGTTTCAGACCACTGGCATATGTTTCTAACTATCGAAACTTTTATAAAGCTGTTTTATTAGGTAAAGTTAATCATACCGCATGCAGAGGATTACAATGAAAATCTTAGCCATAAAAAAGTGGTTTATGTGAACATATCGATTATCGGAATAGGATATGTGGGACTAGTTACAGGAGCATGCTAAGCTTGATGTTGTAAAGAAAAGATACAGGAGGCAAGAAGATGAAGAGATCAAAAAGGGGCAAGAGGATATATATGGATGTTTGTTGTCTAAATAGACCATTCGATGATCAAACAGAAGATAAAATCAAGATCGAATCTGAAGTCATCTTAATAATTTTAAATCGTTGTTTAGATGATTGGGTACTTGTTGGGAGCGAAGTTATTGATTACGAAATCTCAAAAATCCCAGATGATGAGAGAAAAAGGAAGGTAAACATTCTCGCATCAATTTCGAAGGAATATGTATCTGTCAATGAAGAAATCATAAAAAGAGCAATGGAACTAGAAAAAATCGGTTTGAGGGCTATAGATGCCTTACACGTAGCATGTGCAGAAAGATTTACAGATATTATGGTAACTACAGATGACGAAATAGTTAAAAAGGTCAAAAACAAAGTTAAAATTGAGATTGAAAATCCTGTCAAATTGTTGACGGAGGCGTTTGGAAATGAATGAAATTAAGACTCTAAATGAAATACGGAAAATTGGAATAGAAGCTCTTGCAAAGGCTTTAGGGCCAGTTGAAATGGTTAGATTTATTCAAAGTTTTGATTTGGGTAGAGGAGATTATACAAAAGAGCGTTCTCAATGGTTAAATCAAAGCGTTGAGGAGATTATAAGAGAAATTAAAGAAAAAGGATGAACATAGTAAAGTGATAAAATGATGAAGATCTTAGTTACAGGAGGAGCGGGGTTCATAGGAAGTAACCTGGTAGATAAATTAAAAAGATTATTATACAATAATTCAGAAACGACCGTAAGAAAAAGATAGAAGATTTGTTGTGAGAGATATGAACACAATTTAAAGAATTGCAAAAAGGAAAAGT
>Ga0209986_10003457_pt1 | contig 13832 bp, 17 predicted proteins | sample BlataG_FD_183168 | JGI IMG/M metagenome (GOLD analysis project Ga0209986, IMG submission 183168) | Deep subsurface microbial communities from Black Sea to uncover new lineages of life (NeLLi) - Black_00105 metaG (SPAdes) (version 2) | ecosystem: Environmental > Aquatic > Marine > Oceanic >...
CAATTTTCAATTGATACTATTTTGTAAGTTCTGTCATTGAATTTTACCCTATCCTTGTTTTCAACTTCAATAGGACGACAATACAATTTAGCATCTCGAAAATAGGTTGTCTTACTAAGAATAGCCTTTTCTTTTCCTGACGTCCAGTTTATTCTGCAAGGCAAATTCTTATACGAAACCATTTCACTTTCTTGCCAACCACCAAGACCATCTGGTGCTCGGACGGGTCGAACAACATCCACTTTGCTGTTGAACAAATGCAACATCTAAACTGCTCCCAGCATAGCTTTTTTCCTGATGTATGGCCTGAGCAATTTGTCGATTGCTTCCACGCCTGTAAGAAATCTTTGGCTATCTGCTAATGTGTAGCTATAATCGCCCAACCGTTCGCTTTTAAGACCACCACCATATTCAGGATATAAAGTTGGGTCGTTTTCAGCTTGGCATAACATGGTTGCTGCTTTTTTAATGGCAACAGGCATTTCCAAAACATTCCAACCATACACACCTGTAACCACAATGTTGCCAATACCTTTTGGAAACAATCCTGTGGCGGCACCTAAACGATATTGAAGCCCTGCCAAATCTGATCCTATTAAATCAGGCTTCAGATAGACAGAGTTCTTATCATAAGTCCACCAATCTGTTGACAATTCAATCCCATACATTTCAACTTTAGAAACCAACAAAATGTCAGGGAACAAACCAAGAAACAATCTGTTCTTGCCGTTGCCATCTAGCGTCTTTACAAAATTTTTACGATAGAAGAAATCTTTGGTAAGTTTTTCGATCAATTGTTCTGCTCGCTTTATGACATCCAACTTTTGATTGTCAGTTGCATCTGCAGGAAAATTATCCACATCAGATTCATGTATATAGTTTCCAAAAACAGCCATTACACTTTATTCCATAAAAGGGCTTGTTTTCAAGCACAAGCCCTAAAGCTTTTTGATTTTTTGTTATAGGCCAAGGTCTAAATCAATGAGAGCATATTCAGCAGCAGCTTGAACAGCTAATACTCTACCCCAATGCCCTTTAGTAGTAACAGCAATATCACAAGCACCAGCAACTGCAGCACCGTTGCCAACAGGGTCACCAATTACAAGAGCACCACCAGTGTCAACCAACAATGGAGCAGGTCCTTTTACCTGGCCCCAGAAATAATAACCAGCAGTTATGGCAATCAAAGGAACACCAGTTTCTCTGGCAGTCAATGCTCCAGTTGGAACTACAATGGTATCAAGGAAACGGTTTTTGACGATGGTAACAAGTGCTGTTGCACTAATAGCCGAAACGACAGAGTCGTAAAGTGTCACCCATGGCAAAGTCTCATGCGCAGTATTACTTTTGATTTTGTAACACTGCCCCAGCACGGTGCCAGTCGAAACAACAGTCAAGAAACCATCTTTCCATTCATCAGCAGTTAGTACTGAACCAGTGGTAATTAAAATTGTACCTTTAGATTGATCAGCAGCCCAACCGTATGCTGTTTGCACTTCATCTGCCCAGTTAGTCATTGGAGCTTCTGCTTGGCGCATTGTTGCAATGGCGGCTCCTGCAGCATCCTTCTGATAAATGAACTCTCGACCATCAATCATCCGCAGCTTGCTTCCTAGATAATAGTTCTGTGTAATGCTCTGTGCATAAATACTCTGTTCAATACCACCAGCAAGCAAACCACCTGAGATGATACTACAATCAATACCATATTTAAATGCTTCCTGAATACGGCGAGACACCATCTGGCCGATGTTAACAGAAGTACTCAAATCAACTTTTTCGAAACCCATTTTAATTCTCCTTAGTTAATAATTTTTTCCTTTCTTTTTTTACTTCTCATTTTTATCTTCAGAAGGAGTACACAACAGTTCAATCAATTCTTTCTTTGTAATTTTCTCTGGCACTTCAATGCTTCGCTCTTCTGCTAATTCAAGCAACTCACGTTTTTTCGTCTTTTTGTAATTGTTATTTTCAACAATTGGTTCTGTTACAAAGGCAGGAGTAAGAGCAGGGACAAGAGTCGTAGTACCAGGTTGCTTGGAAATATTTATCATTGACTGTCCAGAAAGAGCTTGAACCACTTCCAAGTCATCTGTCACTATAGCTGCATCTCGTGAGATTGAAATGTGTTGGTTCTTGAACGGCAACTGCTTCGAAGGACCGTAATTTCGAATCACATAGCTCATAACTTAATCTCCTTTATCCAATAATTAATTTTTCCATCAGAACACAAGCATTGACATTTTCAATTGCCGTATCGGCTCTCATTGAATAGAACCAATATGTTGCTTCATCAGCAGCCACTCTCTGTGATTCGATCTTGATGTCTCTTTGAATGCCTACAATCAAATTGCTCTTGTGTGTAAGCAAACAATCAGCATGAGTTCCAGCACCATACACACCACCAGCAGACATTGTAGTTCCCATTAATGGAGCAGGCACAATTGGCACTTGACCAAATTGTAACGGTGCTTGGCCAAGAACCGCTTGATCGCCAAGAATAGTTGAACGTGCGGCAAGAGCATTAACATAATCTTGTACTATCTGGTCAGAAGAGAAGAATCTCAAGTTGGCAAGACCTACTTTTTTATATTTCGAGTCAAGCTTCTTCAACATATTGCCATACTTGAACTCCCAATTATAAGGAACGGCAGCAGCTTGTTCCACAATCTTACTGCCTGCAGCCGCTGCACCAGCCAATATACCCACTGTGCCATTTAGTGTACAATCATAAGCATGGCATCTCCAAACTATGGGAGTTACAGCACCATCGCTAACTGTTGCACCAAGAGTGGTAGGCCATGTAGGTTCAGCAGCAGTATGAGTGGTTCCTGCATTCAAAGCAATGTACACAAAACCATTTGGTATTGTTGGCTCAACAACATCACCAATAACAGCAGCAGTGTTAACAATCCAAGGAGCTTCATTCGCAGCCGTCATCAGAATTGCTCTGCCCGTAACTGTATTCCAATATGGGTCAGCTACAACTTGACTGTTACGAATTCTATACCGCCAACCATCCCAAATGCTGCGAATATCATCTGCAGCAAATGCTGCGATACCTGCTGTATCACCAATCCAAAAGGCTTCATCCAGTTCGTTGGCAATTTTGGCTGCAACCATCTTCATAATGTGATCTGCAAAACCATCACCTTCGATATTGTCTTCAAGATCATCATCAAAGATAGCAACACAACCACGAACCTTCTTGCTGACTAATGCAATTTTCTGGGTTGAAAGTGTTTTCAAATAGTCAGATGAAGAAAACGTGGTTCCTGGATGCAAAAATCTTTGCTCAATACCTAACGCTCGAATGTTTTTAGTTTCTTTTGTCATTTTAACAACGCGAGCATTATTCTTAAGAACAGATTCATCAACAATGTAATCAATAAATCTGTCTGCTTCTTCTGCAGCAAGAACAATTGCAGGCAGACTTATCATTTTTTCGATTTGCTCTTTTTTTGAAAGCAAATTTTTGTTTGACTTCATTTTAATTCTCCTTTATAAAGTTTCATCTAAATTTTTCTGGTTGAAAGGCTGGGCCAAAGTTTTTTGCTTTCTGTGTCAACGTTATCATCATCATCGTCATCATCATCTTGTCCTTCAACACCTTTTTTGACTCCAGTGCTCTCTTCTACTGTTTTAATTCTCTCTGACAAATTTTTGACCATTTTAACCAATTCTTCTTTGTCGTTTTTACCTTCAAGTTGTGTGATTGACTTGGTTAATTCTTCGATGCTCTTTTTGAGTTCAGGGTTTTCCTCACTAGATTTTTTTGCCTCATCGGGAAGAATCGCCTGTAGAGCTTCCAGAGCTTTAACAGCAGCTTGGATTTTTGCTAAGGTATCCTTCGAAAGTTTAGCTCCTGCTTTTTTAACAGCATCTTTGCCTTCATCTTCATCTTCATCTTCATCTTCATCTTGCTTCTTGACAGAATAGTCACAACGAAGACCTGCTTGTTTGGCAAGAATACCAACTGCTTTTTCTAAATCTTCTGGAAAATCTGCTTTGTATTGTATTGCAACTTCAAGAGCACTGTTAACAGACTTTACAGTCTCATCATCCATCTTGGCAATTTTTTCAAAGTCAATCTCTTCTTCATCGAAATACTTCTTCAACAACTTTGCAATTTCTTTGTTCATCTTAATTTCTCCTTTACTTAGATAAAAAGTTTCGGTACGGCTAAAGCCATCAGAGGATTTAACAATTTTAGAATAGGAACAATTTACAGCAGCGTCCTTTTCAATTCCATAAAAACTGAAATTGAAATCTCGCAACTTTCCTAGATCGTCTCCATTCATTTTTATTTTCGTTCCGCTTGCTGTTCCGTCACTTTCTATCGCTGCATTAATTTTTGTTTTCTTTGACAGAGATCCTGTTTTGGGCTTCCCTTCTTGTTTGAAAAATAAGAAGCGTTTCTTTGTGGCTGCCTTGTCCACATAAGAAATTTCCTTGAGTTCAATATCCTTCAACTTACGTGCTTTGATCATTTTGCGATCTCCTAACTAACTTTTGCATAGCCTGCCATTGAATAACCTGTAAGATGTCCTTCTTTTATATCTTTCCATACTTTCTTGTCAAGAACTCTGGTAACAAGTATCCATGACCCCTTTTTAATTTGCTGGTTACTTACCACGAAATCTGCTGGGGCGATATAACTTTCTAATACTTTTACCTTGATTTTCTTGCCCTTATGGTTAACTTTGAAAAGTTGAACGTCCTCCATAAATTGGTATGCAGCTTTTTGAATCTCTTCTGTATTTGCTGTATCACCTTGACTGTCTTCAACATCAGGTTCATACACTACACCATAAACTATGTGTTCATCTCCTTTAGCAATTGGAAAAATTGGAACAAACCTTTCGAACTTTTTTTCAATATCAGGCTTCAAAATGTCTTGTTCTTTCTCTATCTCAATTTTTTCAATCTTTTTAACTGGACACAACATCTTATTAAATAATGGTATGCATTTACCAGAAAAATCTTTCTCATAAACAAAAATACAATCTTTGTTGATTTGTTCTCCAATTGTTTTGAGAAGTTCTTTTTCCAGAGCTTCATTTTGATTTTCTTCATTATCTCGAATAATAACTTCTATTTTTGCTGATTTGGCAAAGTCCTCTTTAACAAGAATATAAGAAGTCATTTCAGAAATATTCTCAAATTGAGCAGGGTCTATTCCAACTTGTAACACTTCCATTGCTTTCCTGAACGCTTGTCTGTCAATGTCACAGGTGCTGTGTTCCAGACTTCGAGAATTTGTTTCTTTCAAAAGCATTCTGTATTTAGTAATAAAATCACTGCGTTCAAAGCATCCAACAACAGCTTTGTCGTTGTCTTTAAAATGTTTATCCCAAAGTTTAGTGAAGCTCCATCGGAGTGATTTTAGTTCACGGTCATCAACTTCAGAAAGACTCTTTTTGGTAATTTCTTCTATTCTCATTTTGATTTTTTAACCTCTATATTTTTAATGTTACCAACAAACTCGAGTTCAGTGCCTGTTCCAATATATTTCCTCGCAGGATTATACTTTGGTTTCTTCTTTTTGGTAGTTTCTTTTATTCTCATTTTGACTTCTCTTTAATCTGAAATTTCTTTCATATACACATGCAGCATTTTTTTACCTGAAATGCCATAAGGTTCCTCCATACGTTTGATAACTTTAAAGCAAGTGTTAGACACAAACAAATGTTCTTCTTCTTTATATACAGCATATTTAGTTATGTCCCGTGCGCTTCTTCCTTCTATATGGAATATTATACTGTTCTCTGCTGGTTTCCCGTACACTCTCGCAAAATCATAAATTTTACCTTCATCAGTAGACGTTGACATAATAGAGGCACTTCTAAAAACGTTCCCTTCTTTATATTGTTCAAGAAACAAATCGTGTTCTCTTCGAGTTTTAAACGCCATACCACGATGGTATGTTCCTTTTTTTCCAGGCATCTTTAACAGAGCCTTTTCCATCTGCTTTGCATGTTTCAGTGCTACAGTCCTTGTCATCATGTATTCAGGACTAATTGGAGCTCCTATTTGAGCTTGAACAATAGGCACATGCCATGTGTTACTATAAGTAGAGATAAGAACTTCATCATCTCGTGTCATTAACTTGCCACTGGCTTTAGAAGGAATAGGTTTCACAACAGCCTTTGCTTTTGGAACAACTCCCCTATATCTTAACTTATGTAAAGACGATATCATATTTTCCCGCAGCCCTTTGTCTTCAACTGTTTGAAGACGTTCTAGAAGTGAATCTACTTGTTCACCACGCAAATCTTCTGGTGGGATACATTCTGCTTTTTTCATTCTTCCGCCACAAGCAGGCACACCACCTATTACAGGTAACATGCAGCATCGACAATTTGGATGTACTGTAATTATTCCTTTTGCTTTGTCTAGGGGGTATTTATTTCCACGCATTGCTTCACAGATGGAACAAGCACCGGCAGCAGGAAGAAATTCTACTTGTTCAATTCCTGTATTCTCTAATCCTTGAACATAACCAACATTTTGTGCATTGGCTGCTTCTGTTCGAGCAATTGTCATTGCTCTCCTGCGGTGTGTGCGTCCTGCATAAGTATTGGCACGTTTGTCAATATTCTTGGACGACAGTTCAGGACGTTTTTCTCGCAGCCAAGCTTTATAATTATAAATAGATTGCGTTTGTTTTTCTGTTAATCCTACTAGAGGACGAATCTCTCTGGCAATCTTATCCATTGATTTGCCTTCTTTGAGTCCTTCTTTAACAGCAAATCGAATTCCTTTTCTTGTTTCTTTTGTTACATCCACAACTAATTTCGCACCTATTTCATCTGCTGCTTTTACCGCATTAAGACTTAATGCATCAAACCCTTCCTTGATTTTGAACAAATCATAAGCTTTGTTGCCGCCCGATTCCAGAATTTCTAATGTCACAAGCTTAAGTATTTCCTTGCCATGCTCTTGTATGTATATCCAGTCTACTGGATCTGGAACGGCAGACTTAACAAACTCATGAGTTAAATCTTGCTGAACTTGCTTAACAGTAAAGTTCATCCATTCTTGCACCTTCTCATGCAGACGATTGATATTCTTCGTAAGCAGATTATCTAAACTGCTCTGTATACCATAAGATTTTTTCTCAATCGTTTGTTGCATCTTGTTTCTTTTGTAAAACAGATGGATTCTTAGCAATAATTTTATAAACAGAATCAGCATCACCTGAACGATAATTAACAGGAAGCTTGCCAACTTTTTTCTTTATGGCATATTTGCACTGAAAAGAACGACACAAAGGAGGACGGTATTTGTATATTTTACACAATCGGGTCTTTGAATCAAAAGACAAACATTTCCACAATCCGTTAATTTTCTTAACCCAAATAATTCCCGCTACATACAGCCAATCTCCAGCTTTGAGATTTGAAGGTAGAGCAGAGCCTTTATATTCTTTTCGTAATTCAAGTGTTATATTATCACAACAAGTAGACACACATTTTTTACAACTAAACTTCTTCATCTTGTTTCTCTAAAAATTCTTTCTCCGCTTTGGTCATTTCTTCTTCAGGAGCACCTACCTCTATTAGGTTAGCCGCCATATAAAACTTATTGCCTTCAGGATAAGGCTTGTGTCCAAGAGCATTTCTCGCTTCATTTGGTGTGAGCATGGCTCTTTCAATTTGATAACCCAACCTTTTCACCAACAACTCAAGGTCTCGAATGTCAATATCGTTAAATTTAAACTTATAAGTTTCAGAGACAAGAAGTTTTTCATTTATTATATCTTCTAAATCTTCTTGCAAAGGTTCTATCACAGCTTGTATATAAATCTTTGTTGCTTCTTCTGCAACATTGCCACCAAGTTTGCCCACGATACGAATGCCAATTCTTTCTGGAGGCATAGAATATGCCATAAGAATATTCTCTTTTAAATCTTGACGGTAAAGTCGGAAGCTGGCTTCTTTAACTTCCGTAACTAATGGAATGTGTTCAAATTCACCTCTTTCTGGAGGCTCAACCACCAATGTTCGATGAGCGTTTTCTGTTCCTTTAATTTCGGTGTCCAAGAATTTTTTAATGTTCTCTGCAGAGTCTTCTTCCCATTCTCCACTTATAATAATGATAGCAGAAGGTACACCATAGTTTTGGAAGAACGCTAAGTTATAATCTCGTGCGCTGATAAGTCCTACGACATCTCCAATTGCCGCAATGATATTTGGAATACCATAATAATCAGATTTAGGATAAAAGTTTTTGTAAAAGATTAGTTCACTTGCTCTTGTCTCAAGACTGTACTTTCCTTCTGTACCGTCTTTACTAGAGATGTCTTTACTAGAGCCAAATTTCTTGAACCAAACTTTTTTATTATTTCTAATCTGACAATACTTCTCCTGTGATTCATGTACTCTTATGGTATGTGCTGGAATATGATAAATCTTTGCAACTTCTTTTTTATTATTACGCACTACTTCTAAACCAAACCAGCCAACAGAACCCCAATCAATTAATAGTTGTTTTATAATGCATCGAAAAGAATCTTCTAAGTTAACATTACCTAAAAAAGTTTGAAGTTTTTCAAGTTCAGTTTTATTTTCTTTCTTTTCTTCTTTGAGTTGCAAAATATATCCGAGGCCTGCGACATCTTGTGCTATCTGGTTTACACAACTAAAAAACACAGAATTAGATTCATAGTAAGTCAAAAAACTATTTGGGTCATAAGGAGGAGACACCAGTCCATTTTCCATCAACCACTTTCGTCCTTCCTTAAGACGTTTTGAAGAAACTTCTGTTTCCTGCTTTTTTAGAATGTCAATAGGAAACAACCCTTTGTTGGTGGAGATATAAACTTTGCCTTTCTTTATTTTAGTCTTGTCAACCATATTTTATTCCATCAAACGTTCCCAGAGCATTTTACCCAATGATTTCTTTTGTGCTTCAAGAATTTTTCTTCCTTCCGCTTGCACTCGGTCAACAACAGTTCGAGACAATTTACTTTGTGGTGCACGAGCAATTGCATTACGCAAATGCGGTAAATCAATTTTGCCTGTTTTGTCTTTATAAGGAAAGTGTCGCAGACTTCTTGGCTTTGTCTTTTTCTCATCATCCTTTTCGCCACCAGGTTCAATATACAAGAACGCTGAATCTGGCAAGTCATTTATATACTTTCCTGTCCATACCGCTTTTACAACTTTTGTAGCAGGCTCAAACAAAATATATTTATGGTCATGGTCTCCGAGCCATTTTTTTGCTTGTGCAACGGTAAATTTATCTTTCGGAAAACGAATCGCCTGCAAAATTGCCGAGCCTTTTGAATCACTTTTCAATGGTCCACCATAAAACATAATTCCTTCTTTTGTTGTTCGAAATACACGAACTCTTAAAAATAATCCTGGTGATTTTATCCTGGCAGAGTGAAAATTCGGGTATGGCTTGAGAATTATCGTCTTCATATTTTGTTCCTAATTAATTCTCTTAAGTTTTTAAACTCAATATCAAGTTTTTTGTCAACATTATCAATAGCCTCTTCTATTCGCTTTGACCGCTCATCACACACATCTGCCCACTGAACATTATTTTTCAAATTATCTATATCACACTTCGAAGGATGGTTTTTTGTATGAGATATAAACCAACCCGCAATACCAATGATAAGAGCAATTACACTTCCTGCTGTTATGTATTCAATCATTTTTTCTTCCTACACATTATCATATTGTTAACCACGAATGATATCCTACTACAACACTAAAACTTACTGTACCTGCTGACAATGTTATTAAAGCTATCAAATCACCAACAGCAGGAGTCGTTGTTGCCGAATACCTATCATTTTTACATTATTCCATATTGTAAATATATGCCACTACCAGCACCAGGATCTGCACTTGGAGTAATATTCAATGCCTCGCCTTCATTAGTAGCAAATAGACATCCGCTTTCTGCAGACCTTATCACTCCACCACCAACACTCATCAGAAAAGGAAATATAGTTTTGTTTGCAGATTGTAATGTGTATGTTACTTCAGCATTCGCACCTATCATTAAACGTTTGCCCCATATTTGTTTTCCTACAACAGCAGCAACCAATTCTACTTGAGTAGATTTACCATTCAAATCTACAAACTTCTGGTGCAGCACAAGATACCAATTTACACTACTTTTTATATCAGTCAAACTCATTTCAAAACTCCTTTAATTAAAGCCTCCCCAGTTCCAAAACTTCATCCAATTGGGCATTAACTTTTCTGTTCCATGGCCTCTATTATAGAGCCACGCCCATTCTTGCTTGTTTAGTATTTTATTGAAAAGTATTACATTGTCGATGAGACCATCAAAGTAACCACTGCCCACCAATCGGCCTATGTCCAGGTCGCTGGCGGTAAATCCAATCGTAGAAGTCCAAACAATAAAGTGCCAGTCTGCAGTAACAGCCGTACCGACTACACCGTCAACATATAAGGTTTGTGTGGGAGGTAAGGCAGAACCTATTGTCAATGTGCCATTAATGATTCGAAGATAAACAAGAGGTTCAAGGCTGATAACATGATCCGTAACATCTACGGCATCAGGGTTTATCCACATCGCAACAGATTTTACACTTTCACCCGTATTACCAACGTCTATACAATCATCATTACCATCAAAGTCCAGTGCATAATTTATTTTACCAGCTACGGAGTGAGCCACTGTTAGAGGAACTCCACCCGGGTCCTTGAGCACCCCATTATGATTGCCGGTTTCATCAACAACGACATTATCGGCAAGTTTATCATTCATTTTGTAATGGGCAATAACTGAATTTTTTAGGTTAACTGACATAATTGCCTTGCAACTAATGCAAGTCCATAGAAAAATAAAGCTGCCATAACAATCAACAATAATATATGACACCACTTAGGCCGCATGAACTTTTCCTTTTCTTATTGGTTTCGCTACACTGTAAAGACAATATCTCAAACCATCAACTGTATGATCGTTTTTTTGCACAGGCACATCTTTAGGATTTTTAGAAGAACTACCGTCTGGATAACGATAAGAAGCCATCTCTCGGCAAGTGTTTCGGCAACTCCTAAAAATGAACAAACTCGGTTTGCCATCTCCTTTAGTTTTGAGTTTGCTTTGTACAAATTCAATTCCTCTTGCAATATCTTTTCTTGCTGGTTTGGTAAATATACCTGCTTTACGTAATTCATTTCTGTCTTCTGCATTTTCTGGATCTGCATAAGAATCTATATACTGTTCATTTTTACTAAATCCTTTAACCATAGTAATGTGTTCTTGAATTCCTGTTTTTGACTTATAATATTCTCTGTAAATATACCAATTGTCATCTTTGTCTTGAGCAAGCCATAAACAAACAAAGGGATTTGTAAATCCAAAATCAAAGGCTCTATATTTTCGCCAGTGTCCTGGAATCTCAAAGGGTTCAATGGTATGTATTTGACGATTAAACGTCTTGTAAACCGCACCATAAAAACTAGCGAACCTACCTTTGATTCTTGTGGCTTGTGTTTCTTCTGCCCAATCATTTATCATTTCATCGATCCGCTCATCTGGAATGTAACCACCATAGCTAATACGATTGTTATTTAAATCTGCATAAAAGACATCATCAGTCTCTGGCAAATCTTCAATTCTTTCTTCCAGAAAAGGTTGCGGCAAAATTGGCGTCATAGTCCAAGCAAGAAATCCTTGTTTGGCTAACAACCTCGCTTGTATTTCATTAAAAATACCTTGAAAGTCGTGGTGGCATTGTTCATCGCAATGACAAGAATCTATTGCACGACCTTGAAAGAGTTCTCTGCCTTGATTAAAAGCTTTAAACTCGATTGTATGACCATTTTTCAGCACAAGTCTTCTTGGTACACGGTCTTGCCCCCATCTGATATTTGCAATTTGATGTTTTGGAATAAACTTCTCTAGGTATTCTGACCACAAAATATCACGGACTTGTTCCCAACTTTCGATTGCTACCCAGTGAGTTCCTTTTGGAGTTAATCGGAAGGGGTGTATATCCAAAGCGAACATGGCGAGATCCATCATGTTTGTATAAGTTTTGCTGGATTGATTACCACCAAGTAACCATCGAATGTCTGCTTGAGATTTATGAAAATCTCTTTGGGTATCAGCTAAAGGCTTATACTCTGCAACCATCTGTCCTGTCCATTTTATTTCCGTTAATGTTAACATCAACTTTCTTCTAAATTAGAATAATAGCCTGCATTCCAATGGTAACGATGAAGCACTGTGACTGCTCCAAATACAATTTTCTCAAAAAGAAAATATTCTTCATTCTCAAAAACCCCCTCCAAAGTATCTGGTTGCAAACCATCGTAGTAACCATCAGCATCAGGAGGAGGTCCTACAGGATCGTGTGCGAAAGCAATGTCTTTGCCTCCATTAATACCAATATAAATAACTTCAGTTCCTTTGAATGTCTCTGCAACATTTGTAGCAGTAATAGTTATCCAGCCATCATAAGGATTGACAACCACTGCATCTATATCATATTGCCCATCATATTTCTTGGATGATTCAATTCGAATAAAATCGCCTACTGCAAGGCCAATTGTATTCATAGGTATCTTAACCTGTCCACCACCCAAAAGCGATACAGCGAAACCAGTAGCATTAGCCGTTACAGTAGCAACATTCTCCACACCGCCTATTTTAAGTGTTTCCGCTGCCTGGAAAACATTGTCTTGTCCACTTATCTCAAGCAAACCAAGTGCAGTGCCTGCCTTCCAATAACCGCTTTGCACACTAACTTTACCAACAAGGGCTGTAGCACCACTTGTTTCTCCTTCAATAATGTCTCCTGCCGATATCTCTACTCCGCCTTTTACAGTCTCTGCCCATGTTGGATTATCTGTTGGTGTGGCACTGCTACAATTCATTGAGAGCATCGGTGTATCACCAAGCGCAGCAGCAAATGTCCAAGTACAAATAAGTGTTGTATCCGGCTCATGTGCAGCCTCTGGTGTAATGTCATCTACCGCAACTGTACCAAGCAACTCAAGTGCTGTTTTAATTTGAGCAGTGGTTGCATTAAAAGCTATTGGAGCAGTTGTTTCACCTTTGTATGTTAACGTAAAAGTACCAGCTGTCAACAAAGCAGCGAGAGTTGAAGTTTGCACCTCTTGTGTCCCACCACTTGTGAATGCCAGAATACTTGCTGGGTATCGAGTCTTACCACTAAAAATAGATGCAGTTATTGCTGCTGTATTTAATAAATCACCGCTCTCTGCATCAGTAATTTCTGTCGCTTGTAGCAACGCATCACTACCCATAAAAATTATATTCTTTTCAGCCATTGTTAATTCTCACATTGAAAAGTACTCAATTTTCCTTTTGTCTTTGGCTCTGATTTGAATTGACCTCCTATAGTTACATCAGACCTTATTTTGCCAATGACAGCAGGATTACTCTTCAACTTGCCACAAGTAGGCACAATAGAATAACAGCCACTTTGCCATATTCCAATATCGACACATTGCCACAATCCTATGTTTGTCATAATTTTTATAAAGTTTGTATGCCTGTTTTCAAGCAAGGCGAGTTAATCTTCAATTTGAAATCATTATTAACCGCATCCTTGAATAGCGGGTCTGCCTCAATTATGCTTGATAGCTGGCGAGTTATTCCATTGATAGAGATATGGTTTGTCATCTGAATACCAGCAAGCGTCCACACGCAGGAATTTACCAGAGCATCATCGCTCACGGAACCTTGAGCGGCAGCAGAACGAAACACAAAGTCATTCGCAGCCGCGGGTATGAAGATGTTGTTATGCCCCATAGCTACTCCATAGGTCGCATCGTTTGGATAGAGACACCTATCCGTCTGGCCGTAAA
>Ga0209986_10003458_pt1 | contig 13827 bp, 9 predicted proteins | sample BlataG_FD_183168 | JGI IMG/M metagenome (GOLD analysis project Ga0209986, IMG submission 183168) | Deep subsurface microbial communities from Black Sea to uncover new lineages of life (NeLLi) - Black_00105 metaG (SPAdes) (version 2) | ecosystem: Environmental > Aquatic > Marine > Oceanic >...
GCGTGGAATGCACTGTTGACGAGAGCCCACGCCGCCATCGCGCGTCCACGCTCGCCGGGCGGAAACAGCGTTCCCACAATGGCCATAATCGCAGGTAGGATGGGACCATTGCCGATCCCTTGGATAGCACGAAGGAGGATGAACGTGGAGAAGTCCTGGGCCAGGGGAGTGAGTAGTGAACTGACTGCAAACACGCTCATGCCTATCAGGTAGGCGCGCTTGTAGCCGTACATGTCCCCCAGGCGGCCAAAGAGGGGCATGGTGACCGCGAAGAACAAGATGTAGATAGTGACCGCCCAGATACCGGTTCCCACATCCACGGAGAAGTGGTCCATGATCGTGGGTAGGGCCACATTCACGAGGCTGTTGCCAAGGGTACCGGTAACAGTGCCGATGAGCAAGCTGCCAAGAATCAACCACCGCAGCCGGTGGGGCCCATCATCGCCAGCGGGCATGGGCTAGGCCTTTTCCCCTGCTGACCCGTATTTCTGGATGATCCCCGTGCGGTCCAGCAGTCGCTTGAGATCTTGTGTCTGGGCCTGATCCATGTCCAGAAGAGGTCGGCGGACGTGACCTGCGGGCAAGCCCAAGATGCGCAAAGCGGCCTTTACTGCAACAGGGTTGGTATGGCTGTATAGAGCTGTCAACACCGGGAAGTACTCGAACAGCACCCCCCGGGTCCGCTCTACGTCTTCCCAGGAGCGCCAGGGTTTGGACATCTCGGCCATTTCTTGTGGAATGACGTTGCCCGAGATGTTTGCGGTGCCATGGCCACCTAGGGCGAGGGTGGGCACAATCAGGCTGAGACTAGGGGCGTCGCAGCACAGAAGGTTGATCCTATCCCCAGCTTGTCTCCGAACCTGTACCAACTGGCTGATGTTGCCCATGGCCTCCTTGTCGGCGACGATGTTCGGTATCTGGGCGAGTTTGATGACTGTGGCGGGCTCGATGTTGACGCCCACGCGTCCAGGATTGTTGTACATGGCGATGGGGATGTCCACAGCCTCGGCGACAGCTTTGAAATGCTCGTACAGCCCGTCCTGTGAAGGTTTCAGATAGGGAGGTACCACAAGGAGAGCACCGTCCGCGCCAGCCGTCTGAGCGTACTGAGTCAGTTCGATAGTCTGTTTGGTGTTGCCGCAAGTCGTGCCGGCCAAGACGGGTATCTTGCCTTTGGCGTAGGCCAGTACGCGGTCCAGTATCTCCCTGCGCTCGTTCATGGAGACGGAGGGGGACTCGCCGGTAGAGCCCATGAGGAGGATACCCTGGCTGCCGTTCTGAGCTTGGAAATCAACCAGTTTCTCAAACCCCGGGAAGTCTATCTCATCCTCGTTCGTGAATGGGGTGGGGATGGCCACCCATGAGCCTTCAGGTCTAATCATGATAGTGACCTACCTCCGATTCGCGTCGTTTTCGCCAGCGATGGGCCAGGCGTGAGATTACTCATCTTTTCGCTTCTGGGCCCATTCCTCGGGACGAATGACCAGGACCGGGACGGCCGTCCCGCGGAGCACTTTCTCCGTCACGCTTCCAAAGACCCAGCGCCTGATCCCACTGCTGCCGTGGCTGCACAAGACTATTAGATCGAAGTTCTCCTGCTCTGCGTATTCTATGATCTCGTCGGCCGGTTCCCCAAGGATCACCTCTGACCGTACCTGCACTCCGCGCTCGCGCAGCATGTGCTCGGGTTTCGCCACCGAACGTCGTGCCTCGTGTTCAGCGCTCGCTATCTCCTGGTCTCTGTAGATCGGATGTCGGCCGATGCTCACGTCCTCTGGTGTCTCGGGCAGTGAGATGGGCATCTCTGGCGCACCCGCTCTGAAGTGTGTCCCTGACCTGCCTGGTGGCGGCTGCACGACTCGTAGAATGACAATCTGCGCGCCCGTTTCTTTGCCGAGGTCTTCCACGTAGGGGAAAACCGCCTGTCCGGCCAGATCCGATCCATCACAAGGTACAAGTATCTTCTTGAACATCCTTGCCCCCTTTCTGACCAAGTGCGCCCGCGCAGTAGAGGGAGTGGGTCTAGTTTGTCACGTGGGATTTCAGAAAGGCTGGATCTTGTGATCTGCGGTAGCGCGGTTGGGCAGCTCTCATCTCCTAACCACTGCCTGTGCCTGCAGGCGCTGCCCTGACACGCTGCTCTGGGTCTGTGACCGTCCGCAGCCAGTTCGCCACCGTCATCACACCAAAAACGGTGATCGCGATCGCAATCCCTGGGAAGGTCACCAACCACCAAGCGACGGTGATGTACTTGCGTCCATCCGCAATCATGAGGCCCCACGATGATGCCGGCGGCTGAATGCCCAGCCCTAGAAAGCTTAGACTCGCTTCGGCGAGGATAATGCGTGCCAGTTCCAAAGTGATGAGAGTGAGGGTCGGCGAGATCAGATTGGGGAACGCGTGGCGGAACATGATACGTACGTCACTGCAGCCCACCAGGCGCGCGGCATCAATGTAATCCTTCTCTCGTATGGTCAGCATTATGCCACGTGTGATACGGGCGAAGACCATCCAACCATTGATGGAGAGGACGATGATGATGTTCCTGGTGCTGGGCCCGATCATGGTGATGATTACGAGCGCCAGGAGCAGGCCTGGAAAAGCGGTCTGGGTGTCAACGATGCGCATGATGAGGTCGTCTGTTCGGCCCCCGTAGTAGCCTGAGATCAGACCCAGAACGATGCCGACGGTCCCGGCGACGGCGATCACGCCTACACCCACGGCCAAGGAAACGCGGGCTCCAAAGATCAATCGACTCAGGATATCCCGGCCTTGCTGGTCGGTTCCCAGAACATATCGTTCTCCCTGCTCGTTGACGAAGCCAGGTGGCTGGAGGCGCTGCCCGATGTGGCCGGCGGTTGGATCGTAAGGCGCGATCAGCGGTGCGAAGATCGCACATCCTGCGATAACCAAGACTATGACGGCACCGGCGAGCGCCACTTTGTCCCTGAGCAGATCTCGGCCAAGTCGAATCAGACCGCGCCACCGCCACAGGGGGTCTTCCACATAGGCCACCGCCCTGTCATCGAGTTCGTATTCTCTTGGGGCCATTTGGACAGGTTCCCTTCTGGCGTGTGGCGTTGCTGTCAGCGCTTAGTCGAGCCTGACGCGAGGGTCGAGAGCGGCATAGATGAAGTCTATACTGATGTTCATCGCCACCACAATCAAAGCTACCAGGAACACGTCTGCCTGGATCAAGGTCAAGTCACGCTCCTCGATGGCCTGCATCGCCAAGAGGCCAAAACCCGGCCAGGCGAACACCGTCTCCACCACGATAGTGTAGCCGGCCAGCATGCGGGTCAGCTCCCAGGCAGCGAGGGTCACTATAGGGATGCTGGCGTTCTTCAAGGCGTGGGAGATGATGATCTTCTGTTCCGTGAGGCCCTTTGCTCTCGCTGTCACCATGTAGGTCTTGTGCATCTCATCCATCATGCTCGTGCGTACGATCTGCGTAATGCGGCCCCAAGGTCTGGCCGCCAACGTCACAGCGGGAAGGACGAGGTGCCGGGGGGTCCCGTAGCCTGACGTAAAGAAGAGGTGGATGGAGACGGCGAAGAGGAGCATCAGCATCAACCCAAGCCAGAAGTCGGGGATACATACCCCAATCAGCGAGATGCTGGTGGTCAACTTGTCGAGCCAAGAGCGGGGCCTGAGGGCGGCGAGGATCCCCAGGGGGATGGAGGCAAGGAGGGCGAGGATGATGGCGGTGAAACAGAGCAATAGGGTAGCGGGCATCCGTTCGAGAACCAGTTCCATGGCGGGTCTCCGCTGCCAAAGGGAGTCGCCGAAATCGCCCCGAAGTGCATTCCGAGCCCAGTCGATGAACTGCACAAGCAGGGGATCGCGGAAGCCCATGTGCTGAGCGAAGGCCTCCACTTGCTCGTCAGTGGCCTCCAGTGGCAGCATCATCCTGGCGGGGTCCCCGATGGCTCGCGTGATAACGAAGACCACCACTGAAACACCCACGATAACTAGTATGGACTGGAGAAGCCGTCTGATCAAGTATGCTGTAATCCTGACCACCCCCTTCCAGAATTGGCGGGCTGATCCGGGCCGATCATGGCCGGACTACCTCTCCGTTGTCTGCTCGACCAAGGTCTTGTCCTTGGCCGTGATGCGTCGATCAAGCCTGGGTGAGTTTTGGAGACCGCTACCCAGGCGCGAGGTGCGTGCCAACTCGACGAGGAGCGACATGGACCCTGGCTCATCGTCGGTGCATTGCAGCACTTGTGTTGGATGATCTCCATTCCCATGATGTGCGGTCCCTGAGTTCAGAGCAGGTTTCGGATCAGCATCACAGACGCGTATCAGAAGAGCAACTTGGTGCCTACCGCATTGAGCACAAACTCGTTGGGCATCTCCACCGCCAAGCGGCGAAGCGCCAGGAAGCCGGTGCAGTGTGCCGGCACAACGAGCGTGGGGCCGATTCTCTTCAGCTCGGCAATCGTACGCTCGACCTTTGCCGACGCATCAAGCAGGTGAAACCCCCCAATCACCGCGTAGACCTTTCGTACGCCGGTGATTTCCTGGGCATAGAGGACGGTATTCACAATTCCTGCGTGAGCGCAGCCAGAGATTATGACCAGCCCTTTTCCCTTGACGTTGACCACGATGCCTTGGTCATCGTTCACGGGATCGTGGATCATTTCGCCAGCCTTGCGGTAGTAGCGATGAGCAGTCCCGTTCTCGAAATCCGTGCGGCGCGGCACGGGACCGGTGGCCAGACAGCCCGGGAACAGTTCATAAGGCTCTTCGACACACACGATCTGAGCTCCGGCCTGCTCCCACTCCTGCGCGTTCTCAAGCCAGGGACCCATCCTGCTGCCGTCGGCGTAGAGGAACCATCGCTCCAAGAAGGCATCGGGGTGAACCACCACGGGGATCGTCTTCCTCGCCATACGCAGGAACTCAGTGAGACCGGTAGTGTGATCGCGGTGACCGTGGCTGATGACCACCTGATCCACGTTGGCGGGGTCTATTTCCAGGCGAGAGAGGTTGTGGGGCAGGGCTAGCTTGGTGAATCCGGTATCCAGCAATATCTCTCTTCCCACAGCAGCGAACCGAATGTGCATCGAAAGGCCGTGCTCGGCCAAGAGTGGGTCTCTGTTCGCACCATACCTCTCCACTCCCTCCGTTGGCTTCAGAAGTGCGTCTGAGTAATTGTCCACCACCGTAGTGATGGTCACATCGTTCGTCTCGATGAGCTTCATTCGTCCCTGTTTGCCCCTATGGAAGTGCCAAGATCGTCTCATCCAGCAAGTGCCAAGCGTGCACACATTGGAGCTGCAAAGCGCGAATACGAGATGGGCCAGGTGGCGTGAAGCAGGTCGGGGATGTTGCCCCCCTGTGGGAATCCAGACATGCAATAACAGATCCCACCAGCGTCGGTCTACGGACCATGGCCGTATTCACCTCTGTCCTCGACGGTGATCCGCAGGTTGTCGGATTGGCCGAAGCGCTCACCTAGGTCTTCTCACCCAGTCCATGCTCAGTGTGCCTGGGTGCGCAGCGGCTTGTGCGGTGCTGGGCGGGGCCCTCAGGGCCCCGCCCAGAGATTAACGCGTAGTCTAGTCAGCGAGGGTCATGTCCTTCACGAAAATGCGGCCGTCGAGGCGCGGCGTCCAAACCAGATTGTCAGCCATGCCATAGATATTGTCAAGGTTGAGCAGGAAGATGCAGGCGGCTTCATCGTAGATGATCTGCACCGCCTCCTGGTACATCGCCTGTCGGGCGGCCACGTCGGTCTCCGTCCTCGCGTCCTCGACCAACTGGTCAACCTGCGGATTGCCGTAGGCGGCTTGGCTGCCTTCGGTCGTGAACATAGCTGAGAGAGTACGATCAGCATCCAACAGGACGTTGTCGTGGGCGGAGTACTGGAGCTGAGGAGCTGCCTCCGCGCCTGCGAACAGCAGATCGAGCCAGTCCGACCACTCGACGATGTTGACCTCAATGTCCAGACCCACCGCTTGGAGCTGCGCGGCTACGGCTTCCACCAACTCCTTGTCTTTCAGCCACCGGCCAGACTCGCCGATGAGCTCTAGAGTTGCCCCCGTGGCTCCCGCTTCCTCAAGCAGATCCATCGCCATCTCAGGGTCATACGGATATGCCGTCACACTCGGGTTGTACCCGAAGTGCCCCTGAGTCAGTATCTGGCCCTCTGCCACCGCCGCGTAGCCACCGTACAAAGCTTCGGCTAGCGCCTCCTTGTCGATGGCGTAGTTGAGAGCCTGGCGAACCCTCACGTCGGTCAGGGGATCAACGTTGGTGTTGATTCTGATCCAGGGGAATTCCAGGCCATGGATGGCGACCGAGTTCTCCACCTGAGCCAGATACTCGGGTATCAATTCGGTCACCAGGTCCACCTCGCCAGCCCGTAGCGCCGCCAAGCGGGTGGCGTCTTCGCCGATAGGCCTGAAGGTCACGGTGCCGATGTCGGGTGCGCCGCCCCAGTAGTCCATGTTGGCCTCCAGGGTGACGTGGCTGCCCGCTACCCACTCGACAAACTTGTATGGGCCAGTACCCACGGGCGCGACTTCGAACTCGTCGGGGTTCTGAGCCGCGTACGCTGGCGGAACGATCTTCAGCCACGTCATGCGGGCGGGCAGGAGTGGATCAGGGCCTTCGGTCAAGATGTCCACAGTGTGGTCATCGACCACCTCGCCCCCGGTGAGCGTGGCTACAAAGGAGATCTGCTCCGAGTTGAATTCAGGATCTATGATCCGTTCGACGCTGAAGACCACCGCCTCGGCGTTGAAGGGTTCTCCGTTGTGGAACTGCACTCCCTCTTCCAGCTCGAAGCGCCAGGTTGTGTCATCGATTTGCTCCCAGGCCACGGCTAGCTCGCCGACCAACTCACTGGTCGCGGGATCACGAGTGAGTAGGTGCTCATAAACGTTGTCGTTGATCTTGTGCTCGTTGCCGTCATCGGAGGACTGGGGATCGAGCGTGGACGGGTCATTACCGATGGCAATGACGATTGAGGTCTCCGGTATCGGTGGAGGCTCTGGCGGTGTGGTAGCCTCCGGCGGTGTGGTGGCCTCCGGTGGTGTGGTGGCCTCGGGCGGCGGCGCTGGTGTGGCGCAAGCGCTAGCCAGCAGTGACACCAACAGGACCGCGACAAGTAGTGTGCCAATTCTCGATTTCACTTTGATTTCCTCCTTGCATTGTGATCTGTGTCAGGGCCAATTTTGTGTTGAACGGTCGGTTGGAGTGGATCTTGCTCTCTCACCTCCCTTCTGGTAATGATCTCTGAGACCCAGATACGGGTTCTCTTCGTCATGCCGACTCACTGGTCAGGTGATCCTCTGAGCAAAGAAACCGGTCATGCCTGCGTCGGCTACCCTGGTCTCGATTTCCTGAACATCCGTGGTGTAGAGGCCTAGTTCCTTCATGCGATCAAAATAGACAGAGCCCGAGAAGGTGAACTTCTTGAACATCCCCTCTTCAGTCTGCATCTGTTCCTTGACATAAGCGATCATGTCGCCGACGCAGAGGCTGCGAGGCAGCTCCACAAGCTCTTTGCCCAGTGCGCATCTGGCCGCGTTATGGCCGGCCAAAGTGCCGGTGGCGATGGCTTCGGTGATACCCACGAGCATGCCCGCTTTCTCACCACCGCAGAACAGGTTATCAACCCCTTCCACCCTCAAGTAGTTGTCGCGGGGCGACATTGCCAGGAAGCGGATGGAATTTCCAATCCCTGCGGAGTAGGGGTCTTCGAAGCGTGCGTTCTCGAGACCAGGTATGCTGCGCAACTCGATCAGCGGGTAGAAGGGGGTCATCAGCTTCGCATGACCGGTATCGAGCAGTACTAGATTCTCGGCGAAGTCCGCGAGCGCGTATTGCTGGCAGCTCTTTATCGCCAGCAGCTTCTGCTTCTTCGCGGCTACATCCTTGGGCAGCGGGATTATGGATACGCCCGTTCGGTTGAGCTCACCCACAATACTATCATCCAGGGAGTCCTTGTTCAACTTGCATGAACCACTCATCGATCCGAAAGAGCCATCGACGCGCTTGGCCTTTATCTCCTGAACACCTGCACGGCCGGCGATGCTCACCCGACCGCCAAAGGTGGGGCAACGGGTAATGCACATGGCGCAGCCGTTGCCGTACTTGCGGCAGTTGCCCTGCGGGCCCATGGTGCCAGTGGTATCTAGAAAAACGTCTCCTTCGAACCGCTGTCCATTCTCCAGCTCCACAAACTGGATCTTTGCGTCTGACATTTGCACCTTCGTGGCTCGGGCCACTGCCCAGATCTCAACTTCCTTTTCCTGAAGATAGCGTCGCACGACCGGTTCCATGATTGCCACATCATATAGGCTCGCATGCTTGTGGCCAGGAAACTCCATATTGGCGTGCCGGGCACAATCATCGGTGAGCTTGAGGAGGTCGCCACCACCCATGGCGATCATTTCCTCGGTCGCTGTAAACCGCCCGTTGTTGCGCATGATGCCGCCCACTTGGCCTGCGCCCAACAGCGAGTCCGCTCTCTCCAGTAGGACGACGTCCGCCCCGGCCTGCTTGGCCGACAATGCAGCCGCACATCCTGCCCAACCTCCACCCACTACTATGACTCTTGGCATTTTGCACCTCTCTCTAACTGTCGATGCGGCTTTCCCTAGACCGATCTATGCGGACGTGCCGCAGGAGTGTTGTTGGCCTGAGACGGTACGCCGCTTCAGGTCGGCCCTGATTCTGCTCGGTCTGACGGGCAGAGTGTAGACCCTGACGCCTACCGCGTCAAAGATCGCATTCAGAATGGCAGGCGTGAGTGGCACGGTGGCTACTTCCGATATACCTTTGGCTCCAAACGGTCCAGTGGGATCAGGCTTTTCCACGATCAAGGTTCGAACGGCCGGCGCGTCGACGATGGTTGGCACGTTGAGATCACGATAGGTGCGCGCTCCGGGTATGCCCCTTTCCATGGGGTACTCCTCACAAAGGGCGTAGCCTTGAGCCATCAGACAGCTTCCCTCGATCTGGCCTTCGATCTTCTGGAGGTTGATGGCTCGCCCCACATCGTGGGCGGCCAACACTTCGAGGACTCTGACTTGCCCGGTCTTGGGCTCGACCTCCACTGCCGCTACCTGCGTCGTATATGCATATCCAGGGTAGTTGCGGTATTCCTCTGGGGGCACGCTCTTGCGACCTTCCACGTCGGCCAACGCAAAGGTCCTCGGTGCCGTGTACATGAAGCTGACCTGCATCTTCTCGCCTCGTTCGCTCAGGCGTGCCTCCAGCTCGGACAACGAGAGGTGGCTCTCAGACCTTAAGTGAACCACTCCCTCAGGAAGCAACTCCAGTTCGTCTGCTGGGACCCCTAGGATGCCTGCTGCTTCTCTGAGTAGCTCCGACTTGAATCTCTCGGCTGCCCCCACGACTGCATTGCCGCTGATCAGGGTTTGCCTCTGGGCGACGGCTCCGCTGTGCCTGGGCGTCAAGCTGGTGTCCCCGGTGATCAGTTCCAGAGCATCTTCAGGCAAGGGAAGGACCTCCCTCGTAACCTGCGTCAAAGTGGTGCGGATTCCTTGTCCCATGTCCACGGCGGATGCCCGTAGGTGCACCTTGCCGCCCGGCAGCAAGCTGAAGATCGCGCCAGCATCGTCTACTTTGCCCTTGCCAGCACCGACGTTCTTGAACGCGCTGGCGACACCGATGCCCAACTTCATGCCAGGACGAACCTTTCGTTTGATGTGCGGCAGTTCCTCTTCCAAGGCTGTCCGCGCCGCCACTATGGTCTCCCGGATGGCCACACTGTGTCGGAGGGTTTCTCCGGCGGCAGTCTGGCTGCCCTCCTTCAGGGCGTTCCTGTACCGGAGTTCAAAGGGGTCGAGATTCAGTTTGCGGGCCGCCTCGTCGAGGAGTGATTCGATGGCTACCGCTACCTGGTTGATGCCAAACCCCCGAAAGGCACTGGCGTTGACGTTGTTCGTGTATGCGGCCCAACCTTCCAGTCGCAGGTCTGGGACTTCGTAGGGCCCACAGGCGAAGATGCACGCCTGATCGATCACTCGCGGCCCAAGGTTGGTGTAGGCGCCGGTGTCGGACAGGAGCTTGGCGTCCACTGCCAGCAGCTTCCCGTCCCCGTCCAGACCCATTCTGTAGTCCATGATGTAGGGATGCCGTTTGGTGCTTCGCTTCAAGGATTCCTCTCTGGTCAAGGTGAGCTTGACTGGCTTTCTCGTGCAATAGGCTGCCAGGGCCAGCAGCGGCTCCACCGTCGCATCGATCTTGCTGCCGAAGGAGCCGCCCAGGGGAGTGGCCTGGATGCGAATCCTCTCTTCAGGAAGAGCCAAGACCCTCGCTAGCTGTGTTCTCAACTCAAAGGGGAATTGGGTAGGCACTTGGAGAACGAGTGTGTCTCCCTCCCAATGGGCCACTCCGGCCTCGGGCTCCAAGTAGGCATGCTCCACGAAGGGCGTCTCAAAGTGACCTTCCACCACCAGATGAGAATTGGCCAGGGCCCGATCCACGTCACCCACCTCGTGTAGAAGGTGCTTGCAGATATTGCCATCCGGATGAAGCTGAGGTGCGGTCCTTTCGAGGCTTTCCGCGGGCGAGAAGACGCCCGGCAGGGGATCATATTGCACCTCGACAAGATCGCGGGCCGCTTGTGCTGTGGCCTGGGTTTCCGCCAGTACCATGGCCACTGCGTCACCCACGAAACGCACTCTGTCATCGCAAAGGACAGGTTGATCGTGCTTCAGGGGACCGAACCCGTTGTATCCGGGCACGTCCACCGCCGTAAGGACCCGGACGACACCAGGCATTCGCTCTGCCTTGCTAGTATCTATGTGCTTGATGAGTGCATGGGGGTGGGCGCTCCACACAACCTTGCCATAGAGCATATCCGGCAGCCACAGATCATCGGCGAATCCTAGGGTCCCTTGGACCTTGGCTATGCCGTCGAGATCTACGACTGAGCTACCATAGCCCCCTGCGGTCAGAAGGTTGATCTCGTTCGGGTGCCTCAACCAACGGGCGGCGAGCTTGACGGCGTCTATGATCTTGATATAGCCGGTGCAGCGACAGATGTTCTGCTTGAGACCGTCGCGTATCTCCTGCTCTGTAGGGTCCGGGTTGGCGTCCAAGAGCGCCTTCGTGGCAATGATCATGCCTGGCGTGCAGAAGCCGCACTGCACAGCTCCAGCAGCAAGAAAAGCAGCCTGGATGGGATGCAGCACTCCAGGTTCCGACAAACCTTCGATGGTGACAACCTCGGCGTCCTTCAACCGGCGCAAGGGCAGGAGGCAGGACTTCCTGGCCTTGCCGTTGACCAGCACCGTGCAGGTGCCGCAGTGGTTGGTGCCACAGCCGTTCTTGGGGCCTGTCAATCTCATCTCGTCCCGAAGGAAACTGAGCAGGGTCCTCTCGCGCCGCACGGTGGGGCACATCTTCTCGCCGTTGACGGTGAGCTGGACGGTGACCATACCTTCCGGCTCCTGACTCGTCTGCACGCTCTGAACATTGAGATGCTTGCGCACAAGGAACTCCATTCCTCAGGAACTCGCCTGAGGAATCTGCCTATCCTTCAACTTCCGCCTTGCCTTCTTGATGGTCTGTTGCCACTTGTGAACTGGCGGGATTTCGGTCTCTTCCGACTCAGTCACCACATCTATGAAAGTCGGTTCCTCGCTTTCGAGTGCGCCGCGGATGGCGCCCGCCAGGTCCTGTGGCTGCTCGACTCGCACGCCACGCAGGCCAAAGGCCCTGGCAATGCCTGCATGATCGGTATCTGGCGAGAAATCCACGGAGATGTAGCGAGAGTCATAATATAGGGTCTGTAGAGTCTTGATCCATCCGAAGCAGGAGTTGTTGAACTGCAAGATCGTCACCGGCAATTGCAGGCGACCGATGGTCTCCAATTCACCTGCCGACATCCCGAAGCTGCCATCGCCCACCAGACCGACAACTGTGGCCTCCGGTCTGGCCAGTTTGGCCCCGACCACACCTGGTATGGCATAGCCCAGACCGCCGTGGCCTCGAGGTATGACGGTGTATCTTCCGGCGGGCGATGTGTAGAAGGCCGATGTGAAAGGAGTGCCCGTGCCTGCATCGGCTACGATGATGCTGTCTGAAGGCAGCGCATCATCCAGTTCTTTCATCACCCTCTGAGGTTTGATGGGCATGCTATCGCTCAGCATCTTCTCCTGTGCTTGCTCCCACCAACGGCCAGTCTCGGCAGAGATCTCGTCGAGGCGAGCCTGGTGGATGGATCTTGTCTGGTTTTCCCCCGACAATGCCTCGATCAGATCGGCCAAGGCGAGTTTCGCGTCGCCCACCAGCCCCACCGCTGTGGGGTAGTTGTTGCCAATCTCCTGGGGGTCGACGTCAACATGGATGATGGTCACCCCCGCCGTGGGAGAGGGGAGGGTCCAGTTCACCGTGGTCACGGAGTCCGTCCGACAGCCCACATACAGGATCAAGTCTGCCGCGCCCACCATACGATTCGCGTATTGGCGCGCGCCGTTGCCACCTACCACCCCGATACTGAGAGGATGGTCCTCGGCGATGCTGCCTTTTCCGTTGATAGAGGTACCTACCGGCATGGTAAGTGCTTCTGCCAAATGCGTGATCTCGGGCCACGCCTGGGAGATGATAGCTCCACCGCCAGCGATCATGAGCGGACTCTGAGCAGCCAGCAGCAACTGGGCTGCGCTTTCCACAGCCCTGGGGTCGGGTCGTGTCCGGTAGGCTGGATAGGTCCTGCATTCCTCTTCGGCGTACAAGTGGAAAGCACCAACTTCCTCATCCAGGATGTCATGGGGCAGGGTGATCTGCACCGCACCCGGTCGGCCGCTGGTGGCGATGCGGAAGGCTCTGGCCATGATCTCAGGGGTTTTGGAGGCCTTCTTGATCCGCGTGCGCCACTTGGTCACGGGGGCGAAGAGCGCCTCCTGATCCAGTTCGGTCAAAACCCCCTTGCCATCGCCGGAAAGAGGGGTGTCCGACGTGAGCACTATCAGAGGGATAGAGGAGGCGTGGGCCTCCGCCACACCAGGGAGGATGTAGGTGGCGCCAGCTCCACTCGGCCCCTCACATACGCCAGGCTTGAAGCTCAGTCTGGCATAGACGTCGGCCATGAAAGATGCAGACCGCTCATCTCGGGCGAGGACGTGCTTGATGCTTCCCGGTGGATCATATAGGGTGTCATAGAGAGCCATGCTCGTGTCACCGGGTACCCCGAAGATGTACTCTACGCCATATTCCTGAAGGAGACGGACGACCGCCTCGGCGACTTTCACAAAATCTCCTCTCCAGTCTCGTCCGCGTCCAGAGGCCGCTCTATTGACAAGCCTTCTATCACACTGTTCAAGTGTTCCTTGACTCTTTGCTCCGCGACGTCGGGGTCTCGTTGCTCAAGGGCCTCCAGAATGAGTTGGTGCTCTTTCAAGGACTTCTGGAGTCGACCCGAAATCCGGTCCGAGAGCAAGCGAAAGCGCTGCACGTGGTCGTCCAAGTTGTAGACGATGAGCTGTAGACGGTTGCTGTCGGCTCTTTGGAGTATGAGGCTATGGAACTGAGCTCCATACTGGGAAGCCAGCTCTTTTTCACCTTTCTTGAGGGCCGCTTCCATGAGTCGGAGCAGATCTCTAGCCTGGGCAAGCTCGCCGTTGGTGATGTAGGGTGCCGCCAGACGGGCTGCCAATCCTTCCAGTACGGCTCTGATGAGGAAGATCTCTCGTATGTCAGCGAGCGTTACGTCTGCCACATAGGTGCCCTTGTAAAGTACCTTGGTCACCAGCCCCTCCCGCTCCAACTGGTGGAGGGCTGTTCTGACTGGGGTCTTGCTAATGCCCAACTGCTGGGCCAAGTCGCTCTCCACCAGAG